>JGI24816J26688_1000112_pt1 | contig 18341 bp, 22 predicted proteins | sample METZYME_3_250m_FD_26688 | JGI IMG/M metagenome (IMG submission 26688)
CATGGTTTTACAACAGATAATGGAAACCTAATTCTTGATGTTCACAATCTAAAAATTATCGATCCACCTTTATTAGAAAAAAAGATTAATAATTTACCTGGCGTGGTCACCAATGGCATCTTTGCTCTAAGACCAGCTGATGTGATTATTATCGCTAATGCTGAAACAACTGAAACTTTTAAAAATACTTGAAACAATCGAAAAGAAACTTACTGAAGCTAATGAGTGCCTCGATATTATTATCCAGCCTCAAATTCGAAACTGCCTTGGCTCAAGATCAAATGTTAAGAAGAGCGATTCCCTCTAGCGGTGAACTCTTACCAATTATTGGATTAGGAACATCTAGAGTGTTTGATGTAGATCCACAAGATAAAGNTAAACTAAGGATTAGAAAAGAGATCATAGAATCCTTAATNAATAAGGGAGGTAGTCTTATTGATACTTCGCCAATGTATGGNAGATCAGAAGAAGTTATTGGCTATATTTATGGCAATCACCCAAGAAGAGAAGACATATTTTTAGCAACTAAAGTTTGGACTAAAGGTAAATCGGAAGGAGAACGACAGATCTCTGAGTCGTTCAAGAAAATGAATGCTTCTAAGATAGAGTTAATACAAATTCATAATCTGGTTGACTGGAAAACACAAATTAAAACTCTCCGGAAGATGAAGGAAACAGGAGAAATCAGTTATATTGGAATAACTCATTACAAATCCAGTTCTTTTAAAGAAATGGAGGATATCATAAAAAAAGAACCCATTGATTTTGCTCAGTTTAACTACTCATTAGGTGAAAGAGAGGCAGAAAATCGACTATTGCCCCTCTGTGCAGACCAAGGCGTAGCAACAATTATTAACCGACCATTCATGCGAGGCAAACTATTTAACTCAGTCAGAGGTAAAACTCTCCCTTCATGGTGCAATGATTATGATATTGGGAGCTGGGGGCAATTCTTCCTGAAATACATCATTGCGAACCCAGCAGTAACTAATATTATTCCAGCAACGTCGAAAGTAAAAAACATGCTCGACAATAGCCTTGCTGGAGTGGGTCAGATCCCTGATAGTATATTGCAAAAAAGAATGTTGGAGATCTTATAGTCAAACTACCTTTTGACTTCGTCCATATCCAATCAGATGCTTCAAATCATTATGGAGATATCTCTCTAAGTATACGAAATATTTGAGTATGAATTGTTTTTTATCGTTTAGAGAACTGAGTCGCTTTTCTCGCTTTCTTTAGGCCAACCTTCTTTCGCTCTACTCTTCGTGCATCACGTGTTAAAAAACCTTTTTCTCTAAGAGAGGCTCGTAAATTCTCATCATAACTCAGTAGAGCTCTACTTAATCCATGTCTAATCGCACCTGCTTGTCCGCTACCGCCTCCGCCTTTTACAGTTGCAGTAACGTCAATTTTACCAATCAGTTCGGTATGCTCTAAGGGCTGCCTAACGATCATACGAGCTGTTTCTCGATCAAAAAATTCGTCTATTGGTTTCTTATTAACAGTGATAGTACCCTTACCTTTTTTTATGAAAACTCGAGCAGTTGATCGTTTTCTTCTTCCTGTTCCGTAATGTACTTCAGTTGCCATTATTTAGTTATATCTCTAAAGGTTTTGGTGATTGTGCAGTGTGCGTGTGTTCAGGTCCAGAAAAAACTCTCAATTTCTTTATCATGGCATTACCAAGTTTTGTTTTAGGTAACATTCCTCTGACTGATTTCATCAGCACTGTTTCTGGGTTCTTCTTCATCATTGTGGCTAAATTTGATGACTTCATGTTTCCGATATAACCCGTGTGTTTATAATACATTTTATCTTGCATCTTATTGCCTGTGACCGTAATTTTAGAGGCATTGATAACAACAATGAAGTCTCCCGTATCAACATGGGGAGTATAAATGGGCTTATGCTTGCCTCTTAGACGGGTAGCAATCTCTGTTGATAGCCTACCCAAGGTTTTATTCTTGGCATCAACAAGATACCAATCTCTTATAACCTCTTCTTTTTTTGCTGAAATAGTCTTCATTACAATAGCTCTCAAACATATTAAAAGGAGGCTAGTCTACTCATCTAGGGTTGTTTTTTCAATGAAATCTTCGATTATTAAAGCTTAGATTGAACTCAATTCATTTCTCATAGAATCAATAGTTACTTGATAGTCTTCCGTGCCAAATATTCCTGAGCCTGAAACAAAAACATCGGCGCCATATCTAGCTATATCACCTATGTTATTTACCTTCACACCACCATCGATTTCTAGAAAAGTATTTTCTCCAGCATCATCAATGATTTTTCTAGTCAATGAAAGCTTATCAAGAACTTCGGGAATAAAACTTTGTCCCGCAAATCCAGGATAGACAGACATCATTGTAATAATATCAAGCGATTCAATGTGGTCCTCAATATGGGTTAGTGGAGTGTCTGGGTTGATGGCTAAACCGGGTTTACAACCTGCTGCTTTTATTAATTCGAGAGTTGTTGCAACATTTTGCGTTGCCTCAGGGTGAAAACTAATAAAAGTCGCGCCAGCATCAGCAAAATCAGAAATGAGTCGATCAACAGGCTCTACCATCAAATGCACATCAATTGGTGCCTCCACACCATACCTTCTCAACGACTCACAGATCACTGGTCCAAAAGTTAGGTTAGGCACAAAATGATTATCCATCACATCGAAATGTATAAAGTCAGCACCAGCATTAATAACACCCACAACTTCTTGACCTAATTGGGCAAAATCAGCTGAAAGAATAGAGGGTGCAATTTTAAAATTTCTTTCCATATTCCTGTAATAATTGTCTCAGTTTATTATCTCCTGACTTTTACCTAAGATACAAAAAAAATCCCTTATTGATAAAAGTCTTTTCAATTCATAGAATAATACGGTGGAAGCTCCAATACTACAAAATCTAGAACTCATTGCCCAGGGTAAAGTCAGAGATATTTATTCTGTTGATGAAGGTCATCTGCTTATTGTTACCACAGACAGAATGTCTGCTTTTGATGTTGTNCTGCCCAATCCAATCCCTGGAAAAGGAGAAGTATTAACACAACTCTCAGAGTTCTGGTTTAACAAAACAGAACATATTGCCATTAATCACCTTACTGATGATCTCAATCTTGAAGATATTGTTCCNCAAGATCAACTGGGTTACTTCCAAAACAGAAGCATGCTGGTGAAACGACTGAAGCCGCTGCCGATAGAAGCTGTTGTTAGGGGTTATTTAATCGGTTCAGGTTGGAAAGATTACCAACAAACAGGTTCAGTTTGTGGTATCAGGCTAGAAGAGAATCTAAACATGGCCGCCCAACTCCCAGAGCCAATTTATACCCCTGCAACTAAAGCTGAGGCCGGTGATCACGATGAAAATATTTCTTATCAAAAAACCATTGATCTCATAGGTATAGAACTGGCGGAAACAGTACGATAAAGCCATAGAAATATATAACTATGGGGTCTCCCACGCAAAAGAGCGTGGCATTATTATTGCTGACACTAAATTTGAATTTGGACAGGATCAAAATAATAATTTGTATCTCATTGATGAAGTTTTAACACCTGATTCTTCTCGCTTCTGGGCAGTCGAGAATTATGCTGTAGGAACCAGCCCACCTAGTTTTGATAAACAGTATTTACGAGATTATCTAGAAACACTTGACTGGAATAAAACTGCACCTGGCCCTGAATTACCTAAAGAAATTATTGATAATACTGCGAAGAAATACAAAAGTGCCTATAACATCATCACTGGTCTCTAGTAATTAAAGAGAAATTATTAGGTCTAGTAAATTATGGGCTTATCCTTTGAATTTTATAGTCTGTAGCTTTCTTTTATCAGTTTTTGAGATTCCATGAGAAAAACTCTGAACAATCTTTGCTAGAGTATTTACTGTCGAAGTTGCAACTGTATTGTCCATAATGAGCTGTAACTTGTCTTTATCTTCCACAGTAGGTGAATGTTGTATATGCATTATCGCATTGGCAATAATTTTCTCCTGATCAGTCGATGCGGCAGAATCTAAGACCGATTGTAATTTTTTCTTCTCATCAGCAGTAGGAAAATGCTCTAGGTTAATCATAATATCAGCCATTTGTATAATAATAGCGTCCTTATCATGATCAGCATGAGCAAATACATCGGACTGAGAATAAGTTCCAATAAATACTGCCATCAAACTGATAAATAAAAATTTGATGCTCTTTTTCATAATAATTTCCTCTTAGTTAGTAGCGTCGACCAAAGTTTCTTTAGCAAGGAGCACTATCCTTGTTGGAAAACCACCTATATCAATATATCTTTTAATCTTCCCTTGCTCTAAATCAATCTCAGCAATCCTTCCTTCATGGGTCAATGAGATGTATGCAATGCCATTATGTGATTCAATGTCAGGAAGGATTGCTTTACCCACGTCCTCAAACCAATCCCCTAGAAAAGGCTCTGAGACTTGAATTGTCTTAATTAAGTTACCATCCCGACCATGGTACAAATACAAAACACCTTGTTTAGACAACACCATTAAATATTTTCCATCATCGCTAGAATTCTGTTGAATTGAGGATTCAACCGATAAAGTTGTAAATTGATAAGGTTCTTGTGCAAAATCCACTCGGTAGAGTCTAGGAATGATGCCCTCTGTGTAACACCATTGCACACGACCCTCGCCTTTGAGAAATGCCGCACAACCTCTTCCTGTGTTTTCTGGATAAGGAATTCTTGCGATGAGTTTTGCTTTTTCTTCTCCTAATGTTCCAACCACAATAACATCTCTAGCGCATGAAAAAATTAACCGCCCAGATTCTTCATCTTCTGTCATACCATGCAACCTAGGACATCCGTTAATCCTTTTCACCTCCTCACCAGTTGATCGATCCAGGACTTGTACAAAACCGTTAAAGAGATGCCCTATATAAAGATAAGTCTCACCCTCTAAATAATGATAGTGATCAGGTTCAGCTATCTTGTAACGTTTCGTTTTTAGCTCAGAATAACCATCAATATCATCTGACATAATAACGACCACTTCTGCTTCACCTTCTGTCAAGATGGCATCATAACCACCAACAGTTGCCATTTTGCTGTCCCTTGGGCCGCCTGGAGTATCGGTTTTGATTGTTCTAATAACATGAGGTTTCCTAAATTGCTGTTCCTTCATATCAAAACCAGTGCTTAGAATACTGGTAAGATCATTATCCGTATCTCTGCCTCGCATTGCATAAATGTATTTGTTGTCTTTGTTCGATGCCAGAATCATGATTGAAGGAGAAGTTGACACTCTGTGGGTGATTTCACCATCTGGGAAATCAACAACAACAACCGATCCATCCATATTGTCAGCAACAAACAAACGTACTTCACTGTCTTTTAATTCTGATGCTCTTTGCACTGCTCCATGCCCAAAAACATGAATGGGTGAATAAAATAGAAACAAGAATATTAAACTTGTTAATTTTATATGCATTTATTCTCCTGCGATCATTAAATTGTCCATCAAAATAGAACCGGAGTAAATAGAGCCATTTTTTTCAGGATCATTCCCCACAGAAGTAATTTGCATTAACATATCTTTCAGATTACCAGCTACTGTTACTTCACTGACAGGATATGCAATTTCACCATTTTCAACCCAAAAACCATTTGCCCCTCTGGAATAATCACCGTTAACCATATTAACCCCATAACCAATCAACCCTGTGATAAGAAAACCAGATTTCATATTTTTTATCATTGATTCCATATCATGTTCATCAGTTGGTTCTAGAATCAAATTATGATGGCCGCCGGCATTGCCAGACGTTTCCATGCCTAGTCGGCGTGCTGAATAACTTGATAATAAATACCCTTTAAGCACACCATCCTCTACGATATTTCTCGGTTTAGTTTGAACACCTTCAGCATCAAAATAACTGCTTGAGAAACCGCGTTTCAAATGAGGCTCTTCTTTAATTGTTATAAAATCTGGGCAGATTTGTTTGTCCTTAGCATTCAACAAAAAAGACGATTTACGATATAAGCTTGATCCACTTATAGCATTCATTATGTGGCTGACCAGACTACCAGATATTCTGGGAGAAAAAATTACAGAGGCTTTTTGTGTTTTTATTTTTCTGGCGCCTAAATGCTCAACTGCTCTTAAGCCGGCTTGCTGACCAATTATTTTATGTTCCATAAGGTCTTCATGATGACGAGCACTTGAATAATCATAATCCATTTCCATAGAACCATTGTGTTCTGCAATTGCGGCACAACTTATTGTGTGTCCCGTGGCTTCACTAGACCCTATAAAACCATGTGAATTTGCAAATAAGGATTTAGTGATATAACTACCAACAGTTGCTCCTTCTGAATTAACCACTCTATTGTCAGACTCTAATGCAGCTTCTTCGCACTCTATTGCTATCTGTTTTGCATTATCAATTCCAAGATCCCAGGGATGATATAGATCTAAATCAATTGCTTTGTTTGCCATACGTTCTTTATCAGCTAAACCATTACAATCATCACTTGCCGTCAAGCTTGAAAGGCTAAAGGCTTTATCAACAGTGGTTTTAATAGATAGCTCATCCATGTTATTTGAATTTGCTGAACCAATAGATTTTTGTAAAAAAACAGTTACTGTAAAACTTTGATCTTTGTAGTCTTCTACAGTCTCTATTGTTCCGTTTTGTGCTGTTACTGAAAACCCTTCCCCATAAGAAAATCTGACGCTGGCCTGATCGGCCCCCATATCAATAGCATGTTTTAAAGCCATTTCGGCCTGTTTTTGGAGATTATTACTATGCATATTTTTTCAATAACATTTATGTCTTTATTCTATCTTACTTAGACAGACTAAATAAGACATTGTAGAATTAGACTATGAGTATTCAAGTAGCAATTGTTATGGGTTCCGCATCCGATTGGGATGTGATGTCTAATGCTTCAAAATTGCTGGATAAATTTGGTATAGAACATGAATCTAGAGTTCTCTCTGCTCATAGAACTCCTAAACAATTAGAAGAGTTCATAGTCGAGGCTGAAAAGAATGGAACCCAAGTCTTTATAGCAGGTGCAGGTCTTGCAGCAGCTTTACCAGGCGTAGTGGCAGCTCAAACAACCATACCTGTTATTGGTGTTCCATTAATTGCTGGTTCACTTGATGGAATGGATGCACTCATGGCAATTGTTCAAATGCCTCCTGGTATTCCTGTTGGAACAGTTGCTATTGGCAAACCAGGAGCCATTAATGCCGCGCTATATGCCATATCAATTATGGCTTTGAAAGATGAGTCCCTTGCCAAACAACTTAAAAATTATAGGGCAGAACAAGCTGAGAAAGTTCTTAGTGCCACGCTCGGCTAAGCAGTTCCACCAACGGTTAGATTTTCAATTCTCATGGTCGGCTGCCCAACATTAACCGGAACCGTTTGTCCATCCTTACCACAATTACCAATACCGGGATCAAGAGCTAGATTGTCTCCAATCATTGTGACCTGATTTAGTGCTGATGGACCATCACCAATCAACATAGCCCCCTTAATAGGTCTATCCAATTTTCCTTTCTTAATTAAATAAGCCTCATTAGCTGAAAATACAAATTTTCCTGATGTGATGTCCACTTGTCCACCACCAAAATTCTTAGCGTAAATTCCATTCTCAACTGATTCAATAATCTCTTGATGTTTGTGATGGCCTCCCTGCATAAAGGTATTAGTCATGCGAGGAATTGTTTGCATGGAATATGATTCCCTTCTTCCATTTCCTGTTGATTTTGATTTCATAAGCTTAGCGTTCAATCGATCTTGCATGTAATTGCAGAGTTTGCCATTTTCAATTAGTACAGTACGCTGTGTGGGTTCTCCTTCATCATCTATATTAAGTGAGCCTCTGGCTCCAGATATGGTTCCATCGTCAATGATTGTACAGATTGACGAAGCCACTTGTTCACCCATTAAACCTGAGAATGCTGAGGTTTTCTTACGGTTAAAATCCCCTTCCAAACCATGTCCAATAGCCTCATGAACAAGTACTCCTGGCCATCCAGATCCAAGAACAACGGTCATTTCACCTGCTGGTGCTTCAATAGCTTCAAGATTAATTAATGCTTGTTCTACTGCTTCTGAAGCATAGTCTTTGATTCTTTTTTCATCAAAAAAAGCATAGTCCATTCTTCCACCTCCACCGCTCGTTCCTCTTTCCCTTCTTTCATTGTCTTCAACAATCACACTTAAACTCAGTCTTACCATCGGGCGAATATCCACTGCTAAGCGCCCTGATTGACAGACAATTAAGATGTTTTGGAAACTGCCTGCAAGTGAAGCCACCACCTCTTTAACTCGATGATCTTTGGAGCGAGCAGCGGTATCAATAGTCTGCAGAAGTTCAATTTTCTGTTTATCCTCTAAAGATTCAATAGGATTAATAAATGGATAATAATGATCATTAGATTCTGGTCCTTCGACTCTAAAAGTATCTGTTTTTCCTGATTTAGCAATACTTGAAGAAGCTTTTGCTGCTTGTAGAAGAGCGTCTTTTTCAAAAGATTCTGAATAGGCCAGACCTGATTGTTCATTAATGATTGACCGGAAGCCTGCTCCTTGTCGACTGGAATAAGATGATTTCTTTACTAAACCATCTTCTAAGGTCCAAGATTCTTGATGAATATTCTGAAAATATATATCCCCCATATCTATACCTTTAGACAACATTTGTGACATCATCAGATTTAAATCCTCTGTGGAAATATTATAGGGATCCAATAAGGTCGATTTTACCTTTGAATACAAAGCTTCACTTGTAATAGATTGTTGCTCTTTAATCATTAAACAATACCTTATGATTTAACGCAGGAAATGATTCTCGAACAGATTTAATTCGATCAAGATCTATATCACTAATAACAATACCATTCCCGGTTCTAAGCAAATCCATTGTCTCACCCCATGGGTTTATAATTACACTATGGCCATACGTGGTTCTTGACCCATAATGCTCTCCCCATTGTGCAGAAGCAACAACATAGGATAAATTCTCAACAGCTCTTGATGTTAATAAAGTCTGCCAATGTGCTTGTCCAGTTTCTTTAGTAAAGGCAGCAGGCACAGTTATCACATCAACGCCACAGATATCTGAACTCCGATAAAGCTCTGGAAATCGTATGTCATAACAAATAGAAAGGCCAACTGTACACCAAGGTGTTTTAATACTAACCAACTTATTGCCTGCTTTGATAGATGATGATTCGTTATATTTCTTACCATTAACTGTCACATCAAATAAATGTACCTTGTCATAGTAAGTTACTATTCTGCCCTTGTTATCGTATACGATACATCGAGTAAAACTTTTGTCTGCTTCGTTACATGTAATAGGAATTGAGCCTGCCACAATCCAAATATCTTGATCTTGTGCTTGCTGTGACATGAAGTTTTGGATTGGACCTTGCTCAAAGTCTTCCATAATTTCCTTAATAATTTGTTTTGGATACCCATAAATGCAAAATTTTCAGGCAATAAAACTATATCTGCACCCTCTTCTTTTGCCTGAATAATTAATGACTGTGCTAGCAATAAGTTGTCTTCAACAATGTCAGTTGAATTCATTTGAACAGCTGCAAATCTCATGGTTCTAATTTTAAAGGATTTCTGATTAATTATTAAGTGATTGGGTCTTCTCTTCAACATTAGGTAGATAGTCACTGCAATTATCGATTAGCTCGAGGTCAATTTCATTCCCTTGAACCTCTTCTATTAGCGGTTTATCCCAACTTCCATTCACTGAATAGTAAACTAGCCCTGCATCTTTTAAAGGTCGTCTTAGTATTTTTGTTAATAAAAACACAGAAGCTGCAGCAGCAGGTCCACCTAACATTGCTGCACCACCAGGGAGTAAGTCAGAAATAGCAGGTTGGACGATGACGATTTGATTATAGGTACGCTCACGGATATTTGTTCCACCCAAAATGATNACATCTANTGTGGATGAATAAATTGATAGATTACATGTATAAGCAATATTATCTTTGAAAACCACATCAGCCTCTAAACGATCAAAAATAAAACCTTCCGCAAAGACATCTCTAAAATCGAGTAATAATCTTTTTGGAAGCTCTGAAAAACTAAAAAGAGACAATACTTTTCCAGGCACTCTATTTTGAGTATTAATCTCACCATCTTTGACCTTGATGTTGAGTACCCCATTTCCTGATGTAATATCAGTCTTTCGAGGTATCTGATCCCAATAAAAGTTAGTATTAATATTTACATCATCGCTTTTCAAAATATTAGCAAGACCTATTTTTTTCTGCAGGTTTTCAATATCAATAGCTCTTGAAGTAATATTTCTTAGCTCTAAAGAAGGTCTTTTGAATCCTAGTTTTCTAAAGAAAAATAATTGCTTTATAGGAACATTATTTAGTAAAAATCCTGAATCATCTTGGTGACTAAAATCAATATCGCTACCATCAATGACTATGGATTTAATCAGCACAGATTGATTCATAATTGAATTCCAAACATCAATCTCAACTTCAAATTGCCCCACATCAACAGGCGAGAGATCATCAGCATTTAACCATGTTGAAAAGTCAGTAAATATTAATCTAGGCCTAAACTTTACATAGTCTTCTTTTGAGTAGTCAATACGAATAGATTCAAAACTGATACTCATAGAGAGTTGCTTCTCTATCCCTAACTTAATTGAATCTTTTTCTTGGTTTAATACCTTATTAACCAAGGTTTCAGTCTGATACAAGACAATTAACCAGAGTCCAAAAAAAATTACTAAAATTAATATAAGTTTTTTTATCACGACATAATAATATCTATTTTATTCAGAAAGTGTAGGCCATAAATATGAATCTAAAATGAATTTATGATCGATGGTATGGTTGATTGTTCAACATGCTCCATGATCTATAAATCTGCTCAATAATAATTACAGGAACCATGGCGTGAGGCAATGTTAGTTTAGAAAGTGACCACTGCATATTTGCTCGATCTAAAACCTCCTCTGAGAATCCATCTGGACCTCCTATAGCAAAGATTGGATTAACAGCATCTTGAAACCAATGATTCATAGAATCAGCTAATTCCTTAGTAGAAAACATGTCACCTTTTTCATCCAAAGCGATCAAGATGTCGTGGTTCTTAATCATTTTTAATAAACGCTGACCTTCCNCTTTGATATTATCTTTCACAGATTTTGTTTTGGATCTTTTAACGATAGGNATCNTTAAATGTTCAATTTTAATATGTGGAGGGAGTCTTTTTTTNTAATCAGAGATTAGAATGTCATAATTCGTATNTTTTGAAGCTATAGAAATAATAATTATCTTCATGAACTATGCAGATGCACCAATACTCCAAAGGTCATCTAGCTTATAAAAAGCTCTCACTTCGTCAAGCATCACATGAACAATCACTTCTCCTAAATCAATAAGAATCCACTGAGCAGAATCATACCCCTCTATACCTAATATCGGGTGTTTTGATCTTTTTGCTGTCTCACTGATCTTATCGACTATTGATCGTGCGTGTCTGCTGGATGTTCCCGTGCAAAAAATCATGTGATCACTAATCGAAGTTAATTCTGTTACATCAATGTTATTAATACTTTGTGCCTTCATGTCATCAAGAACTGATAATGCCAAAGTTAAAGAATGGGTCTTGGTTTCAATCATTGAGAAGTCCTTGATTTTGAAGCAAACATAAAGAGTAGTCGGCTAATTTCATCCCATGGGTTGCCTTTATTGACTCCCTTAATAATCTTATCAACCGAACAAGCTTGATCCAATATATCCTCCATATGTTGTTTATTGATTGATTGCAAAAATGATCCAATCATTTTTTGTTTACTTGGCCATACTCTGGCTTGTTGCATTGCTTTATTGACTGAAATACCATCGCTAATATCAATCATTAGATCGTATAAGTTTTTAATTTCCCAGTTGACAACTCTCATTAACTCAAAGGGTTGAGTGCCCTCTTTTTTTAAGCTTTCAAATATCCTCAATACCCTAGATGGTTTTTTCATTATTGCGGCATCAGTTAACTGGAAAAGATCAAAGTGAGCTCCGTCAGCTACACATTGGTTAATATCTTCCATAGTTACTGACTTCTCTGTCTCCATTAATAGTAGTCTGTCTATCGATTGCATGGCCACAAAAAGATTACCCTCAGTAAGAGCTACAAACATATCCAGGGCTTCTCGATTAATAGATAACCCCTGATCTCTCAATCTAGATTTAATCCACATTGGTAATTGTGACGGATAAACTTTTTTGCATTCTACAGAAACTGATTTTTTATTTAAAAATCCAACCCACTTAGAACGTAAGATGTCTTTTTCCAGTTTGCCGCAAATAATAATTAATAATTGATCCTCAGTAATTTCTTCAACTAACTTAATTAAAGCCTCAGAACCTTTTTTGCCTGGTCTAGAATTGGGCATATGAATCTCTAATATTTTTTTCTCAGAAAAAAGGGACTGAGTTTTTAAATCACCAAGCACCTGATCCCAGTTAAAACGACCACTGACAGTAAAACGAGATTTTTCCTTATATTCATTTTTAAAAGCGTTGGCTCTAAGTTTGTCTAGGCTCTCTATTAGCAATAAATCTTCTGCGCCATGCAAAAAATAGATTCCATGAAGGCCGCCCTTCAAATGTTGACTTAGCTCATTAGAATTGAGTTTCAAGAATTACTGCCCATGGGTATGGCTTTTGATGGATCAAGCATTGGTATGTCATTAATAACTGGGTATAAAAACGTTAAGCTTGTATTGTACAAAACTTTTGATAATTGGTTGCTTAGACAATGTTTTTTAATAATATTAAGTTCATTTTCTGAATTATTATTGTGTTCGCTTTTGTAATCTTTTATTAAAAACAATTTTAACTCTTCCCCAGTCTGGGGGCATCTAAGAATACTGATAATTTCAGGTCTCATTATCTAAACATCTCTTGATTTANAAAAAAATTGAAACTTNTCTGGTACTGGATCGTAACCNGGTTTGAACAGAGGNTTACATCTTAAAATTCTCAAGAGCATTAAATAGGTNCCTTTCATAAACCCAAAGCGATCTAAGCTTTCAATTGCATATTGAGAGCAAGTTGGCTGATACCTACANTGTGGTTTAAANAGTGGTGAAACATAAGATTGGTACAATCGGATCAAATATTTCATTGAGATTTTTTCCTACACATGATCATAAATAATTTAAAGCATTGACTGAGCATCTTGCTTGATGCGCTGTATCATAACATTCAATCCATTATTTCTAGTTGAACTGAGATGTTCGTTTAATCCAATCATTGAAATAAATGTTGGCTCTGTAGTAACAATATCAGCAGGCTCTTTATTATTGTATATCCTTAATAACAAGGCGATTAAACCTGAAACAATAGCCGAATCACTAGTGGCTTTACAAACAAAAAGATTATCTTGAAGATGGGTCTTAAACCAAACTTGTGACTGACATCCACGAACTAGATGCTCATTGATTTTCCATTCATCTGGGAACGTCTCTAATTGTCTCCCTAGATCAATAATATACTCATATTTCTCCATCCAAGTATCAAAAATCTCAAATTCTTTTGCTATTGTTTCTTCAATGTCTCTAACTGAACCCAATGTTGCCCAACCTAAAAAAATAGTTAATCTTCGTATCGCCATTCTGTCCCATCTGGACCGTCTTCGATGAGAACCCCTTTTTCTAATAAATCATTCCTGATCCTATCAGATTCTGAAAAATTTTTTGATTCCCTTGCTCGCTCTCTTTGACTGATCAAATGCTCAATTTCATCTCTCGTTAAGGCTTTACTAGATGAAGTTTTAAACCACTCATCTGCACTCAGAGTCATTACTCCTAATAGAGATGCAGAAGCCATTAAGGTTGAGGCGTATTTCTTCCTTTCTATCGAATCCTCAGAGTTATTGATTAGCTTAACTAGTTTGAATAAAGCACTTAGGGCTTTTGGTGTATTTAGATCGTCTGCTAGTGCTGACAAGACCTCATTAGAAGGCTCTGTTTCTTGGAAAATATCAACTTTTCGAATTGCACTATAAAGACGATCCAATTTCTTCTTAGAATCTTTAACAAGGTCATCAGACCAATTAATAGGTTTTCTATAGTGGGTACTTATAAGCGCCATGCGAACCACTTCTCCAGGTATTTCTTCAAGCAAGTCCCTGATTAATAAGAGGTTACCCTCTGATTTTGACATTTTAGTATGATTAAAATCAATCATGCCATGATGAACCCAAAAATTTGCAAAAGGCTTGCCTTTATGTGAACAAATGCTCTGTGCGCATTCATTTTCGTGATGAGGAAAAATTAAGTCTGACCCCCCACCATGTATATCAAGTGTTTCCCCTAAATATTTTTTAGCCATTGTTGAGCATTCCAAGTGCCATCCTGGTCTACCAACCCCCCAGGGACTCTCCCAACCTGGTAAATCTGATGTGGAAGGCTTCCATAGTACAAAATCTCTCGGATTTCGTTTGTATGTTGCAATAGCAACCCTAGAACCAGCTATCTGATCCTCATGCTGTCTATTTGATAGAGAACCATAGTCACTATATGAATCAACGCTAAACAAGACATGGCCTTTATTCTCATAGGCATAACCTTTAGCCAATAGATCTTCAATCATCTCTATCATTTCTTTAATATGATCAGTTGCCCTAGGCTCAATATCTGGATCTTTAACTCCCAATGCTGAAATATCTTGATGATAAATCTTGGTGTAGCGTTGAGTAATTTCTGATACATCGCTTTGCTCAGACTTTGCTGCTTCATAAATTTTGTCGTCTAAATCTGTAATATTTCTCACATAAATTAATTCATATTCTCTTTTTAACAACCCTGCAAGTATGTCAAAAATCACTGGCCCTCTTGCATTTCCTATATGTGGATAGCTATAAACGGTAGGCCCACAAATGTACATGGTTACCCGATTAGAATTAATTGGGATAAAGTTTTGTTTCTTTCCAGCTAATGTATTGTAGAGTTTTATATTCATTAATTATTTTTATTGCATTTATGAAAGTTATAATACCTAATGTTTCAATAAGATTCTGGGGTTCATGAATTGAATACAAAAAACTTATTTTCTAAAAGGCTGAACATCCAACAGATTGAGGAAGGATCAGAGTTAGCTCCTAAATTCGATGCAAAAGGATTAATACCTGTTGTAGCAACAGATTATGGATCAGGTGAACTTCTGATGCACGGTTATATGAATTCAGATGCTTTGAAACAAACTATTACCACAGGTCAAATGCATTATTTCAGTCGCAGCAGGAATCTTATTTGGCATAAGGGTGCAACCAGTGGTTTCTACCAAAATGTGGTGGAACTTAAAATTGATGATGATCAAGATGCGATCTGGGCTAAAGTTGAAGTAATTGGTGGGGCAAGCTGTCACGTTGGCTATAGAACTTGTTTTTACCGAAGAATTAACTTTAAAAATGGTGAAGTTAAACTTGAATTTACAGACTCAGAGAAAGTTTTGATCCCAAAGAAATTTATGGTGACGCACCAAACCCAACAAAATTATAAATGAGTATAGTCGAGACCATTAGTTATGAACTCTGGGATAAAGACCCAGCGGCTTTTGCACATCAGCTTGGTAAAAATCATAAATTATCAGGTTTCTGCGGCATTAATGATCACCCTATATCAAATAGCTTAGTCAGTGAATCAATTGAAATGTTCTCAACATTTTTTTCACTAAATGATGATATTAAAATGAAATATTTTTTAAAAGATCTAGGGGGCGCAAGAGGTTATACACCTTATCGTATTGAAACACCTAAGGGTGGGCAACATGCAGACTTAAAAGAATTCTGGCAAATGGGAAGGGAGTTACCAATTAATCATCCATATAGAAAATATATGTTTGATAACCAGTATGCAGACGAAATTAAAGAATTTCGAATAAAAATCATTGAACTGTTTAATGCTTTTGATCAGTTCGGAAAAGAGCTAATGGAAGCAGTTGCTTTATATTTAGATCTTGAACAGGGGTATTTTGAACCACACATCAATAATGGGAATAGCGTTTTAAGAACGATACACTACCCACCTGTTGTAGAAGATAATGGTGAAAGATCCGGAGCTCATGGTGATATTAATCTTATTACTCTATTAATTGGAGGCAATAAACCAGGACTTGAAATTTTTGTTAATGATCAATGGCATCCTATAGATACTCCTCAAAGCACTGTTGTATGCAATATTGGTGATATGCTGGAAAGATTCACTAATAACCGTTTACCCTCTGTGCTTCATAGGGTTACCACTCCCTCTGATATTGCTAAGAACTCATCACGTTATTCCATCCCATTTTTTTTACATCCAAACCCTGACTGGTTCATAGAAACACTCTCAACATGCATTGATAAAGATCATCCTAATCTTTATCCAGAAGGAATAATGGCAGATGATTTTCTTCAACAACGTTTATATGAAATTAAACTACTGTAGACTAGTTAAATTATGGAACACATACAGGTAACAATAGGAGGATTAATCCTTATATTTCTAGGCGCTATTTTCTCTACCAATAAAAAGAAAATAAACCTGTTCTATCTAACTAATGCTATTGTCTTGCAATTCTTGCTGGCCTTTTTACTAATAAAAGTACCGCTTATCACAAATATGTTTAATTCCCTATCACAAGGTGTTTTAGCCTTAAAAGATGCGACTGACAAAGGCACAGGATTTGTTTTTGGTTATCTAGCAGAAGGGGCTCCAAAACCATTTGAAGTCATAGATCCTGCTTTTGCTAATATTTTTATATTCTCAGGTTTAATGTTGATTATAGTGGTCTCTGCTTTATCAGCTATTTTTTGGCATTGGAGGATTCTACCCTTCGTCATCAAAATCATTGCCACAATATTTAAAAAACCTCTGAATGTAGGAGGACCAGTAGGTTTAAGTGCGACTGCTAACATCATTTTTGGACAGGTTGAAGCACCTTTATTGGTCAGGCCTTACTTAAATAAAATGACTAAACATGAATTATTAGTTCTCATGACTGTGGGTATGTCCACCATATCAGGTGGGGTCATGGTTGTTTTCGTGACAATGCTTTCAGGTCTTTATGAGACTAACCTGATTGGACATTTTCTAACTGCATCAATTATTTCGGTACCAGCTGCAATTATGTATGCCAATATCATGATGCCAAGTGATAAAAAAACTGAAGATCAAAGTGAGATTGAAAAATCAAAACTATATAGAAGCACCATGGATGCATTAACATCAGGGACAGCAGATGGTCTTCAAATAACTCTCAATATTGCTGCTCTACTTCTTGTACTGATTACAATTGTCAGCTTAGCAAATAATGGACTTGAGTATATATTACCTCCTGTCATGGGAGAACCTGTGACACTTGAACGAATTGCAGGGTGGATTTTTGCACCCATTGCATGGTGTATGGGTATTCCACAATCAGAAATGCAATTGGCAGGTTCTTTACTGGGCGTGAAATTTATACTTAATGAGTTTGTTGCATACATTAACTTATCTGGGATTGATGCAAATGCTTTATCTGAGAAAAGTCGCATTATTATGCTCTATGCCCTCTGTGGTTTTGCTAATCTATCGAGCGTTGGCATTCTATTAAGTGGGATTGGTACGATGATACCCAATCGAAAAGATGACTTAATATCGGTGAGCGGTAAAGCGCTTATTGCAGCCACACTAGCCTCGTGTTTTACAGGCTTAGTAGTAGGCGTTATCTCTTAAACTGTTCTTATTGCTCCTTCATGGAAATGCTTTCGGCAGAGGGAAAGATATTTCTCATTACCGCCTATATCAATCTGTTGACCTTCTCGTATAATTTCACCCTTATCATCCACCCTTATGATCATAGTGGCTTTGTTTCCACAATGGCACACAGCTCTTAATTCTTTTAATCTGTCAGCCCATGCTAATAGATATTTGCTACCATCAAATAATTCTCCCTGAAAATCTGTTCTAATCCCATAAGTAAGAACAGTGATATTCAATTGATCAACTATTTGTCCTAATTGTAAAACTTGTTCCTTGGTAAGAAATTGAGCTTCATCAATTAATACACAATGAAGAGGTGTTTTGTTGTTATTTGCTTTTACTATATTAAATAAATTATCTGATTCTGAGAAAGTTTCAGCATCAGCTCTTAATCCAATCCTCGAAACAATCTCAGAATCACCATAACGATCATCCCTAGCTGAAGTAAAGATCATGGTATGCATACCTCTTTCCTGATAACCATGATTAGCCTGTAGAAGTGCTGTAGATTTCCCAGCATTCATAGTCGAATATGTGAAATGGAGTGTTGACATACTTAAATATTACCTAATCTTG
>JGI24816J26688_1000118_pt1 | contig 17760 bp, 26 predicted proteins | sample METZYME_3_250m_FD_26688 | JGI IMG/M metagenome (IMG submission 26688)
GTGAAGGTCTGGATCTACAAGGGCGACATCTTGCCCTACAAGAGCCTCCTCGAGGACAAGATCACCAAGGAGGCCGCGATGGCCGCCGGGGAGACCTCGGGCCAGACCAAGCCGCGCACTGTGGTGTCGTCGGCTGCCGCCCGCCGTCGGACCGAAGCCACTGAGACGCCCGAGGTCGCGGATACCGAGGCCCCGGCCGCAGAGGCACCCGACGCCGACCCGGCACCCCTGGTTAAGGAAGGCGACGCCGAATTCGAGAAGCTCCTTGCGGAGGAGGAGGCCATTGAGGCCTCCACCCGCGAGGCCCACGAGACGCCGCACTTCCGCGGCGGGGACGGTGACTGACCGTGCTGATGCCGAAGAAGGTCCGCCACCGCAAGCACCACCGTGGNCGGATGAGGGGNGCCTCCAAGGGCCAGACCGAGATCACCTTTGGAGAGTTNGGGATCCAGGCCCTTGAGCCGGGCTGGATCACGGCTCGTCAGATTGAGGCCGCCCGTATTGCCATGACCCGCCACATCAAGCGCGGTGGCAAAGTCTGGATCAACGTCTTCCCGGACAAGCCCGTCACGGAGAAGCCGGCCGAGACCCGGATGGGGTCCGGCAAGGGAAACCCCGAACACTGGGTCGCTGTCGTGAAGCCCGGCCGAGTGCTGTTCGAGCTGTCGTACTACGACGCCGAGGTGGCCCGGGCCGCCCTCAACCGTGCCATCCAGAAGCTACCCATCAAGGCCCGCTTTATCGCCCGCGAGGAGGGTTTCTAGCCATGGCGAAGAACAGGTCCCTGACCGACCTCGGCGACACTGATCTCCTGGAGCGCTTCAGCGACGCCAAGGAGGAGTTGTTCAACCTGCGGTTCCAGCTGGTCACCGGCCAGTTGGAGAACTATGCCCGGGTCAGGTCGATCAAGAAGGAGATCGCCCGCGTGCTCACCGAGATACGAGCCCGCGAGATCGACGCCGCCGACGCCCTCGAGGCGGCTGGCGAGGAGGTGGCCGACTGATGGCCGAGATGACCGAACCAACCACGGGGCGCCCGAACCGCCGCAAGGTGCGCGAGGGCTTCGTGGTGTCCGACGTCCAGGACAAGACAGCGATCGTGGAGACGGTCGACCGGGTCCGGCACCGTCGGTACGCCAAGACCGTCCAGCGGACCAAGCGCCTCCACGTCCACGACGAGGAGAACCAGATGAACGTCGGGGATCGCGTGCGTGTCCAGGAGACCCGTCCGCTGTCCAAGCTCAAGCGCTGGCGCCTGGTCGAGATCCTGGAGAGGGCGAAGTAATGATCCAGCAGGAGACCCGACTCCGGGTGGCGGACAACTCAGGTGCCCGCGAGGTGCTTTGCATCAAGGTGCTCGGCGGCTCGAAGCGCCGTTACGCGTCGATCGGCGACGTGTTCACCGCCACGGTGAAGGACGCCAACCCGGGCGCGGCGGTCAAGAAGGGTGAGGTCGTGAGGTGCGTTGTGGTACGCACCAAGAAGGAGCGTCGCCGTCCTGACGGGTCCTACATCCGCTTCGACGAGAACGCCGCAGTGCTCATCAACGACCAGAACCAGCCGCGTGGAACCCGCATCTTTGGCCCGGTGGGTCGGGAATTGCGAGACCACAAGTTCATGCGGATTGTCTCGCTCGCCCCGGAGGTGCTCTGAGATGAAGATCAGGAAGGGCGACAAGGTGCGCGTCCTGGCCGGCAAGGACCGGGGCAAGGAGGGTCACGTGAGTCGGGCCATGCCTGCCGAGAACAAGGTGATCGTGGACGGCGTCAACATGGCCAAGCGCCACCAGACGGCGACCANCGCCACCATGCAGGGCGGGATCATCGACAAGGCCATGCCTGTCGAAGCCTCCAACGTCGCCGTGCTGAGCCCGTCGGACGGTCGGCCCACCCGCATCGGCTACCGGTACAACGACGCCGGCGACAAGGTGCGGATCTGCAAGCGGACGGGGGTGGACCTCGATGGCTGACACCATGACGGTGAGCGTGCGGCTGCGGGAGCTCTACGGCGCCCAGATCCGCGACGCCCTTAAGGAGGAACTGGGCCTGTCCAACGTGATGCAGGTTCCGCGACTGGAAAAGATCGTGGTCAACATGGGTGTCGGCGACGCCGCCCAGCAGGCCAAACTCTTGGACGGGGCGGTGGCCGACCTCGAGGTCATCACCGGCCAGAAGCCGCTCATCACCCGTGCCCGGATCAGTGTCGCGAACTTCAAGCTCCGTGAGGGCCAGGCCATTGGTGCCAAGGCCACGCTGCGAGGCGACCGCATGTACGAGTTCCTGGACCGCCTGATCACCCTGGCCATCCCCCGGATCCGCGACTTCCGCGGCCTCAACCCCCGGTCGTTCGACGGCAACGGGAACTACACGTTCGGNGTGACTGAGCAGCTCATCTTCCCGGAGATCGACTACGACAAGGTTGATCGCACCCGGGGAATGGACATCACGATCGTGACGTCCGCGTCCGACGACGCCGGTGGGCAGGCACTGCTCACGGCGTTCGGTTTCCCATTCCGGAAGGAAGAGCAGTAGTGGCCAAGAAAGCACTGGTCAATAAGCAACAGAAGACCCCGAAGTTCAAGGTTCGCGCCTACACGCGGTGCCGTCGTTGCGGCCGACCGCGGTCGGTCTACCGGGCCTTCAACCTCTGTCGGATCTGCCTGCGGAACATGGCCCACGCCGGGGAAATCCCCGGGCTGACGAAGTCGAGCTGGTGAGGAGGATCTGACATGACCATGACCGATCCCGTCGCCGACATGCTGACGCGTATCCGAAACGCCAACCAGGCCATGCACGAGGGCGTGAAGATGCCGTCGTCCAGGCAAAAGGTGGCGTTGGCTGACGTCCTCAAGGCCGAGGGCTACATCCGTGGCTACGAGGTGTCGGACTCCACGACCAACCCCGGCAAGGTGCTGACCATCGAGATGAAGTACTCCTCGGAGCGGGAGCGCGTTATCAGTGGCGTGCAGCGGGTATCCACCCCGGGCCTGCGGGTCTACAGCGCCTCGAACAAGATCCCCCGCGTGCTCGGTGGTCTCGGCGTAGCCGTGATCTCGACCAGCCGCGGGCTTATGAGCGACCGCGAGGCTCGCCGCCGGAGAATCGGCGGCGAGGTCCTCTGCTACGTCTGGTAGAGGAGGAGGACATGTCCCGAATCGGGAAGGCCCCCATCCCCGTGCCGTCGGGCGTCGAGGTCTCGATCAGCGGCCGCCAGGTCGCCGTGAAGGGCCCCAAAGGTGCCCTGGACCTCGAGGTGCCCGGCGAGATCACCGTCCGCCAGGACGGCGAGGAGATCCTCGTCGAGCGCCCCGACGACGAGCGGGTGAACCGGGCCATGCACGGCCTGACTCGTTCACTGGTGAACAACATGATGGTCGGCGTGTCGGAGGGATTCCGCAAGGAACTCCAGATCGTGGGCGTCGGCTACCGCTGTATCGCCAAGGGCACCGACGCCCTCGAGCTCCAACTCGGCTTCAGCCACCCGGTCCTCGTCGAGGCCCCGGACGGCATCTCCTTCGAGGTGCCAGAACCGACCCGCATCATCGTGTCGGGTCCCGACAAACAGGTCGTCGGCCAGGTGGCCGCCGACATCCGTTCGCACCGCAAGCCGGAGCCCTACAAGGGCAAGGGCGTGCGCTACCTCGGCGAGCACGTGGCCCGCAAGGCCGGAAAGGCGGCGAAGTGAGCACCGTCGATCGGTCCCGAGCGCGTCAGCGGCGCCACCGTCGGATCCGCAAGGCGGTCCGGGGGACCGCGGCGCGGCCCCGCCTGGCGGTGTTCCGCTCCTCGCGGCACATCTCGGCACAGGTCATCGACGACCAGACCGGTCGCACGATGGCCAGCGCCTCGACCCAGCAGGCCGGCGTGGCCGACGGGACGACCGGGGTGGCCGCGGCCACCGAAGTCGGTCGCCTTGTCGCCGAGCGGGCCCGCGAGGCCGGAATCGCCACCGTGGTGTTCGACCGCGGCGGTTACCTCTACCACGGCCGGGTGGCGGCGCTTGCCGACGCCGCCCGCGATGCCGGACTGGAGTTCTAGTGGCACCGCACACCAACGACGACGCCTCCCTTCGGGAGTCACGGGTCATCCACATCAACCGCGTGGCCAAGGTGGTCAAGGGCGGTCGCCGGTTTTCGTTCACTGCCCTGGTGGTGATCGGCGACGGCGCCGGTCGAGTCGGCCTCGGCTACGGCAAGGCTAAGGAGGTCCCGCTGGCAATCCAGAAGGGGACCGAAGAGGCCAAACGCAACCTGTTTAACGTGCCGCTGGCCGGTTCGACCATCATCCACCCCATCATGGGGATCATGGGCGGCGGCCGAGTCCTGCTCCAGCCGGCCGCCCCCGGTACCGGCGTGATCGCCGGTGGCGCCGCCCGCGCCATTCTCGAAGAGGCCGGCATCCACGACGTGCTCTGCAAGTCGCAGGGATCGGCCAACCACATCAACGTGGCCCGGGCCACCATCGCCGGGCTACAGGCCCTGCGCCGGCCCGACGAGGTGGCCCGCCTGCGCGGCCTGGACCCAGAGGAGTTCGTGCCGGGGGCCATGCTCGCCGCGTACCGCCGCACCGAGGCCGGTGTGGGCGCGTCCGACGGTTCTGACGGTGAGTGACATGGCACAACTCATCGTCACCCAGGTCCGAAGCGGCATCGGTGCCAAGCCCAAGCAGCGGGGGACCCTACGTGCTCTGGGCCTGGGTCGTATCGGTCGCAGCAACACCCTGCCCGACCGGGGTGAGATCCGGGGCATGATCGCCCGGGTCCCCCACCTGGTCCAGGTCGAGGAGGTCGACGGAGAATGAAGATCCATGATCTACAGCCGGCCCCCGGCTCCAAGAAGCGCGCCAAGCGCGTCGCACGCGGCATCGGCGGCAGGGGCGGTAAGACCGCCGGCCGCGGCATGAAAGGGCAGCGGGCCCGCAACACGGTTCGGGTCGGCTTCGAGGGTGGCCAGATGCCCCTCCACCAGCGGATTCCAAAGCTCAAGGGCTTCAAGAACCCGTTTCGCGTCGAGTACCAAGCGGTAAACCTCGACGCTATCGAGGCCAGTGGCCTCGACGAGATCTCACCGGAAACTCTGCACGCCCACGGTCTGGTCGGCAAGAAGTCATTGGTCAAGGTGCTGGGCCGGGGCGAGGTCACCCGGGCCGTCACCGTGCAGGCCCACGCCTTCTCGGCCTCGGCCGAGGCCGCCATCACGGCGGCCGGTGGAAGCGTCGAGAAGCTACCCCTGCCCTTCGCCGTGCGCCCACCGGCCAGCGGCAACGCCCTGATGAACCGCTGACCGGGTCGTCCGGACCAGACCAGAGACAGGAGCACACGTGCTATCCAGCATGCTGAATATGTTCAGGGTGGGAGATCTGCGCAAGCGGATCGTGTTCACCCTGCTCATGATCCTGCTCTACCGGGTGGGCGCTTTCATGCCTGCCCCCGGCATCGACGTTGAGCAGGTCCAACTGCTGCGCGACCGGGCAGACCAGGGGGGCGTCCTGGCCTTCATGCAGCTCTTCTCCGGCGGGTCCCTGACCAGCTTCGCCGTGTTCGCCCTAGGCGTTATGCCCTACATCACGGCGTCAATCATCATGCAGGTGCTCGGCGTGGTGGTACCCCGGATCGAGCAGTGGCAGCAGCAGGGCGCGGTCGGCCAGCGCAAGATCACCCAGTGGACTCGCTACCTGACGGTGGCCATCGCCGTCATCCAGTCCACGAGCTTCGCGTTCCTGTTCAACGACCGCGGCAACTCGATCTCTGGTCAGTCGGGGGCCAACCTGCTGCCCGATTTCCACATCGGCACGGTGAGCGTGGTTGTCCTGACCTTGACCGCCGGAACGGCGCTGCTCATGTGGATAGGCGAGCTGATCACCCAAAAGGGGATCGGCAACGGTATGTCGCTGCTGATCATGATCTCTATCGTGAGCGGCTTCCCGGCCCAGGGCTCCCTGATCCATGCCGAAAATGGGGTGGTGGCCTCCGTCGTGGTGGTGGCCGTCCTGNTGGCCATGATCGCCGCCATCGTCTTCGTGGAGCAGGGCCAGCGACGCATCCCGGTGCAGTTCGCCAAGCGGGTGGTGGGTCGCCGGATGTATGGCGGCCAGAACACCTACATCCCGCTGAAGGTGAACCAGTCGGGCGTGATCCCAATCATCTTCGCCTCGTCGGTGCTGTACCTACCGGTGTTGGTAGCTGCCGCCCTGCCCTGGGATGGCTTCCGGAGCTGGATCGACAACAACCTGGCCCAGCCGGACAACGTCTTCTACTTCACCATCACCGGCCTGCTAATTGTGGGCTTCGCCTACTTCTACACGGCGATCACCTTCGACCCGGTCAAGCAGGCCGACACCATCCGCAAGCAGGGCGGGTTCGTGCCCGGCATCCGACCAGGCCACCAGACTGAGCGGTACCTGGCCCGAATACTGTCACGCATCACGCTGCCCGGCGCCCTGTTCATCGCCGGCGTGGCGCTGGTCCCGTCGATCCTGATCAATGTGTTCCTGGACACCAGTGCCGGGGTGGGCTCGGGCGGTGCGGCCGGCTTCGGCTTCATCGGAATCTCGATCTTGATCGCCGCCGGTGTCTCTCTAGAGACCATGAAGCAGGTCGATTCGCAACTCACCATGCGCAACTACGAGGGCTTCCTCAAGTAGCGATGACCGCCGTCCGTCTTGTCATCCTCGGACGCCAGGGTTCCGGAAAGGGCACCCAGGCGTCCCGCCTGGTGGTGGCCTACGACACGGTGCACATCTCGACCGGTGACATGCTGCGCGCCGCTGTGGGCGCCGAGACGGAACTGGGCCTGCAGGCCAGGGCCGTGATGGACGCCGGCGAACTGGTCGGCGACGACCTCATCAACGGCATCGTGGCCGAGCGGCTGGCCCAGGACGACGTGGCCGAGCATGGTTTCCTGCTGGACGGCTATCCCCGGACCCCCGACCAGGCCTCGGCGCTCGAAGGCTTTTTGGCCGAGGCCGGGACTCCGATGGATGCCGCCGTGAACCTTGACGTCCCCGTCGACGAGGTCACGGCCCGCATGGTGGCTCGGGGCCGGGCTGATGACACGGCGGAGGCCATTCGCCGTCGTCTGGACCTGTACGAGTCAGAGACGGCGCCGCTACTGGCCTGGTTCGCCGAACGCGGCCTACTGGAGGTGGTTGACGGCCTAGGCGCCGAAGATGACGTGTTCACCCGCCTCACAACCGCCATCGACAGACGGCTGAGCGTCGGAGACGCGTCGTGACCTGCGGTTCTGCACACCACACCGGCCGGACGGGGGTTGGCCCTCCGGAGGGCCTGCGATAGCGTTACCCACTGTCCCGCGCCGGGTGAGTGCCTTCGCGAGCAGCCTCCCGGGCCCGGCCTGTGAAGCAGTTTTTTACCCTTTCGAACATAACGACCAGGAGAGCCACACTGCCGAAGCCCAAGGAAGATGCGATCGTGCTGGAAGGCACGGTTCTCGAGCCGCTGCCGAACGCCATGTTCCGCGTCGAGCTGGAGAACGGCCACAACGTGCTGGCCCACATCTCCGGGAAGATGCGGATGCACTACATCCGGATCCTTCCGGGCGACCGCGTCCAGGTTGAGCTCACCCCTTACGACCTCCAGAGAGGTCGGATCACCTACCGCTACAAGTAGTCCGCTGCGAGTGGCGAGCACACGAGAGAGAACAGTATGAAGGTCCGAGCGAGCGTCAAGCGAATCTGTGAGAAGTGCCGGGTGATCCGGCGTCACGGTCGCGTGCAGGTCATCTGCACCAACCCCCGCCACAAGCAGCGTCAGGGCTAGAGGTAGTCAGGCATGGCACGAATTTCCGGCGTCGACATCCCCCGCGAGAAGCGGGTACTGATCGCGCTGACCTACATCCACGGCATCGGTCGCACATCGGCGGCGAGCATCTGCGAGGCCACCGGCGTCAACCCCTCCACCCGGGTGCGTGACCTGGCCGACGACGAGGTCACTTCGATCCGGGTGTTTGTCGACCAGCAACTCAAGGTCGAGGGCGACCTCCGTCGCGAGGTGTCCCAGAACATCAAGCGCAAGATGGACATCGGTTGCTACCAGGGCCTCCGCCACCGTCGTGGCCTTCCGGTCCGTGGCCAGCGCACCCACACCAACGCCCGGACCCGTAAGGGTCCCCGCAAGACGGTCGCTAACAAGAAGCAGGTCACGAAGTAATGGCGAAGCCGGCTGCCGGGGGTCGACGTCCCCGTAAGAAGGAACGGAAGAACGTCCCGCACGGGGTCGTTCACATCAAGAGTTCCTTCAACAACACGATCATCACCATTACGGATCAGGGTGGGAACACCCTGGCCTGGGCCTCGGCCGGCAACGTCGGCTTCAAAGGGTCCCGCAAGTCGACGCCGTTTGCCGCCCAGATGGCGGCTGAGCAGTGCGCCCGGCGGGCCATGGAACACGGTGTCCGCAAGGTCGACGTAGTGGTTCGTGGCCCCGGATCCGGTCGCGAGACGGCCATCCGGACCATCCAGAACGTCGGCATCGAGGTGACGGGCATCAAGGACGTCACCCCAATTCCCCACAACGGTTGTCGGCCGCCCAAGCGGCGGAGGGTCTGACATGTCCCGTTACACCGGCCCCCGAGCCCGGGTCTCCCGCCGCCTCGGTACCAACATCTTCGGCACCAAGGGTGAGGTTGTGGCGTTGGACAAGCGCCCGTATCCGCCCGGCGAGCACGGCCGGACCCGACGTCGGGGGAACCCGTCCGAGTATCTGGTGCAGCTTCAGGAGAAGCAGAAGGCTCGCTTCGCATACGGCCTGTCTGAAAAGCAGTTCCGTCGGATCTACGCCGAAGCCAACCGTCGCCAGGGCGTGACGGGCGAGAACATGCTCCAGTACCTGGAGCTTCGCCTCGACAACGTCGTCTACCGGGCCGGCATGGCCGCTACCCGACCGCAGGCCCGGCAGCTGGTCAACCACGGCCATGTGGACGTCAACGGCAGCCGGGTAGACATTCCCAGCTATCGCTGCCGGAAGGGCGATGTGGTCACACTGCGCGACAAGGCCCGCAAGATGGTTGTCGTGCAGTGGAACATCGACGTGCTCGACCGACAGGCCCCGGCCTGGTTGGACATGGGCGAGAACGGCCACGAGGTCACCGTCCGAGAACTGCCCCTCCGCGAGCAGATCGACGTTCCGGTTCGCGAACAGCTCATTGTCGAGCTCTATTCCAAGTAGTCCCTGGCTCTTCGGGTCCCGGGACAGTCACGTATCCACGCAAGTACGAAGGCGAGAAGGACACCCCATGCTGGTCATTCAGCGACCGACCGTCGAAGCCGTCGGCGAAGCCGTCGGCAACCGTCAACAGTTTTCCATCGGCCCGCTTGAGCCGGGCTTCGGCCACACCTTGGGCAACTCGCTCCGGAGAACGCTGCTGTCGTCTATCCCGGGCGCTGCGGTCACTCAGGTGAAGTTCGACGACGCTCTGCACGAGTTCGGCACTATCGAAGGGGTGGTGGAGGATGTCACTGACATTGTCCTGAACCTGAAGGATGTCGAGCTGCGCTCCCACAGTGACGAGCCGGTCACCCTGCGGGTCGACGTCCGCGGCGGAGCCGAGGTCACTGCGGCGGCTCTCGAGTCCAACGACCAGGTTGAGGTTCTGAACCCGGACCTGCACCTGGCCACCGTCGCTCCCAAGGGCCGCCTGGCCCTCGAGCTGACCGTCGAGGTAGGCCGGGGCTACCTGGGTTCGGACCGTGCCGTCGGCGAGGGCGTCATCGGCGTCATCCCAGTGGACGCCCTGTCGCCGGTCCGGCGGGTATCGATCGACGTGGAGCCTGTCTCTGTCGGCCAAACCCAGGACATGGACCGTCTCGTGCTGGACATCACCACCGACGGTTCGGTCAGCCCGCGTGACGCCCTGGCCTCGGCCGGTGCCACCCTGCGAACTCTTGTGCAGTTGGTGGAGGACATGAGCGACGAAGCCCGCGGCCTGGAGTTGGGCGAGGCTGAGGAAGTGGGTGGCAGCTCACCGGACCTAGACCTCCCCATCGAGGACCTGGACCTGTCGGAACGGCCCCGCAACTGCCTCAAGCGTGCCCAGGTCGACACGGTTGGCCAGCTCTTGGAGAAGACCGAGGACGATCTGTTGGCCGTCACCAACTTCGGCCAGAAGTCCCTGGACGAGGTCATCGAGAAGCTCGACGAGCGCGGCCTGACGCTCCGGGTCCGGGTCTGACGCCATGCCCGCGACCCCTAAGAGGGGCCGTCGCTTCGGCGGCAGTTCCGCCCACCAGAAGTCGATGATGGCCAACCTGGTGGCGTCGCTCATCGCCGCTGAGGCGATCACTACCACCGAGGCCAAGGCCAAGGCGGTCCGGCCGATCGCCGAGAAGATCATCACCAAGGCCAAGAAGGGCGGCCTGCACAATCACCGCCAGGTAGTGGCGTTCCTCCGGGACCGCGAGATGGCGGCCCGGCTCTTCGATGAGATCGCGCCGCGGTACACCGACCGGGCGGGTGGCTATACCCGGATCCTGAAGGTCGGCCCCCGCCACGGGGACAACGCGCCGATGGCGCGCATCGAGCTGGTCTGAGCCCTCCCGTCATGCGGGTCCGGGGAACCGTCGCCTACGACGGGTCCCCGTTCCACGGGTTCGCCGTTAACGATGGCGTCCCGACGGTCGCCGGCCTCCTCAGCGGGGCACTGTCGAGGGTTCTTGGTACCGATGTGGTGCTGACCTGTGCAGGGCGGACCGACCGCGGCGTGCACGCCGTAGGCCAGGTGGTCAGTTTCGACGCCCCGGACGACGCTTCTCTGGAGGCCGTCCGGCGGGCGGTGAACCGCCAGTGCAGGCCGTCGGTCGTGTTGACAGCGTTGGAGCGTGCGGCCGACGACTTCGACGCCCGGTTCAGCGCCATCGGGCGAACCTACCGGTACCGCATCCTGGATCGTCCGGACCCCGATCCGTTCACTGCCCTGCGAGCCTGGCACGTGTCGGCACCCCTTGACGTCGACGCGATGCAGTTGGCCACCGCCGACCTCGTNGGCGAGCACGACTTNTCATCATTCTGTCGGCGTCCCACGCCCCGGCCNGACGGCACGNCGGCCGACCTGGTGCGCCGGGTCACNGCGGCGTCGTGGCGGAGGGTGGCCGACGGCCTGTCGGGCGCCGACCTCCTGGAGTTCGAGGTGTCGGCCACCGCCTTCTGCCACCAGATGGTGCGCTCGGTAGTCGGGACCCTGGTAGCTGTGGGTCGGGGTCACCTGGCCGCCGATGCCCTGCCCAGCATCCTGGCGGCCAAGAACCGGCGGGCGGCCGGGGAGCCGGCCCCACCGGGGGGCTTGACCTTCTGGTCGGTGGACTATCCGGGGGCCACCTCCGACTCGCCGTAGGTTGCCGGGTAGGGGTGCCGCCCGTAGCCTTGGTCCTCGGTTCGATCGCACCCGGTTGTGGTGCCGATTCCCGGTGGCCGGGTCGGCCACCACGGTCCGCAGCAAGTGTTCTCCCCATGAAATCAGGTGGTTTCCGTGTCCACGTACACCCCCAAGGCCAGCGAGATTCAGCGCGTCTGGCACCTCGTGGATGCTGACGGTCTCGTCCTCGGTCGCATGGCCTCCGAGGTGGCGGCGATCCTGCGCGGAAAGCACAAGCCGACGTTCACCCCCCATATCGACACCGGCGACCACGTGGTGATTATTAACGCCGACAAGGTCGTGCTGACCGGCGCCAAGGCGACCGACAAGAACGTCTATGACCATTCCGGCTATCCGGGTGGCCTTCGCACCCGGTCCTACGGCAAGTTGCTGGCTGACAAGCCCGCGGAGGCGGTTCGCCGGACCATCCGGGGCATGCTCCCTAAGAATCGTTTGGGTCGCCAGCAACTGACCAAGTTAAAGGTTTACCGCGGCCCCGACCATCCGCACGAGGCCCAGCAGCCGCAGCCGTTGGCCATCGACCACGCACGGGCCCGCAAGGCCTGAACCAGGAGTCCACGATGCCCAGCCCCCTCATTCAGACCACCGGACGTCGCAAGGAGTCGGTCGCCCGCGTCCGGCTGCGTCCCGGCAACGGCACCGTCACAGTGAACGGTCGGACTGCCGAGGACTACTTCCCGTCGGAGAGCCACCGTCTGGTGTTCATGGAGCCGCTGCGGGTCACGGCCACCGAGGGCGCCTACGACATCGACGNCACGCTGCACGGTGGTGGGGTGTCCGGACAGGCTGGGGCCATGCGGCTCGGGATCGCCCGGGCGCTGGAGGCGCTCGAGCCCGAGCGTCGGCCCGCCCTCAAGCAGGCCGGCCTCCTGAAGCGAGACGACCGCAAGAAGGAGTCCAAGAAGTACGGCCTCCACAAGGCCCGTAAGGCTCCGCAGTACTCCAAGCGCTAGGCGACGGTTGGACCACCGGTCCGGCTCCTACGCTGCGGCGATGGCAGAGCCCGAGGTCGCTCCGGCGGGCCTCCGATTCGGTACCGACGGCGTTCGCGCCCGTGCCGGCACCCGACTCGACGAACCGTCGGCCCGCGCCCTCGGCCTGGCCGCCGCCCCGCTCCTGGGTACCGACCGGGTGGTTATCGGCCGCGATACCCGNGAGTCGGGTCCCGGGTTGTCGCTGGCCCTGGCTGAGGGTCTATCCGAAGGTGGNCTCCAGGTGGTGTCCCTCGGCGTGGCGCCCACACCGGCCGTAGCCCACGTGGCGGCCGCTGACGGGGTGGCNGGTGCCGTGGTCTCGGCTTCCCACAACCCCTGGTACGACAACGGGGTGAAGCTGTTCTCCGCCGGCGGTCGGAAGCTGGACGACGTCGTGCAGTCCGCCGTCCAGGCGGCATGGGATGCCGAGCCGCGACGGGACGGAGGAGGCGGGTCGTCGAGCTGGTCCGACGACCCGGATGGGGCAGCCCCCTGGGCCGACGCGGTGGCTTCCTCGGTCGGCAACGGGTCTCTTTCCGGCCTGACCCTGGTCGTGGACTGTGCCAANGGCGCCACGTCAGCGTTCGCCGCCGACGTTCTGACCCGCCTAGGGGCAGATGTAGCCGTGCTCCACGCCTGTCCAAACGGTCGCAACATCAACGAGGGCTGCGGGTCTAACCACCCGGGAGACCTACGGGCTGCCGTGGTGGAGGCCGGGGCCGATGCCGGTCTGGCCTTTGACGGTGATGGGGACCGGGTTCTTGCCGTGGCCGATGACGGTTCCCTGCTCGACGGCGATGACCTGCTGGCAATCTGTGCCATCGACCGGTACCAGCGTGGCGCCCTGCCCGGCGGCACCGTAGTGGTGACTGTGATGGCCAACCTGGGGTTGCGTCGGACCTTGGTCGACCACGGCCTTACTGTCCACGAGACGGCGGTCGGCGACCGTTATGTGCTGGAGGCCCTAGAAGCCAACGGCTGGGTGCTGGGCGGCGAGCAGTCGGGTCATGTGGTTTTTCGCGACCTGGCGACCACTGGCGACGGCCTGCTAACCGGGATCCAGGCCCTGGATGCCGCCCGGCGCAGTGGCCAGACCCTGGGTGAACGGGCGACCGAGCTGATGGTCCGGGTCCCACAGGTCCTCCACGCCGTTCCCGTTTCTTCGGACGGGGCCGCGGTGGTGGCCGCGGTGGCCGACGACCTGGCTCTCGCCGAGGCCGAACTGGGTGATACCGGGCGGGTGCTAGTCCGACCGTCGGGTACCGAGCCAGTCGTCCGGGTGATGGTGGAGGCGTACGACACCGCCGAGGCCTCGGAGGTGGCCGACCGTCTGGTGGCCGCCGTCGAGCAGGCCGACCGGATCTGAACCCGTAGAATTCCTAGAGTCTGTGCACCGACCGCCGGTCGGTGCGGTGGAGCGAAAGGGCAGTAACGAGGACATGTGCGGCATCATCGCGGTCCTCCGCCGACCGTCCGACCGGAAGGTCCCCACGGCCGAGCGGATCACGGCCCCGCTGGTCGGGGCCGTCGACCTGCTGGCCCGGGTCGAGCCGGACCTCCTGGGGGAAGCCGCCGACCTGCTGGGCGAGGCCGATCGGCTGCTGGGCGGGGTTCCGGGGCTGCTGGCCCTGGANCGGGATCCCACGCTGGTCGGCCGGATCAACGAGGTCCTGGCACCGGTTCCGGCTCACCTAGCCNGCCTGGAGGCCGCGGTCGCTGGATCTCCAGACGTGGAGGCGGCCAACGCTGCCCTGGTCCGCGTCCGGGACGTTCTCTGGGCCGTGTCGCGAGACCGATTGGGCACGTTCGCTGGNGTGACCTCCCTACGACAGGATCGGCCGGTTCCCAGTGACGCCGGCCTCGCCGTCTTGCTCTCCGCCCAGCAGGCCCTCTCGGCTCTCGACCGGCTGGAGGTCCGGGGTCGGGACTCGGCCGGCCTCCAGGTCACGGTTTGGAACCATGGGATCGACCAGCACGATCCGGAGGTGGTTGCCCGTTCGGCCGATCCACTCCATCGCTCGGGCAGCGTCCGGGTGCTGGACGGTGGCGGCCTGGCATTCGTGGTGAAGGCCTCGGCCGAGATCGGTGAGCTGGGCGACAACACGGCCGTTCTCCGGTCCGCCCTGGTCGCTGACGGGCTCCTAGCCCGGGCGCTGGCCGCCCCGGCCGTGCAGGGTTCCCTACTGGGACACACTCGTTGGGCCAGCGTGGGCCTCATCTCGGAACCCAACGCCCACCCGGTGGACTCCACCCGGGCCGACGGGGAGCTGGTGCCGCTGGTCACCGTCGTCCAGAACGGTGACGTGGACAACCATGCCGACCTGGCGGCATCCGAGGGGTTGAGCCTGGCTCCGGAGATCACTACCGACGCCAAAGTGGTTCCCGCGCTGTGCGCGGCCCACCTGGCAGCTGGCCGTGAACGGCTGGAGGCCTTCCGGCGCACGGTGAATGCCTTCGAGGGTTCGGTTGCCATCGGCATGGCTACCGGCGATGCCCCGGACCGCCTGTTGTTGTCCCTGCGGGGGAGCGGTCAGGGTCTCTTCGTCGGCCTGGCTGAGGACACCTTCGTGGTGGCCAGCGAGCCTTACGGGGTGGTGGAGCTGACCGCCGACTACCTAAGGATGGACGGTGAGACACCGGCCGACCCCGACGACCCGGGGGCCAGTCGGGGACAGATCGTGGAGTTGGACGCCGCCATTGCCGGTTCCGTGGATGGCATCACCCGCCGGTCATACGACGGTCGGAACTTACCGGTCACGTCAGCCGACCTGTCCCGGGCCGAGGTCACCACCCGGGACATCGACCGGGGGGACCACCCCCACTTCCTGATCAAGGAGATCGGCGAGTCGCCAGACTCGGTCCGTTCCACCCTGCGGGGTCGCCTAGTGGCAGACGGCGACGGCACCCTTGGGGTTCGTCTGGGGTCCGAGGTGCTGTGCGACGACCTACGGGCCGAACTGGCCGCCGGCGCGATCCGGCGGATACTGGTTATCGGACAGGGCACCGCCGCGGTAGCCGGCGGATCGGTGGCCCGTTCACTGGCCGAGGAGTTGACCGGAACAGGCATCGAGGTGGACGACCTGCCGGCCACCGAGCTCTCGGGCTTTGGCCTGGTGCCCGACATGTCCGACACCCTGGTGGTAGCCATCAGCCAGTCCGGCACCACCACCGACACGAACCGCACGGTGGATCTGGTCCGGGCCCGGAGGGCTCGGGTGGTCGCCATCGTCAACCGGCGAAACAGCGACCTAGTGGACCGGTCCGACGGGGTGCTGTACACGTCTGACGGTCGTGACGTGGAGATGAGCGTGGCCTCCACGAAGGCCTTCTATGCCCAGGCAGTGGCCGGGGTGCTGTTAGCCGCAGCGGTGGCCGACGCGGTCGGGGTTGGGGGCGCGCCGGACCGTGCCGGGGTGCTGGCCGGCCTGAGTGACCTGCCCGGGGCCATGGGCGAGGTGCTGGCCCAGCGAGGCCGGATTGCCGAGATAGCTGATCGCCACGCACCGGCTCGCCGGCACTGGGCTGTGGTGGGTAGCGGACCCAACTTGGTGGCTGCCCGGGAGATCCGGATCAAGTTGTCGGAGCTCTGCTACAAATCGATTTCGGCCGACGCCACCGAGGATAAGAAGCACATCGACCTGTCGGCCGAGCCGTTGATTCTGGTGTGCGCCACAGGGCTGGTCGGCTCGACGGCCGACGACGTGGCCAAGGAGGTGGCCATCTACCGGGCTCACCGGGCGGCCCCGGTGGTGGTGGCCGATGCTGGCTCGTCGCGGTTCTCGGAGGCGCTGGACGTGGTGTTGGTTCCGGTGGTCCATCCCCGGCTGTCCTTCGTCCTCTCGACCATGGTTGGGCACCTGTTCGGCTACGAGGCGGCCCGAGCCATAGACGCCCAGGCCCAGCCCCTACGGGAGGCTCACGCGGCCATCGAGCGGGAGGCGGTGTACCTCCTGTCCTCGGAGGCCAAGCCTGGAGCCTCGGTAGATGGGGCCCTGCGTGACGAACTGCGGTTGGCAGCCACAGCGTTCTCCGACGAGCTCCGCAACGGTCGGCTGAACGGTCACCTGGAGGCGTCGACTGCCGTACGCCTGTCGACCCTGTTCCGCTTCGCCCTCGGGGATGTGCCGCTGGAGTCCTACCAGTTGGAGTTCGGCCGGGTTGGTACGCCGGCCCTGGTGCTCGACGACCTGGCCGGCGCCCTGACGGTGGCCGTCGAGGAGCTCACCCGTCCCATCGACGCCATCAAGCACCAGGCCAAAACGGTGACGGTGGGTATTTCGCGGACTGACGAGACGCTGCTGGAGGCCCGCCTGGCCCGGGCCGTCCTAGACGCCGGCGCCCCCCGTGATTCGCTCAGCTACCGAACACTGCGAGTGCTGGTGGCCCTCGATCCGGCGGTGGCCGACGTGGTCGGCTTCACCCGGTACCGGGTGGACGGATTGGACGGTCCGGCGCCCACGGTGGCCATTGTCGACCGGGGAGGTGTGTCCACTGGGATCCCGTCGCGGACCGACCGGGACCCAGCGCTGCGGGGAACCAAACACCGGGTGGCCCGGGACCGTGACGTCCTGGTGACCCGGGGCGCCCGCGACGACCGGACCATCGTCCTGGTCCCCGAGGTAAAGGATCGAGAGACGGTCGGCCTGACGCTTCTCCACGTGTCGCTGCGCGACCGCCTGGACCCCGAAGTCCTCCGGGGGGTGCTCCAGGGCTACGACAACCGCTATGGCGCCGTGCGCGACGTGGTGTGCGAGACAGAACCGGAACTGCGGGATGACCTGTTGGCCTCCCTGCCCGTCGACGACCTGCTGATCGATCCGGTGCTAGCCATCGCCGATCGGCTCCGCGGCTAAGCCGCCAGGAGGGGGCACGGTGATCGGGATCGGGGTGGACCTGGTGGACGTGGACCGCTTCCGACGGTCGTTGGAGCGCACCCCTTTGTTGCGCGATCGCCTGTTTCGGCCCGACGAGCGGGCCCGGGCTGACGCCCACGTAGACCCAGCAGGCCGCTACGCGGTCCGCTTCGCTGCCAAGGAGGCCGCGCTGAAGGCCCTGGGACTGGGGCTGGGGGGTATGGCCATGTACGACATTGAGGTAGTGCGGGATGACCTGGGCCCTCCCTCGCTGGTTTTGCACGGTAAGGCGCTGGAGGTGGCCCGACGGGCCGGGGTGACACGGTGGCTGGTCACCCTGAGCCACACTGACCGGCTGGCCCAGGCCACCGTCGTGGCGCTGTGACCGGCGGACATCGGTCGATCCGGGCCTTCCGTTGATCCCCGTCCTAACACCAGACGAGATGGCGGTCGCGGACGCCGCGGCGCCCGAACCGGCAGAGGTCCTAGTGGACCGGGCCGGGGCCGCCGTCGCCCGGGCCGCGCTGAATCTGATGGGTGGGGCGTAC
>JGI24816J26688_1000120_pt1 | contig 17723 bp, 16 predicted proteins | sample METZYME_3_250m_FD_26688 | JGI IMG/M metagenome (IMG submission 26688)
TGTGGCTTGTTGGGGCTTCCTATTGTTTCAACAAGCGCTAATTTACATGGNGAACAGCCTTGTAAATCAGCTAAGGAAGTCCAAAAAATCATGGGTTCTCAACTTGACTATATAGTGTTTAAAAAAACAGGTCCTTTTAGCAATCCCTCCACTATTNTTGATTTAATCTCAGGTAAAACTATCAGGTCTTAATTGTCAGCCTTATTAGATAACCGTTATAATCAAANTAACCTTTTTAAGAGATAATATATGGATGTCTATGGCGTTGTTGGGAACCCTATAAATCACAGTAAATCCCCTAAAATCCATTTATTGTTTGGCCAACAAGTTGGTCATGATATTTATTACCAAAGAATTTCAGCCACAGATGAAAATTTTGTTGATACCATCGAACGTTTTTTTACCGAGGGCGGCAAAGGGTTAAATATTACGGTTCCATTTAAAGAACAAGCTTTTCAACTTGCTGATTCATTAAGTAACAACGCTCAATCATGCGGATCAGTCAATACCTTGGCCTTCTCGGAAGATGGAAGAATACATGGGGAAAGCACAGATGGTGCAGGACTAATAAAAGACCTAGAAAAAAACGAAATCTCTTTGGAGAATNCCAGNACTTTAATCCTTGGTGCTGGAGGCGCAACAAGAGGTATTCTNCCAATGCTGTTCGCTTCTTTAGTTGGGTCAGTTGTTTTGTGCAANAGAACAATGGCAAAAGCTGAGTTGTTGCAAGAAGAGTTTTTGCCTTATGGGNAAATNATATGTCAACCTNCCGAACAATTATCCGGAGACTTTGACTTGATCATCAATGCAACATCAGCAAGCTTGAGTGGTGAAATCCCAGATATGCCTGATACGATAATTCCTGGGTCTGTTTGTTACGACTTGGCTTATGCTTATGGAGAAACGCCTTTCCAGCGCTGGACAAAACAAAATAATTCAGCAAAAAGCCTTCAAGGTTGGGGGATGTTGGTTGAACAAGCTGCGGAGTCTTTTTATATATGGAGGGGCGTGCGCCCCAAAACAGAAGAAATTATTAGCAGACTCCAAGCAGAGTTAGAAAACTAAAGCCGTTAGTCCTTACACCACACTTCGTAGACAGTTGAGTAATTCGCAGCAAGCTGAGAAAAGGCAATTGCACCGCCAAACAGTTCTTTTTCATTTGCCTTTCTTTCTTCTTCTGTTTGCATTGTTTTATTGTTTTTTTCATTCTCTTTAAAAAGATAATCAGCAATGCCTAAAAAATACCCGATACCTTCTTTGGTTTCCTTACAGGATTCTGCGTCCAATAGATCATGCTCAGAAGCAAACACAAAAGAAGCTGAACAACTCAATAGCGTTATTAATATAATTTTTCTCATAATCTTGTCTCCCAAGAATTATTTACTGAAATTAGTATATCAATTAAAGCTCTTGGGGGAGTTACCACAACAGCTTTAATTGATCAGCGCAAGGTCACCAATTCTTCTGCCAAAGTTGGGTGAATAGCAACAGTATTATCTAAATCTTTTTTCTGGGCTCCCATTTTAATGGCTACTGCAAAACCTTGTAGTAACTCGTCTGCCCCTTGACCAACAACATGGCACCCAATAACTGTTTCCTCTTGCCCAAGACATATAAGTTTTACCAAAGCCTTACTGGAAATACCGCTCAATGAGTGTTTCAGAGAAACAAAATTTGCTTCGTATGCTTTGACTTTATTGCCGTAGGCGGCTCTCGCTTCTTCTTCGCTCATGCCCACGGTTCCAACTGGAGGGTGAGCAAATATAACCGTTGGGATATTTTTGTATTCAAGCCATCCTTTTTCTTTGTCGCCAAAAAGTCTATCCGATAATATTCTACCTGCAGCAATCGCGACCGGTGTGAGCTCGTGGTTTCCTACAGCGTCTCCAATTGCATGGATGTTTGGCTCATTTGTTGTTTGGTATTGATCAACCTGAATAAAATTATTTTTATCTTTTGTGATATTTGCTCTCTCAAGCCCCAAGCCTGAAACCAATGGCTTTCTGCCTATAGCCCACAATAACGCATCAACGGAAACATGATCCTTGTTGTCTGTTTGAACATGAAGCTGATTGTTATTCTTGATAACCGACAGAACATTGGTGTTTAAGTTAACCTCAATGCCTGATTCAACCAAGTAATCGATAACGGCTGATTGTATCGATTGATCAAACTTTCTCAGAATACTGTTCTTTCTTGCCAGCAGTTTGACGTCTGAGCCCAAAGCGTTGAGGATGCCAGCAAGCTCAACGGCAATATACCCACTACCAACGATAATGGTTTTCTTAGGCCGGTTGTTTAATTCAAAAAAATCATCTGAGGTAATTCCAAGTTCGGCACCAGGAATGTCTGGAACAACAGGTGTTGCCCCACAGGCAATAATAATCTGTTTGGCTGTCAGTATTTCGCCTCCAACATTTATTTCTTTTGCGTTCTGGAAAGAGGCTTTGCCAGCGATTATGTCTATATTTTTTTGGCTCAAGTTTCTGCGATACATGTTATTGAGTTTCTCAATGTATTGCTTGGAGGTCCANTGTAAGGTTTTCCAATGATGTCGGCGCCATGGGATCTCAAACCCCAAAGTTTCGCTGTGCTTGAGATCATAAGCAAACTCTGCGGCATACCAATAGATCTTCTTAGGGATGCACCCTCTGTTGACGCAGGTGCCGCCCAATTGGTCCATCTCAATGATGGCTACTCGCTGTTTATGTTCTGCTGCCCTTTGTGCGGCAGCAAGCCCACCACTGCCTGCACCTATAACTATTAAGTCGTATTCTTTTTTGCTTTCAGTTTTCATATTATTTCAATAATGTATACCTTGAGGTCAAAATAACAACATGAAAATAGCAAGCTGGAATGTTAATGGCATCCGCGCCAGAACTGAACACGTTGTCAATTGGTTGGAAACAATTCAACCAGATGTATTGGCAATACAAGAATCAAAAGTAGTTGATGATCTGTTCCCTTATGATGAGTATTCGAAATTAGGATATTACCCCCTTGTCTATGGACAGAAAGCTTACAATGGGGTTGCCCTGCTTTCAAAAAAAGAGCCTATAAATCCAACGACCGGAATATCTGGTTATAAGGATCCACAAACTAGAGTGGTTTCTGCAATATACGATGGCATCACTGTGATTGATATTTATGTCCCAAATGGGCAAAGCGTCGGGTCGGATAAATTTGTTTATAAATTAGAATGGCTAGATCATTTGACCCGTTATATAGAAAAGAACCTTAAAGAAAATGAAAATCTCGTTGTTTTAGGAGATTTCAATATAGCTCCAGAAGATCGGGATGTTTATGACCCTGAAGCCTGGAAAGACAAAGTTTTATGTAGCAAAGAAGAACGTGGAGCCCTGGAAAAGCTGCTTGATTTAGGCTTAGTAGACAGTTTCAGGTTGTTTAAACAAAAAGAAGCTTCATACAGCTGGTGGGACTACAGAGCAGCAGCTTATAGAAGAAAAATGGGGCTGAGAATCGATTTAATTCTACTATCATCCTCTTTAGCAAAACACTGTGTTTCGAGCACCATTGATGAATCCCCAAGAGGGTGGGAAAAGCCTTCTGACCATACACCGGTGATTATTGAAGTTGATATGGGCTGATATCTTGATTGCTGATCTAGATGGTTTTTATTCATAATGAATTGTCTGCTTTTACTGTAAACTTTAAAACTTAATAGTAATATTGCTTAAGAAAATTGGAGGGAAAAACATGGTTGAAGCAGTAATAGTTGATAGCGTGAGAACTGGATTAGCAAAATCTTTTAGGGGTGGTTTTAATCAAACTCGAGCTGATGATATGACCGCTCATATTATTGACGCCCTAATGGACAGGAACCCAAAAGTGGCTCCTGAGCTTGTTGAGGATGTTATCTTGGGTTGTGGCTATCCTGAAGGGCCTCAAGGCAACAATATTGCCAGAACTTCAGCGGTTTTATCAAAACTACCCATTCAAACTGCAGGCACTACTGTCAACCGCTATTGCTCATCAGGATTGACAACTATTGCCATGGCTGCGACCCAAATCCAGAGTGGTTTTGCTGACTGCATCATAGCTGGGGGTGTGGAATCGATTAGCACGTCTCAAGGGCACATCAATACATACATGTTTGAAAATGAAAAAATATCGCAGGAAGTGCCTGGTGTCTACCATGCTATGGGCACCACTGCTGAGACCGTTGCCAAAAGATACAATGTAACTCGGGAAGCTCAGGATGAGTATGCTTTATCCAGTCAATTAAGATGTGCAGACGCTCAGGATCAAGGTTTGTTTAATGATGAGATTGTTCCTATGAATACAGTCATGAAAATTGTTAACAAAGAAACAGGCGAAGAGTCTGAAGAAGAAACAGTTGTTGATAGAGACAATTGCAATCGGCCCAATACGACTATAGAGGGTCTTGCAGGATTAAATCCTGTTTTCGATCCTGAAGGTGGTTCTGTCACAGCAGGAAATTCTTCACAACTCTCAGATGGAGCGTCTGTCACAATGGTTATGAGCAAAGAAAAAGCGGATGAATTGGGTCTTGATCCATTGGTTTATTTTAGGGGTTTTACAGTAAGTGGTTGCGAACCTGATGAGATGGGTATCGGCCCTGTTTTTGCTATACCGAAACTTTTAAAAGCAGCCGGTTTAGGCGTTGACGATATAGATCTTTGGGAGCTGAACGAAGCTTTTGCTTCACAAGTTGTCTACATACGAGACCATCTTAATCTACCAACCGAGAAGTTAAACATTAACGGCGGCTCAATAGCAATTGGTCATCCTTTTGGCATGACTGGATCAAGACAAGTAGGACATTTAGCTCGCGAACTCAAGCGAAAAAAAATTAGGTATGGGGTCGTTACCATGTGCGTAGGTGGGGGTATGGGAGCAGCAGGTCTATTTGAATCAATAACGTATTAAACAAAAATAATTTAATATTTATTCTTGGTTGGTCACACAACCAAACTTCTATCCATCAAGACAATGAGCTTAGGGCTTCATCTAAGTTTTCAACAACTCTGTCTGCATGTTGTTCCTTGAAAGTCATAGGGGGCCGTATCTTAATAACATTGCTATCAGGTCCAGTTTTACCAACCAAGACTCCATTCTTGCTGAGCAGGTCTACAACCTCAGCAGTTTTCTTGGTCGCTGGCTCTTTTTCTATCGGGTCAATTAATTCAACGCCCAGAAACAAACCACTGCCCCTAACATCGGAAATTAATTCATATTTCCCAGCAAGTTTTATCAGCTCTTGGTAAAAATATAACCCAGTAGATTTGGCGTGCTTCATCAACTGATCTTTTTTTATTACTTCCAGTACAGCAAGTCCTGCAGCACAAGCCACGGGGTTGCCGCCAAATGTGTTGAAATACCCGTATTCCTTGTTATACGTCTGAGCGATTTCGTCAGTGGTAACAACTGCAGCAATCGGATAGCCATTGCCCATAGGNTTGCCTAAAGTAACAATATCTGGGACAACACCATCATGGGAAAAGCCCCACATATAACTGCCTGTTCTACCAAACCCTGATTGAACTTCGTCTGCAATAGCAAGGCCTCCTGATGCCCTTACTGCTCCATAAATGGTCTTTAAATAGCCTGATGGGGGTAAAAAAATACCGTCGCTACTGAAGATGCTGTCAAAAATAACTGCCGTCGTACCTACACCAATATCATCGAGATTATCCATCGCAAAGGATAAGTCTTTTAAGTAATNANCCTCAGCTTGATCTGTTTGTTGATATTTTATTGGGTTGGGCAATGTATGCACCCACTCTTGTCTTGTTTCTGGCGCAAAATCCTCTGGACTCATTTGAAAAACCGCAGTGGTATTGCCATGGTAAGCGTTTTCCGAAACAAGACACCCTTGTTTTTTGGTGTAAGTTCGGGCGATTTGAAGAGCGAGGTCATTGGCTTCACTGCCACTACAAACAAAATAACAAACACTCAGCTCACCAGGCATCAACTTTGTGATTTTCTCTGCCAAATCAACAATGTTCTCATGCAAATAACGTGTATTGGTATTGAGGGTTTTTGCTTGTCTAGTGATTGCCTCAACCACATAAGGGTTAGAGTGGCCCACATGGGCAACGTTGTTATAGACATCGAGATATTTTTTTCCTTCTGCATCATACAACCAAACATCTTTGCCCCGAACAATATGAAGTGGCTCCGAATAAAACAGGCTGCTTGCATTTCCCATGTGCTTAAACCTTCTTTGTAATAACTGACTGTTTTTTGGTTTGTTGATTTAATTAATCCTCTTATTTTGGTTGTGTTCTAGCCCAAGCTGTTTTTAAGCCGCTCTGCAATGTCAGCATACTCTTGTTTGTGTAACCTATTTAAAACTTCCCAGGTTCTGTTGATGTTCCCAAGAATGTAGTCTTGATTTTCTGGGTGCTCTTTAGCTCGCCATTCAGAAATAATTGCGGTCATTGCTATGCGATTCACAACCAAGCTTGGCAGTAAATCTAGCTCCTGTTCTTGTAGAGGGTTGGTTGAATGGTACCCCTTAAGAATATCTGCAGTTCCTTGAAACAGATCCCCACAGCTGACTGTCTGGTAGGCAGCAGCTACAGCAGGGTCATTAATGAGTGGAGCATGAACCATGTCGCCAAAATCAATCATTCCAGCTACCTGACTGGAATCGCTATGCTTTACAAGAACATTATCAGGATTCATGTCGTTGTGAATCACTTGTGTTCTCAGCAGCGAAAACTTAGAGGCTATGTGATCCTGAAAATGGTCTAGTGTTTTTTGTGCTGTTAATAAATTATTTTTGTCTTTGATGTGAGACAGGTGTTGGTGAAGGCTAGGTGTTTGTTGTAGATCCCATAATAAAGCATGGCCTGCGGCTGGATGGGAAAAGCCAGATAGTCCACAATCAAGTCTGCCTAAAAACCGACCCATGCTAACCATCAAATCTTGATTCCTTTTATTATTAGGCAAATCATCTAAAAGTTTTCCTCGTAGGTAGGTAACTACCCTCACAAAATGTTTGTCCCCGTTAAGTTCTAGTCTGTGGATTTGTTTTTTATCAAGACTGAGACATGCCCTTGGTAAAGATAGGGATGAATCCTGTTTGGCCATGTGATTCATGGCTTGATTTTGAAAATCTAAGACCTCAACAGGCTCTGCTGCGTTGGCTATTTTTAGAACAAATTTTTCGCTTTCATTATTTGTTAAAAGAAAATTCTGGTCTCTTTCACTAACCAATGGACTAACATCGAGAGCCTCCTTAAACCAAAGTTTGGCAAATTCTAATGCTTCACTGGTTGTAAAGGAAGGCGCCGGATGCTCCAGAACAGGAAAAGAAGTAATCATGTTGTCCATTGTTAAGTTTTAAGCGCTTTCTTCTAGTTCTTTCCAAATCGATTGGATCCAAGATTTTATTTGTAGCGCTTCTTGCCATCGGTCAGATAATTCCAATTTTTGGGCGTCTGTTATAGCGTAACCTGGTGGCCCAAGCTCACAAAGAAAAACAAGGGTTGCATCCTCTGAATTTCTTTTTTTCCAGCGCTTAATGCCTTCGCGCCACCATTCTTTGAAAATATCCACCCAAACTTGATGTTGTGGGAAATCGAGTTGGATTTGGATTTGCTCTCTTGAAGCAACCCTGCCTTGAAAACAGTCGGATCGATCAAGAATTTGGTTTATATAATCTTGATCTTGATCGCTGATGGGCGTCCACATTTCCCGATCAACAACAAAATGAGAAAGATCGGCACACAATCGCATTTCTGGTACTGCTTCAATCAACTGCAAAGTGTAATAAAGGTCATTCAGAATGCTGTCTCTGTGGGTCTCGAACAAAACATTGATACCTATATCTTCTCCATCCTGCATCCATCTTTCTACCACTGGGATACCGTCTCTGAAATCAATAGGCATCACTCCTCCGATGATGTTGACAAAACAAGCATCAAAATCCTTGGCCAGCTGCAATACAGGATTCAGGTCGTCTAATGCATATGGAAAAGCATTAACCATGCATTCGAGCTTATGTCTCCTAAACAAGGGTTGGGTTTTTTTAAACTCCTCTACTTCATGAGCTGCAAGGTCGATGCAAACGCCATTAAAACCAGCTGATTTGATTTTCTCAAATTTTTCGCTATTGCTTGGCTCTTCCAAAAACGGGTGCCTTTGCTCCATAGCCCAAAGCGATTGAAAAATTTTTAAGGTTTGCATTTTTATTTAAAATAATTAATGAGACCCGCTTCCTGTAAAACAGCATCAAGTTTTGTTTTATCAGATAAATCATTGTATTCATCCAACAACATAGCAAATGATTTGGCATGATATTTTTGAGGGGAGCCAACAGAGTGCTTAAAGTCATTGCCCTTTATCTTCACGGTTAGTTCTTTTTCTCCTTTTGCTAGAGCATTATTATTTGCCTCGAGCCACGGCATAAAAACAGCGGCCAGGTCTTGTTTAAGAATTGGCATCAATGTTGACTCTAGGCTTTCCCAAAGCTCGAACTCTCCTTCCTGCTTGGGATGCAACATTCTTTTGATCCACTTTAGGGTTTCTGGATAACTTGATTCAATAATCTGATTTAAGGTGGGATCCGTCCACATGTTGTAGACCTGTCCCCATATACCAAAATCAGCAATGGAAGGGCGAAAACCAAAAAAATAAGGTCGGCCCTGAAGATGTTGTTCACTCAAATGCAAAAAACTATCCAAAGATTGCTCAATCTGGTTTTCGGTAGTGGCGTTAGACCCAACCACCCACAATCTGGATATCATTCTCTTTCTAATTGTTGCTGCAAGCTTTCTTTTTAAAGCCCATTTAAGCAGTGGGATTTTGTTGGCCCAAGAAGGGATCATTAGCCCCACAAATCTTTCTGATGCAGACAGTTGGTCATCTTCATATCGCCAGCGGTAATGAAACATTGCTTTGTTTAACCACTCGTCTGCGTATTCCTCCAGGATTCTTGCGACAAAAGCAGTATGGGCTTCTGGCGGAGTAACTGAGTTGTTTTGGTGTTGCTGTTCCAATAATTTAATAATTGGGGTTGAGTCTTGAAGGCCTTTTTTTTCAGGAGTGACCACCAATGGAACTATGGGCAATGTTGCAAATTTTTTGAACTCAGCATTGGATTTTTGATCCCTTATGATCCATTTGTGGGGTATTTCCTTGTATCTAAAATAGGCACGTATCTTAACCGAGTAAGGTGACAATTCTGCCCCGTATACAAGGTATTGCTCAGACATTATTCTTCTCTCTCAATTGAATGCAGTACCTGGTGAATAATAGGTGTTAATTTAATTTCGCTTTCTTCCTTGTCTTTGAAATAGCTGTTCCATACCACAACGTAGTCTTTTATTGGGTTCACTATCAAGCCCTGTCCTGCCCAGCCGCCTTTGTAAATATCGTTACTTTGGTAAACCATGTCCCATTGATAAACATTATGCCTGAACTCCTTTGGTATTTTTCGAGAGCNGTCATATCGAATTAATTCTGATCTGCCTTGGTTTAAAAGATAAGAGACGTGTTGCTCGGAGATAAGTCGATCCTTTGAAACGATATGATAGCTTGGAGTAAAAAGCAGGCCAAATCGGGCTAAATCTCTTTGGGTTGACAAAAAACCTCCGTGCGTTACGGGGATTCCGTTTCGGGGGGCAAAAATTGCCGCATCTCTAGCGGCTCCAATTTTGGTCCAAATCATTTCGCTGAAAGCATCCTGAAATTGCAGGCCAGTAATTTTTTCTACCAACCAACTCAACACAAAAGTATTTACCCCTGAGTAATCAAACTGTTTGCCCTGCTCGATGTAACGACCCACATCAAGATTGGCAATGTACTCATATGGATTGGAGGGAGAGGTTTCATCCCAATAACCATCGCCGACTGTTTGAGAATATCTGTAATAGCATGAGTTTTTGTCAAAATATTCTTCGGAACAGTTGATGCCTGTTGCCATGTCTAGAATGTTCTTTATCAAAATGCCTTTAAAGTCTGATTGTTTCAACTCAGGAAGATAAAAATCAATGGGTTTGGTGATATCAATTTTTTTCTGATCTTCAAGAATTGAGACAAGGCTTGAGACCAACACTTTTGTTACTGACCAATAGACAGGCTTTTCGTGTGCTTGCATTCTAGGATAGTGCTCAAAGACGATGTTCCCTTTGTGCAAGATGAGTACGCCCATGGCGGTTGAAAGATCACTGTCCAAAAAATCCTTAAACTCCATTGTTCCGCTGCCGATCTTAACTGGCAATTGTGAAATCTTATCGTCGGGCTTTAATGCAAGAGGATTAATTTGTCCTTTTCTGTAAACAGTTGTGGTTGGAAAAATTTTATTAAGGTTTTTAAAGTTCCAAAGCATGTCCTTGCCATTAACAGTCCACCAAATATCGTCGGTAGGGATAGAATTTATTTGTTTAATGGTTTCATCAACCGTGGGATTAACCGAGATTTCTGCAGACAAAGGCATACACAAAAACATGGCTAGAACCAAAAAGATTAGAGGTGTTTTAAGCTTACTCAAAAGAATGCCTATTTAATTTTTTTGAATCTCTGGGTAATCCAAAGTTAAATAAATAAGAGTTTTTAAACCCTGATCAAGAGCATCATCGTCAACGGTAAAATATGGTGAGTGGTTGCCTGGTTGTAATTCAGTAACGCCTTTTTTGTTAACNCCTAAGGAGAAATAAAGCCCAGGGACCTCCTGTGCGAAATATGAAAAATCTTCGGCGCCAGTGATAGGGTCTTTCCTTTCTACAAACTGGCCTTTTGTGGCCTCAACAAGAGAGGCTTTCATAGAATGGTAAAGNTCTGGGTCATTTACCGTGACTGGGTAAAAGCCACCAATATCGAACTCGACACTAATTTCTGTGCCTGTGCCAACTGCTATCCCTTGTGCTATTTGTCTTATCTCGTCATAAATCTCGGCCCTCAACTCAGGATCAAACGTTCTAATGGTGCCAATAACCTCAGAATCTTCTGGAATAATATTATTTCTTGTTCCGGCCTTAACAATACCCACCGAAACAACCGCAGGGTTATTAATTATGTTGATCCTTCTNCTGACCACGGTATTGAGTGCGGCAATTAATTGTGAAGTTGCCATAATCGGGTCAACNCCATCCCAGGGTCTTGAGCCATGGGCTTGCACTCCTTTTATTTTTATTCGGTATGCAGACGCTGCTGCCATTGCTGGNCCTGGTTTGAGAAAAACATAGCCATGTGGGGTATTGGCCACATGCATACCAAAAATCACTTCCGGGGAATATCTTTCAAACAATCCCTCAGCGAGCATCATTTCTGCCCCACCTCCTTCACCTTCTGGGGGGCCTTCCTCAGCAGGCTGAAAGATCAGTAGAACATTGCCTTTTAAGAACCGTCGGTTTTTTGCTAGAAACTCAGCAACGCCCATCAAAACAGCAACATGTGCATCATGGCCGCAAGCGTGCATCACTCCAACGTCATTGCCCAAATAATTGGTTCGGACTTTTGAGGCATAAGGGAGGCCTGTTTTCTCCTCAACTGGCAATGCATCCATATCGGCTCTTAGGGCAATTGTGGGACCGTCGAGTCCGCCTTCTATATAGCCCGTGACGCCAGTGTAAGCTATGCCTGTTTCAACACCAATATCCAAAGATCGAAGATGATCAGCAATTTTTTTAGCTGTTCTAAACTCTCTGTTGCCTAGCTCTGGATATTGGTGAACGTCATGTCTCCATGCAATTACTTTCTCCATTAACATGTCTAATTCAACATCAAGATCAGCTTTTAGGTCCTCGGCGTGTGCGTTAAATGTTAAGGCCGCCAATGAAAGGCCTAGGCTCAGAATTATTTTTTTCATAATTTATCCTCTGTTTATCTTCTCAGCTTAAAGAAAATGAGGATTTTTGTTAATACTTTATTAACGTCTTTTGATTACTGACAGCTTCTTTTTAGAGCGATTTGACCCGATCCCTTAGAACGAACTTCTGTATTTTGCCAGTGGATGTTTTAGGAAGTTCTGTAAACACAACTTTCTTTGGGCACTTAAAGTGTGCCAAATTGTCTCTGCAGAACTGAATGAGTTCCTCTTCTGAGGATTTGGTTTCTTCTTTCAAAGAAACAAAAGCACAGGGTGTTTCTCCCCATTTTTCGTCAGGCTTCGCCACTACGGCTGCTTCCGCTACTGCTGGATGTTGGTACAAAACGCTCTCGACTTCAATGGTAGAAATATTTTCACCGCCAGAAATAATAATATCTTTGGATCTGTCTTTTAGCTCTATATATCCATCAGGGTGCATGACCCCTAAGTCGCCGGTGTGAAACCAGCCGCCTAAAAATGCTTTTTCAGTGGCTGTTTCATTTTTAAGATAGCCCTTCATTAAGTTATTTCCTCGCATAAATACCTCTCCCATGGTTTCGGCATCAGCAGGTGTTTTCTGCATGGTTTCAGGGTCCATTACCGTCAGATCCTGCATAACCAAATAAGGAACCCCTTGTCTTGCTTTTTTGGCTGATTTTTCTGATGTGGGTAACTCATCCCACTCTGGATGCCATTCACTAACAACGCCGGGGCCATAACATTCAGTAAGGCCATAAGCATGAGTAACATCAAAGCCCAAGGTTTCAATTTGCTCAAGAATTGCAGACGGGGGTGCCGCTCCAGCGGTAAGTATTTTAACTACGTGGGGCAGGTTTTTTTGTTCCTTGGAAGATGCATTAACCAACATGCCCATAACTATGGGTGCGCCACACATATGGTCAACCCTATGGTCGATAATGGATTGATAGATCGGGCCTGGCTCTGTTCGTCGAAGACAAATATGTGTTCCTGCCAAAGCAGTAACCGTCCAAGGAAAACACCACCCATTGCAATGAAACATAGGAAGGGTCCAGAGGTATTTAGGTCTTTGGGGCATGGCCCAAGCAGTAATATTACCTATTGAGTTAAGTGCTGCTCCGCGATGGTGGTAAACCACTCCCTTCGGGTTACCAGTAGTACCAGAGGTGTAATTTAACGAAATTGCGTCCCATTCATTTTCAGGATATTGCCAATCATAGTTAGAAGATCCTTCAGCGAGAAAGCCTTCGTATTCTGTCTCCCCCAGAAACTCGCCATCCGGTGCCAGAACATCGTCCACATCAATAACCAATGGCTTAGTTTTGCACAACAACAAGGCTTCTTTAATTGTGGGCGCAAATTCTTTGTCAGTGAACAGAATCTCTGTCTCTCCATGGTCCAAAATAAAAGCAATGGTTTTAGCATCAAGCCGAATGTTTAAAGCGCTCAAAACTGCTCCACACATAGGGATACCAAAATGGGCCTCTAAAGCCGCAGGCACATTGGGCAACATCATGGCCACAGTGTCGCCTTTTTTTACACCTCTTCTCTTCAGGGCTGAAGCCAGCTTAATGCATCTTTGGTATGTTTCTATCCAGCTTCTCCTTGTATCGCCATGAACAACAGCTGTGTGATCCGGGAACACCCGGGCTGTTCTTTCGATAAAAGACAAAGGGGTTAAGGCGGTAAAATTTGCTGTGTTTTTATCCAGTCCCTGTTCGTATTTATTTTTTGAAGGCTGGTCTACCATGGGAGGATCATTCCGTTATACATAACCAACCTACCTTTCATTTCTGGCTCAAGCCTATCGATCAAAGAAATAACCAAGCCTGCGCTCTTCTCAGCACTGATTGATTTACCAGTCCATCCCGAGTCACGCATTAGTTGTGTGTCCACTCGTCCCGGCGAAATCATGGTAATAATAATGCCTTTATCGTCAACGTCTGCTTGCAATGTTCCCATTGCGCTTAGGTGGGCCGCTTTGCTCATTTTCATAAAGTAATGGCCGCCAAACATACCACCAATGGTCGGTGTTCCCATGCCGCCGCCTAGACTAATAATTTTCTTCTGATCGCTGACCGCCACATTGTCTAAAAAAGCTGCGCTGACTCTTAATGATCCGATTGTATTCACATCAAAGACACGTTTTAATTCTTCGAAATCAAAAGCGCCTAAAGTTTGCTTCTCTAATGTCCCATAGATTCCTGCGTTGTTTAGCAACACATCAATAGGTTGGTTTTTATATTTAGTAGCCAATATCTCCACATCTCTGTCGCTGGTTACATCCATTTTTTCAACCACAACTTGCCTGTACTTTCCTGCCAAGACTTGCAGCTCTTTTGCTGTTTGTGGACTTCTACATGTTGCAATTACATTCCACCCTGCAGCAGCGTATTGACGAGAGAACTCCAATCCTAGCCCTCGGTTTGAACCCGTAATCAGCACTGTGGAGTTGTCTGGCCCAAAAACAACTTCGGTTGATGCAGAACTAGAGCTTGCTAATAAAAAAATAAATAGAAACCTGCAAAAAACATTCTTCATTGAGTTTTTTTCATTAAGAACACACAAAGAATCAAGATCGCCGATATAACTATTTCAAAAACTATGGTTGATACTAAAGGCTCTGAACCATGAGCAATCACTGCGTAAGACCTGAAAAGCGCTGCCGAACCAATCAAAGATATGGTTGGATAAAGCCAAATGTGTTCCGCCCTATAAGCGCCGATACAAGCAAACAGTCCTGCTGTAAAAAAGAAAGCAGTGAAATCTCCAATCTGGCTATTCGACTCTAAGCCTACAAGCAAAGGCATTGCTAGCCCTGCAGCTGCAGTAGCAGGATCCAATATCCACCACAAACAATTCAATAGCATCAGCGCCCCGACCAGGCCTGACAATATTCTTGCAATCATGATTCGTTTTCCATGTCAATTCGTCCTTGTTTGTATCCAACAGAATAAATTTTTTTATAAAAGAGGCGTGATCTTATCCATCAACTTAGCAAGCTCGGGTTTATGTGCTCTGATTTCTTCTGCTGTGAGACCTTCAAGTTCATGAGGAAAAACTAACCATCGATCGGTTTCGTGAAGGTAATAATCTGGCTTCCTCTTGGTTTCATTGTTAAGCGGTTTAAAATAGGGAGTGGCAATTCGTATCTCAGGAGTGTTTTTTTTGCAGGCTTTTTTTAAATCTGAGATTATTTGATGAATTGAGATTCCGGTGTCATGCACATCATCTACAATAAGCAGCGAGTCTTCTGATTCTAGCCTTCTGATCATGTAGTTAAGCCCATACACCTGTACCTTTTTTTTACGTTCTCCGATACCTGTATAGTAAGACGTTCTAATGGCAATATGATCTGACACAACGCCAAGTACATCAAGGAATTCTTGTACAGCAATACCAATGGGCGCGCCTCCTCGCCACACACCAATAATATAGTTTGGACGATAGCCGCTTTCATAAACTTGCCAAGCTAGCTGAAATGAATCTTCAAGTAACTGCTCTGTCTGGATGAATAGTTTGTCCATGAGATTTTAGAAATTCACACTTAAGCGCACCATTAATTGGCGAGGACCTATTAGCTCATCTCCGGTTGCGCCCACCCCAAATACGTCTGTAAATCGAGCATTGATGCCATCTTCATCGGTAAGGTTTTTTGCAATTAATTCTACATGCCAGCTTTCTGTAGAGCTAGGATAAAAACCAAGCACCAAATCAAGTACGTCATAGCTTGTGACTATATCGGTTTGAGAATTATTAAAAACTCGATGCTTAAAGTCACCACGGTATGTGTACTGAAGCGAACCACGCATTTCTCCCCAACTCTGGTCGGTGTTCCAATTAAGCGCAAGATTTCCAGTGAAACTCGGAGTTTTTGCTAAGTCATTTCCTTTTACGTTCTGAATACGGCTTGCGCGAGCTACTTGCACCTCGTTACTAAATAAGCCAATGCCTTGTCCTAGTAGAGCGTTGGTAGCTTTATCCGATTCCACATTGTCAAGAGCCAAGTGATCTGAGGTGATTTCAGTATTTAGCCATGCTGCCCGTACTTCTAGAATCATTGAATCAGATAGGAAAGCAGAGAGCTCTAATTCAGCACCATAGATTTCTGACTCAGGAATATTGCCCACGCCGCCTTCAAATACTTCAGGATCCGTTGCCTGGTATTGGAGGCCTTCATAATCGTAGTAAAAAGCCGCTGTGTTGACTCGAACTCTGCCATCTGCCAAATCAGTTTTTAAGCCTATTTCAAAGGCATCAACTATTTCTTCATTAAATGTTGGGAGCACCACGATTGGTGCAATTATGTTTTCTCTACCATAGGTTAGGTTAGAGCCTCCAGGCTTATAACCTCTAGTGTAAGAACCAAAGAGCATTGTATTGTCATCAAGATCTTTTTCGATTACAAACCTACCGGTTACCTTATTGCCGTCAGTTTCTAGAATATCAGTGCCTGAACGGCCGTAGAAGTTTGTCACTGCGCTGTTTACCTCATCTTTTGTATATCGAAGACCAAAAACAGTTCGTAGCGACTCGCTATGGTTCCATGTGCCTTGTCCGTAAAAAGACGTAGAATCACGCTCCGGCTTGGAGTTGGTTATAAACCCAAAATCCCCACTATAGCTGTAAACATCGTCAACAGTGAAGGGGTCAAAAACCCCGTCAAACCCAAAGTCTAGTCGTTCGAGGATGCTAATTTCTATCTCCGTATCTAGGTAGAAAAATCCTGCTACCCAATCCAATTTGCCAAACAACGGTTCAGATGAGACCAGGTTGATTTCTTGGGTCACTGTTGTCTGTTTATTGGTCTCAGGGTCATATTCGCTGGGTAACTGAGCAAAGGGCGGCAAATAGTTAAGATCATTTCGGTCGTTGTCTCTACGAACGAGAATATCGTCAACTTGATAACTTGTTAGAGACTTGACACTAAACGTTTCATAATCCCACTCCAAAACCGCGCTATATAATTGAGCATCTAACTTGTGTTCTGTCAAAGAATTCTGTCGGAGCTCTCTTGCATCTGGGGTTGGGTCTAAAAGTCCTTTCTGTGCAGAGCCGTTTCTATCTTCATCAAAATATTGTGCGGTGAAATTAGCCCGGAAATCTTCAGATGGTTCATACTTAACACGAACTCGTGCGGAGATGCTGTCCGCATCATCCAAGTCTTGTCCTGTCGTGAGATTGTCTGTGAACCCATGACGTTTGTTTGAAATAAAGGAGGCCCGCATTGCCATTTTGTCATTGAGGGGTTTATTTATTGCAGCTCGAAGCTTAGTAAGACCGTGATCCCCCAAAGTTAAATCGGCTGAACCATAAGTTCCATCGGTGGAAGGAGCTTGTGTAACCACATTCATTGCACCGCCAGTTGAGTTTTGACCAAATAATGTTCCTTGAGGTCCCCGCAACACTTCAATTCGCTCAAGATCCAGAAAGTCAGTTTGAAGAGCGTATGGCGATGCTACATATATCCCGTCAAGATGGTAAGAAACAGAGGGGGTAGCAATTGCGTTCTGATTCGTTTCGTATCCCACACCCCGGATAGTAATTACTGTCTTGAATCCTTCGTTTTTTGCGACATTCACGCCTGGTGCGATGGCGCTTATATCTACGAATGTTGAAATTTGGCGATTATCCAAGTCTTTCCCACTTAAGACGGTAACGGCCTGCGATATATCCTGCAGGCTTTCGCTTCTTTTTTCAGCAGTAACAATAATCTCTTCAAAAACAGCTTCATTCTCTTGAGCGACAACGTTAACGCTCATTAGAAAAGCAACTACTGGTAGATAAGATTTTTTTAAAAAGTTTTGTAATTTCATGTAGATTCTCCTTTTTTGCTCCTTTAATTACACAGTTAACTTGAGTTGGCAATAGAAGAACTAANTATGAGATAAACGAGTCCGTTTCTTCAGCTTCCGCTTACTTGCGTCTCACGATCGGTTTAGAA
>JGI24816J26688_1000121_pt1 | contig 17709 bp, 13 predicted proteins | sample METZYME_3_250m_FD_26688 | JGI IMG/M metagenome (IMG submission 26688)
TGGAAAAACATAGCAAAGACTACGTAGAAAGCCGTGTGCGGGCGGGAGTGCTTGAGCAAGCCTCAGTAACCCTGTTAAGCGAAGTTGGGCTCGGCGAACGATTGCAGACGGAAGGCATGCAACATCACGGCTTCGAGATTCGTTTTGGTAGCCGCTCTCATCGCATAAACTTCGATGAACTGACAGATGGCAAAGGGATAACCGTATACGGCCAGCAGGAAGTTGTAAAAGACATCATCGCTGCGAGGCTGACAGCCGGTGGCCAGATTTCTTTCGAAGTCGATAAGGTAAGCATTCACGATCAGCTGAGTGAGCAGCCTTTCATTGAGTACTTACTAGCTGGCGAGAACCACAAACTTAACTGTGATTTCATTATCGGGTGCGACGGCTTCCATGGCATCAGTCGTAAAACGATCCCGAAAAATGTAATTTCCAGCTTCAATCATACTTATCCCTTTGCTTGGTTAGGAGTCCTGGTTCAAGCTCCACCTTCTTCGGACGAATTGATTTACTCCAACAGTGTGAGCGGGTTCGCTCTCCACAGTATGCGTTCGCCTGCAATTACCCGAAACTACATCCAATGCCCTCCAGATGATGTTATCGAGGATTGGTCCAACGACAGGATTTGGCAAGAACTGCACACGCGTCTTGAAACAGTACCTGATTGGAGACTAGTAGAAGGCAAAATACTCGAAAAAGGCATTACACCCATGCGCAGTTTTGTGTGCGAAACCATGCGCCACGGTCGTCTGTATCTGGCCGGGGATGCCACTCATATTGTGCCTCCAACTGGCGCTAAGGGCATGAATTTAGCTATTTCCGATATCCGTTTTTTGAGCCAAGCTCTGTCAGACTGGTACCGAAGTGGATCCGAAGACTTGCTGAATTCCTATTCTACAAATTGCTTACGCCGTGTCTGGCAAGGAGAACGCTTCTCTTGGTACATGACCTCACTGCTTCACAAGTTCCCTGATGACAATCGATTCCAACACAGGCTGCAACAAGCCGAGTTAGATTATTTAAGCAACTCGAAAGCAGCTTCGGCTGCACTGGCAGAGAGTTATGTTGGATACGATTTTTAATATTCGCAGAAGGCTTAACTAAAATTACAAAGATAAGTTCGCATCATAGCGCTTGACTTTACCTATGCGCTAATTGATCTTTGGCCTAATCTGTACAATGGAAAACTCTGATCGTATTCCATCTAACTGCTAAATGAGGCGATCTAAATGAGTAGTAAAAAACACGAACACACGAAAGATCCTTCGGCCCATAAAGTAGACCGACGCGGGTTTCTCAAGGGGGCGGCCACTGGCGCAGCTGCACTGGCGGTTTCACCGGCTAGCAAGGCCCAGGAGCCTTCTGCTTACGGCGCGTCTTTTACCGCTCCCACCTATCAGCAGATGCAACGTGACGCTGGCCTGGTGGAACCCCCTGCTCCGGATGGCCGCACGGTAATACGTCCAGGATCGGACTTAATGGTGCAGGCACTGAAGGACATGGGAATCGAGTTTGTTGCCTCCAACAATGGGTCAAGTTTTGAAGGCATCCAGGAATCCATTGCCAACTATGGTTCGCCACCTAATCACAGGCCCGAATTCATCACCGCTCTTCACGAAGAATCATCGGTAGATATGGCCAACGGCTACGCCAAAGCGGAGGGCAAACCCATGGCGGTCATGTTGCATGGCACCCTTGGCATCCAGCATGCGTCTATGTCTATCTATCAAGCCTACAATAGCGGCACACCGATGTTGCTGATTGTAGGCCGTGATGTCGGGTTCATCCAGGCTCACACAGCTGATGACATGGTAGCCATGTGCCGCAGTTTCACCAAATGGGACGCCCAACCGACGACCCTGTCGGAGTGTATCGACACCCTGCATGAGGCCTACCGGCAAGCCGTGACCCCACCCACCGGCCCCACCATGGTGGTCATCGACATAGAACTTCAGAAAGAAGAAGCCCAGGATTTTAATCTGCCGCAATTCCGACCTGCTGCCATCGAAGGACTAGACACTGCTACAGCTAAGACGATTGCCCAGAAACTACTCAACGCTTCCAACCCTCGGCTCGAAACCGGCATGTTTCGCACGCCTGAGGGTATAGAGGCTGCCGTACAACTTGCCGAGCTGATTGGCGCCAGCACTTCTACTACTTCCACCGCGGGACCCATGGGTTTTCCGCAACGCCACCCTCTGTGTGGGCCTGGCGCAGAGTCCAATTACGATTATGTACTGGGACTGGAAGCTAACTCCCCCGATCTTTCACTTAGGCGACCTATTGTAAATTCTATAACGAGTCAGCGTGATGTCATGGGTATTGGTTTTGGCAGCTTGCGCGAAGATTATGTTCCAACTCCTCCTGGGAGTGAACCGACTCCACTGGCTCAAAGCCAGCGACAGCCCCAAGGAACCGTGCTAGAGATAGACGCTCAGACCAGTATTCCAGTAATTATCGCCGAACTAAGCAGGTTAATAACCCCAGCGAAGCAACGCGAGATTGCGCAGCGCAAAACGCGCCATATCCGTGCAAACCGAGAGAACTTTCTTGCTACCTTGAGAGCAGCAGTAGAAGAGAAGAAAAAAGGCTGGGACCTGAGCCCTGTCAGTACCGCCCGCATCTATGCAGAACTTTGGCCCCTAATTATGGACGAAGACTGGTGTCTCGCTTCCCCCAGCAACTTCTCCGGCGCCCATCATCGGGAGCTCTGGGAACATAACAAACCCTACAGCTTTCTTGGTACTCAGGGTGCTGCAGGCATGGGTTATGGTCCAGGCGCTAGTGCCGGGGCAGCGTTGGCTGCGCGGAGCCGTGGGCGTTTCGTAGTGAACGTCCAGCCCGACGGGGATCTTAATTATGCTCCAGGTGCACTATGGACGGCAGTGCACCACGAGCTACCAATGTTAACCGTCATGCATAACAATCGTGCTTGGCACCAGGAATACATGTTCATTCAGTATCTGGCTGGCGTTCGCGGCCGAGGCACCGATCGAGGCCATATAGGATGTGTACTGCGCGACCCTTTCATCGACTACAGCAAGATGGCCCAGGCTTATGGCATGGATAGCGAAGGTCCCATCGAAGATCCAGCTTTACTGGCCGCAGCCCTGGGCCGTGGAGTGGAGTCAGTCAAAACCGGCAAACCCTACCTGATCGATGTTGTTACACAACCACGATAGGAGATAGCAAATGAAGACTCTCGTAACAAGTGTAATAGGGTTGCTTATCGGATTTAATGCGCCTGCAGTCACTGCGCAACAAGAAACCACGATTGGTGACGCCAACGTGGGCGCACAACTCTATTATGACCACGGCTGCTATGCTTGCCATGGCTATTCGGGGTATGGTCGTGTGGATCTCAACAACACAGGCAGTCCCTGGCTCGTGAACGAAGAAATTTTCCGCGCCTTTTTGCGCGCCCGGGCTAATGTTGCGCCTGTGCTCCCTTCCACCAGCATGCCCAACTACCCAGTTAACGCACTCAGTGATGAAGGAGTGGGCGATATCTTTGCCTACATTCGTTCACTACCTGATAACCGACCAGACTCTGCCGACATCCCAGCATTGCGTACTATTCTGGAATCTGCGGAACAACGAGAATACAAGCCGTAAATCTCAGGGAAAATGGTCAAAAAGGGCTATCACCCAAGGTGAAACTTTCGCCGCTCAAAGAATTTGTGCTGTTTATTCGAAGGTTCGAATTACGTCGGGCTAGCTGAACAGGCAGTGTGATTAAGACATAGCCTCATTGGAGCTGACGTATCCGCTCTAAGAAATCGCCCAGCTTGCCTTCCAGTTCCAACCCTCTTAAAAAGGGATAGGAATCGCAGTCATATTCCATCATTGTTCTTTCCGGCGTTTTTCGCCATTGCCTAAATCTTATGACCGGTCTGTTGTAATTGTCTGGGTCATGAAGGGTCAACATGCTCCGCAGGTTCTGGCCGTCTTCACTTAGGACTATCCTTTCTACAACAGCAGCCCTGTCTGACACGGGTTGGCCTGCTTGGTCTACAAATGATGGTTTTAACAGAGAAGTCTCAATCACTAAGGTATTTCCTTCCCAGTGCCCTGTGGAATACCCCATGGCAGAGTTAGGCCAGCTTTCAGGAATATCTCGGCCATCCATATAAATCCGCCGAACTTCATGAAAGCTCTCATAAAGGATAGTTACTTGCTGCTCATTCTGTAGGATTTCCATGGGATAAGGCCAACCTGAAAGCCTGATCAGACCAGGAGAAACACAACGCAGACCAGGGTCATCTAGATAAGTATAGTCATCGACGGCAGCCTCTGCAGAATCTGTGTAGTCTAGAAACACCTTTTCCATGCCAGCAGAAATTCGCGACCAAATTCCACTGATATCCACGGGTGCTGCAGGCGATGTCGTTTGCGCCCCAAATGGTTCAGCCGCCCAGATACCGTTGGTGCCCAACTCCTCATCCACTAGTGTTCCCGACATGGAGTCGCCATTTATAGTTCCGGAAAAATGTCGGCTGAGAAGCCGACCGCCGCCATTCCTGTAATCAACATCAAATTCTAGCTGGTTGCCCTCCCTTTCAAAACTCGTGGGCCCCCCATCTACAAAGGCATGGATTTCGCCATTTCTTCGCTCAAAGCTGATTACCCCCAAACGTTCTGCATCATGATTTACGGTAAGCATCCATTCACCCTCTAGCTGGGCCAAACAGTTGGTTGCTAGGGGCAGCGCTATTAGGAAACCCAATAAACTCAATTTGCTCTGTTCTATCAATTTCGTTCTCCGATTGAATTTAGGGGAAGGGACCCGCTTCGTGCTCCACCCGGGGTCGAATAATTGTGCCATCCTCCAGAGTGATCGTAACAATCCACAGTTTGTTGCTATTTTCCAGCCCTAGGTTGCCTTCAATAATGATTCGATCACCTACCTTTATGCTGTCCCGGTTCCAACCTCGACGGAGCAGGGTTTGGGGGGGGAAAGTTTGGGCATTCCATATCTGCTCTTCACCGTCTTCATTTTTGACTGCGAAAAATACCTGAGCATGGGGATTAACGAAGTGAACCTCCACAACCTCGCCCTCACGGGAGCCGAAGAGTTCATAGGAGAATTCTGCTGCAAAACTGTGATGGGCAGCCACATTGGTTGCAAAAGTACTTATACCGATCATGGCCAGGCAATGAATGAATATCCTCATTATTATCTCCTCATCGGCTTAAATGCACTTGGAACGATACTACAGTAATTGGATCTGTGGCCACTAAAATTGCAACAATGCGAAGCTTCCTCTTCGCACTATACGAAGCAAGGGACACTTTGGTGTAAGCTTGGATTTTTACTACTTTACAAAGTAGCATCAACCAAAGAGATTAGCGCGGTATCAAACTCTACGAGGAACCAAACAATGCGTCTAATAAAACTTATCACCTTCATGGTCGTTATTTCTATTGCAAACCTCTACAGCTTTGCGGCAGATGATTTCGAGTCGGCTCCCACTAGGGAAGAACTGCTGGCGCGACCGAATGTGAAAGGCGCGCTCACTGCCATCGATGCTTGGATTGAGGGAAACCGTATTTACGACCAGATCCCAGGCATCTCGGTCGGCATTGTGCACAATCAGGGACTGCTTTGGTCGAAAAGCTATGGCTACGCCAACCTAGAGTCCCTTCACCCGGCCGATGCAGACACACTCTATAGCGTGTGCAGTATCAGCAAAGTATTTACCGCCATCGGTGTCATGCAACTGAGAGATAAAGGGCAGCTTTACCTGCGCGACCCTGTAAACAAGCATTTGCCCTGGTTCGATATAAAACAGCAGCATGAGCAAAGCGGACCGGTCACGATCGAGGGTCTATTGACTCATTCTTCCGGGCTACCACGAGAAGCCAGATTCGATTACTGGGCGAACGATCTGGACTTTCCAACTCGAGACCAACTTATTAATAGCGTTGGAGAACAGGAGACGCTGTATCCAGCGCACCGTTANTTCCAATATTCAAACCTGGGATTTACNCTAGCAGGAGAGATCATTCAGGCATTGTCGGGACAGGATTACACAGAATATATGGAGGAAAATGTGCTGATTCCTCTAAGGCTCAATGATACCCGCACACACTACCCCGAAGAATTACGTGGGCAGCAGTTGGCTATCGGCTACGACGGTTTAGGTAGAAGCCGGTCCCGAGAGCCTACCGAACCGTTTTTTACCAAGGCTATCACTCCAGCAGCGGGGTACACGTCATCTGTGAATGATCTTGCCAAGTTCATCATCTGGCAATTTAAATTGCTAGATGGTGCTGAGGAACATGTTCTTAATCCCCATACTCTCCAAGAAATGCATCGTGTTCACTGGGTCAATCCCGATTGGTCGACGACTTGGGGGCTGGGCTTCGTTGCCCGNCGACAAGGTGAAAGAACATTGGCTGGCCATACGGGGTCTTGCCCTGGCTATCAGACAAATTTCTCGATGGATGTCGATAAGCGACTAGGAGTTATTGTGCTTACCAATGCTGGTGATGGTCAACCGGCAAGGCTTGTCGATAATATTATTGCCACCTTGCGACCTGAACTGGAAAAGCCAGCCCCCGATTCGGAGGAGGAAATTCCTGACTTATCGGTCTTTGAAGCTAATTTCTCGAACCAACACTGGGGCGGCGAAACCGCTGTCAGACAATGGGGAAATGGAATGGTCGCGATCTCCATTCCATCACGGAGCCTCACTATGCAAAAACTCAAGCACGATCAGGACAACAGGTTCTATCGGGAAAACGATATTGGGCTGCGCAACGCGGTAATCTCAATCGAACTAGATCAAAGCGGCGAGGCATACCGAATGAAGACCAATGACTCCTACAGATACAGTATCGACTAATCGCATGAACTCAATAAAGAGGTCAGGTAGATTCTAGTATGTCTTATTCTCGTCATAAATTTGTATACAAGGCAGCAATAGCTAGCCTGACTATCTCATTTTTTATCATTACTAAAATTAGTGCACTCGACCCCCAATCGCTAAATGGCGGGCCAGTTAACTACAGTGAACAAGGCGAATGGAATGCATGTATGCCAGATAATAATAGTTTTGGTAGTAAGGCTACACCCATTGAATACGCCAGAATGATAGAACCGGAATTAGGGGTAATACCAATAATAGATTGCGGCGAAGGTGTGGAAATTCCAATATACGTCGATGACAGGAAATTCATCGGTAATCCCGGACTCCATAACTGTGATAACCCGAGTTTACAAATCGGTGACTGTATGTCTGGTTCTAGCCTGCAACGCTTTAGAGGTCAGCGAGCCGATGGGACCGCTCTACCCCATGTAGTCTGGGTAAGTTTTTGTCGTCACGATGGGCGAGATACTGAGGTTTATGATATGCCTGACTCTGTGCAGCTTATCGGTTACAACCTGGTGACTGGCGCAACCGCGTTTTTTGAGAGCGGCGATAATTCGAAGTGGACTTACGTGGATCCTGAATCAAATCGCTTGTTAGGCAAACTGCCCGGCACCGATAATCCAGAAGAATTTAACATGGCATATTCCACTCCCGGAGACGTACAGTGCGTGCAATGTCATCAGAGCGACCCATTTATTCATAATCCTTTTATCGATGCCGCTAAATTACGCAGCCATGCCTCACAAACCGTGGTACCAAGATTGACCGGACCAGATTTTCCTTATTATTTAATCGGTGGCAGCGATTGGGACATGCGCACTATTCACATTGAAGGCAATAGCTGTTTGAACTGTCATCGCATGGGAATGAAAACGGTCGAAGAATTTATGGGCGATGGCTGGCACCCAAATGATTATATGCCGCCGCACTCACCAGGCAGCCAGTCACAGGATTTCGAAGAGCTGCTCGCGTGTTGGAATGATGGGCCTGAAAACACGCCTGGCTGCGACTGGAGGATTCCTGCTGCAGACCAGTGTAAAAGTCAGTTAGTTGGTGATGATTATCCATTCAAAGCAAATTTCAATACTCCTAATCTGACTGAGCAGGTAGATCGAACACGAGAACGGCGAGAGATATTTCTTCGCAGAATGAGAACTACTCAATAGATAGTAATTTAAGAACTCACTACTCTCGCGAAGGCACGAGTTGAATAATTCTTCCTCCGGATTTGTGTTCAAGTAGAAGATATATTTCCCCATTATAGCCCTGCTCTATATCGCGAATACGGCCAACGCCTTCGAAAAGTGTTTCTCGACGCACGAATTGATTGTTCTCAATTTCAATTCGATAAAGACTGCGTGCTTTCAGCGAACCAACCAGGAAATCCCCTTTCCAACCGGGAAATTTTTCGCTTGTGGAAAGTATGAAACTCGATACTGCCGGTGAAGGCGTTAAATCCACCACGGGTTGCTCAATATCGGATAATTCAAAAGCAATGCCCAGATCCTTACCATATTCAACCGGTGTACCATCGTAATCCATACCCAGTGAATATAACGGCCAGCCATAGTTTCGCCCAGGTAGCAGTCGATTCAACTCATCCCCACCCCTTGGTCCATGTTCACTGCCCCATAACTCTCCGCTTAAGTTATCGAATTCAAGTCCTTGGGGGCTACGATGACCATAGGTGTAAATACTACGATAGACATCATCCCGATCGGCAAAGGGATTGTCCCGAGGTATACTGCCATCATCATTGACTCGATGAACTTTACCGTAGGGCGTAGACAGATCCTGAATGCCGCGATTGTTACTACCTCCTTTCATCCCAACACTGAAATAAACATGCCCGAAGTTATCGAAGGCGACACGGCCACCTGCACCGACATCGCCCGCTGCACCGTAGTGTTCCATTTCGGCTTGCCAAATTGTGACTTCTTCAACCCATTCTTCTCCTTCAATTTTTCCTCGCACCAATTTATTCATAGAAACTGCGCGCGCCGTCTCTCTGCTAATGAAATTGCAATCATTACAGCGATCACCGAAGTAAAGATAAATCCATCCGTTCTCGTCATAGTTGGGATGCAGCACGATATCAAATAGCCACCCCATTCCTCTTTCGATATCCAAACGTGTAGCAAGACGATAAATATCGTCATAGGCTTGAGGTGTTCCGCGAATTAAAGCCGACTTTTCTCCGCTTATGTCAATTATGCGAACGCCTTTTGTTTTCTCAGTGAGCAACAGACGTCCATCAGGCAGTGGTTCTATAGAAAAGGGGAGCGGGTCCAATTGTTCAATCACCGTTTCCAGCTGGAAATTATGTAATTCACTTTCTATCTCACCGTCAGGCAATAAAAGTGGCAAGTCAAAATTTGATGTTACGTAGTTAACGTTGGCACGAGTCTCCAGAATGTACATGGCTATATTTCGGATTTTTGCAGAACTGAAAACTTTGCTCCAAGCAGGCATGCCCGAAGCTTCGTACCCTCTGCTGATACTCGCGGTAAGTGCTGTCATAGAGTCACCATATTTCAACTCTCCTCGCAGTGGAGTTCCCTGCGCTGTACCTTCCAGGGTTTCACCATGACATACCGCACAGTTCTCCAAGAACGACACCATAGAATCCGTAACACCGGAATAAGCATCGGCTTGTGCGATGGCAGTACCGGTTGTTATAAAACCGAACGGAATTACCAAGACGGAGATAGTCATTGAGTTAAGGAACTTCATTATCATAACTCTCTAAAAGACCTAACTGTTCGCCCAGGATTGTATGCCATAGCCCAATAGGGAACCAAATAGCGAAACTGGAAGTCTTCCGAAAAGATCGGCGCAATGTCTGGGCATTGTGAATGATGTATTTCAGGGTTTTAGTCCCCATTACACGACCAAGAGGAAATTCTTGAATGATCTTGGATTAACGAGCTACAGCGTCGAAGGCTCCGACTCCCAAGCCAGATAGATTTCTTCGGGAAGGAAGTACATGTGCACAGTATAACTTCCTCTGGTTGACCCGTCAGTTCCAAAATGCAACACGTGGATATTGTCGATGGGAGGAATGGGAATACCACTCAGTGGTATTGCAGCAGACCAAGAAATGCCGCCCACTAAATCCTGCTGACTAAAGGCATATTCGATAAAAATGAGCTTGCCAGCTGCCTCGCCATATATGACTCCGTCATCCCCAGTTGAGGTCGGTTGGCGACTGTAGCTTCCGGCTGTTACTGGATCTGAAAGAGCGATGAAATGACGTCCCATGCCCGGACAGAAACGGGTCTCAGGAAGATGGTCGCAGGCGAACACTTTGTACTCACTAGGCATGCTTGTGGCCAAGGGCAGTTGGCCGGCCGACAACATCAAAGGCGCGATATCGTTAGTGGAAGTGAAGTGCCACAGCCAGAGATACTGATTCGAGTCTTCGGTCTCACCTGCGATCAGGTCTATCGTCATAGAGTAGGCGACAGGCAAATCTACTTCACGCAAGGTCAAACCGTGAAAACTTTTTCCGGAAAGGAGATCCACTTGGCGGATGAGATAGCCGGCGGAGACTATGGCACCGTCGTCGACACCGTACACAAGCCCTTGCGTTCGCACTCCCTTCGCTTCTTGTGCCCACACCCCTGGGCCAGCATAGCCATGGTAATGGTTGCCGTCATCGATACGGAAGGAGAATCGCTCGCCAGCAGCATAGAATGTGCCCCGCCCCGCAAGCTCGCCGATAGAACGATAGACGGCCGGAAGATCGCTAACCTGCAATAATTCATCACTATTAGCCCGGCTACTTAACACTGCAAACCCGATTACCAAGACCACTGATGCTTTTGATAGCACTGATAGTGCGTAATTAACTGGGTTAAGGATTCGCATTACTATAGTCCGACACCGAATTTATCTGCTATCCACCTTTGCACTCTAGCTTCCACCATTGGCATTGGCAAAGCACCGGCTCCCAGCACAACATCATGAAACTCGCGAATATCGAATGAATCATCCATTTGTTCTTCCGCAAGTTGTCGAAACTCCTGAAATTTGATCATTCCCATCTTGTACGCAGTAGCTTGTCCGGGCCCTGTGAAATAACGTTGAATTTCGGAAAGTATGGTGCCTTCCGGTTGCGAAGAATTTTGCTGAAAAAAATCGACTGCCTGATCAAGACTCCACCGCTTTGCATGAATACCCGTATCTACTACCAGTCGGATGGCCCTCCACATTTCTCCGCTTAGACGGCCGAAATCTGAGTAAGGATCTTCGAATCCACCCATCTCCTTCGCTAACCACTCAGCATAGAGCCCCCATCCTTCGGTATAAGCAGTCGTTCGATATTGGGTTCTGAATCGCGGCACATCAGTTAATTCTTGCTGACCTTCGTGATAGAGCACATCTTCTATTTGGTAGATGGGCAGATTTGCCATGTCTATCATATGGGAGTAGTACACACCTGGTCTGGAGCCATCCGGTGTGCCAGACATATAGTGTTGTGCAGCACCAGGTTGTTCTCTGTAAGGTTCAACGCGACGTATCTCGAGATCGGCCTTTGGCAAGCGTCCGAAATATTCAGGTATTTTTGCATTGATAAAATCTAAGTAAGCATAATTATTCTCAAGATACGCAGATCGCCCATCATCGTCATTTGAATAGTAAAATTGCTCACTTTCACGCATGAAAGAAAAGAATTCCTGCAGATCATCTTCAAAACCAACCGCGGTTTTTATTTTCTCCATTTCACCGCGCAGACGGATTACTTCAGAGAGGCCGATTTCATGAATCTCTTCTGCGTTATAGTCCAATGTGGTCATTAAGGAAAGACGATAATTATAGAAATCCTCACCATTGGGTAGTGCCCAAACCCCTTGCGGTTCGGAAGAAGAAAACTGCTTATCCTCTTCCAGCCAGGCCAATACCTTGTTGTACGCAGCCAATACTTCTCCGGACAAAATATCACGAGCGGCTTGGTAATAAGATTGAGCTTCTTCTTCGGCGATCAGGTCTGTGGCAAGTAAGTTGTCTATTTTTCCCTTTATGTCAGCCCATAAAGCTGAATTCGGAGTTGTGTCATTATTATTAAAAGGGACACCTGACGTAACTCTGCCGATCTCTGTTACTGCAAATTCATAGGCAAAGCCTGGTTGCCTTACACCGGACGCAGAAGTTACTTTGGCGCGATCCAGCAATTCACCAATGGCACGATCTATATCTTGTAGCCTCGAGAGGTATGCATCCAAGTCTTGCTTGTTATCGACACGGTGATAATTAATCAGAAAAGTAGGGAATCGAGTATGAGGGCCACCGCGGCCAAATATGTAGCCATGATTACGAAATGCCACTCCACGTTCGGCCTGATCGAGAGAAAAGACCCACATATCCCAGCTTAGTTTGCCGTCTTCAGTTAGCACATTATAGTCAAATTCTGATTCTAGCTCAGCGACGCTATCGCGGCGCCATTGCAGAACTTTGTCTTGTTGCGCTGCGGTGTAATCATTGAAACGGTCATAATCAGTTTTATCACCCAAGCGTGTGCGAAACTCGGGGCTGAAATCCAGTTGCTCTTCGAATTTTTGATCAAACCACAGGTTCAATCTAACATTTTCCGTATTTGAATCGGCGAAATCGCTGGCTGGAGAATCAATAACGGGCTGGCTGGTAACTTCATTTAACGTTCCATCATTACTTTCCTCACCAGAACAGCCTGCTAACAGGAAAGTCATCAGAACAACAACAACAATAAAAAAATTCTTAGTATTCAATTTGTACCATCCCGATATGTAAAAGCATGGTGCCATCCAAACTAATCCCAAACCCTTTGAGAATCTCAAGCAAGTTGCTTTTTGATGAAACCCATTATCAAATGACTTATTAATCCACAAATAAAACCAACTGTTCCCAAGGCAATAGGCATAATTATGAGTGCCCCGAATGCCATAGCGGTTCCCCAATTAAGGCCGACTGTTAGTAGATCAACAATCAAACCGCCAAAGGAATAAAGTAACCCTAAGAAAACCCCAAGGAATGCCATACATTTTGCTAGCGTTGTAGCCCAAGGATTAACTTTCATTCACCAATCCGTTATTCAAGAATGGCTTGTTGCACCGCATTTTCGAAATCGTACTGCGTCGGCCCGTGCGGCTGCTGCAGAAACAGCACTGCTGTTAACTCTTCTTCAGGATCGCTCCAGGACCGGGTGCCAAAGGCTCCGCCCCACCCAAAAGCGCCAGCACTCCGGCGAGCATTTGAAGTAATCGGGTCAACAGTGACGCCGACAGTGTAGCCAAAACCCATGCCTTCCTGGTTGCGCGAGAATCCACGGTACAAATCACCTATCTGGTTACTGCCCATCATGCGAACTGTTCGTGGACTCAGTAGACGATTTCCGAACAGCTCACCGCCATTAACTAGCATCTGCTCAAACTTTAGGTAGTCCTCAGCTGAGCTGGACAGTCCCCCAGAAGCCGAGAAATACTTCGTCGGTGGCCGGTCGAAGAACCGAGACATATCCCGGTCGGCAATCACGACACGTTTGCTCTGATACTCAGGTGGAACATTAAAGTAAGAGCTCTTCATATCCAGCGGATCGAAAATACGGTCCTGCAAAAACTCATCAAATCTCTGGCCGGAAACGATTTCGACGATGCGTGCTACCACGTCCAGTCCAACACCTGGGCTATAGGCCCAGCGTGAGCCCGGTTGAAAATCCAGCGCATAGGACGCGTAACGCGGCATTTCGCTTTCTAGCGTAGCGTCGGGATCCCGCTGACGACGCTCTTGCACGGCCGAACCCAGTCCACCACTGGCCAGACCGGATGTATGAGTGAGCAGATCATGGATGGTGATCTCGCGGTCTGCCGGCACGAGACGATGGGGTGGGATATTTCTCGGGTCGACCCGGTATGGGCTTATATTCTCATCTGCTGGCTCCCTCAGAACTGCGACCTGCATGTCAGCAAATTCCGGGAGGTACTTGGACACCGGATCTTCCGGTCGAATCAGGCCTTCCTCAAGCATCATCATGGTGGCCACCCCCAACAATGGCTTGGTGGAACTCATCATGATGTGAATCGCATCTGATTCCATAGGCCGATTGTTGTCTACGTCCATCAACCCGTGAGTTTCAAAGTGCACCAGCTTGCCGCGGCGAGCTACTGCTGTGACTGCTCCTTGTATATCACCGGCATCGATGTGGCGCTGCATCACAGTGTTGATGCGATCCAAACGTTCCGACGACATGCCGACTTCTTCTGGCACGGCTGCTGGAATCTCTGCAGCTGATACCCATGAAACAACAGATAGGCTAGCCAGGACACAAAAACAACTAGCAATGGTCGAGAAATATTTCTGCTTCTTTACCTTAATCTTAATCATGTTCATATTCTTAATTTCCTTCCTTTTGAATTGGAACTTCATCGCCCATATTCCATACTTCTTTGTTCGAAGTGGCGCCTTTAGCTATAGCCATCAAGATCGTAATGGTTTTACTCATACGAAACAGTATGACATAGGCTGGGATTGAACCAAACTGACAATGCGATGATTACTCCGATGATCCCCCTGAGCCCTGGGTGCAAGAAGTTTTGAAGAATATTTAAACACAATTCCCCATAGATCTGTGGATCAAGCTTGGGTTTTAGATAGTCTGGAAGTAATATTGGCCACTGCTTCATACCTTTAGGTGAACTTTCCATGTCTAAACAACAGTTGCCTTTCCCAAGGAATCACCTACCTTTTTATCATTCAAATAACTCGGTTCTCGATGCTGCACCAACTACACAATCTACATCGATAAACCGCCGAAACTTCATGAAATTGGCTGGCATAACTGCGGCTGGTCCGGCAATCGCTGCGCGATTTCCTTTACACTCCCCAGTAGCAGCACAAAGCCTGACGTCCAGCGAAAGAGAGTTATTGTTGTTGGCTATTGACGCTGCCAAAGATGCCGGTGCGCACTATGCCGATGCACGCATCATCCGCAGTCAATTTGAGGCTGTTAGCACACGGGAACAAACCATAACTCAGATTCAGAATACCGATTCATTTGGTATTAATCTGCGTGCATTAGTGGGCGGTTCGTGGGGCTTTGCCGCAACCCAAGTATTAACACGAGATTCTGTCGCAGCAATGGCGCGTGAGGCTGTGACTGTAGCCAACGCGAACAATGCAGTTGCGCCTGCGCAAACCGCTTTAGCGCCAGTTGATATTTTCCCTGATGCTAATTGGGTCACCCCCCATTCAGTAGACCCTTTTCTNATTGCCATCGAAGATAAGGCCTCACTATTACTTCGCATTAACGAGGAAGCATTACGGGTGAACAATGTCCGTTATGCCTCAAGTAGCATTCTGTCGGTAAAAGAAGAGAGAATGTTGGCAACAACTGAAGGCTCGCTGATTAATCAGACATTCTTGCGTATCAACCCGGCTGTAAATATCACCGCAATTTCAAATGATGGTCGCGATTTCCAAACCCGAAATGCTGTAATAGAACCAGCGGGCCGTGGCTACGAATATGTAATGGGTTTAGAGCTGGCAGGTAATGCCGAACGCTGGGCAGAAGAAGCGGCTATGAAACTTGAGGCGGCACCGGTTGAACCAGGTAAATGGGATTTAGTGCTACACCCCTCAAACCTGTGGCTGACTATTCATGAATCAATAGGTCACCCTACGGAGCTGGATCGTGCTTTGGGTTTTGAAGCCAACTACGCCGGAACCTCTTTCATTCATCCGCCGGAAGACGTCATCGGTAAACTCAAACTTGGTCCTGAATTCATGCAGTTCGTTGGCAACCGGACCGAATTTGGAGGCTGCGCTACCACCGGCTGGGATGATGAAGGCGTACCCGCCGAGTCCTGGCCAATTATTAAAGATGGTATTTTTGTGGACTATCAAACCACACGAGATCAGGTTGGCTTGATTTCGGACTACACCGGCATTGAGCGCAGTCACGGCTGCGCCTATGGGCAGGACTGGGAAAGTATGCCGTTCCAGCGGATGCCTAATGTCAGTATGTTGCCCGGAGAACAGGGCCTCAGCCAGGAGGACGTAATTGCTTCTACTGATCGCGGCATCCTAATCGAAGGGCGAGGTTCTTATTCCATTGATCAGCAACGCTATAACATTCAATTCGGGGGCCAAGTTTTTTGGGAAATTCGTAATGGCAGGAAGTATCAAATGCTAAGGGATATCGCTTATGTTGGCAGAACTCCGGAATTCTGGAATGCACTCGATGTTATCGGGGGCAGCAACACCTATTACTTAGGCGCTTCCTTCGGTGATGCCAAAGGACAACCTATGCAGGTTAATGCGGTATCACATGGTTGCCCAATTTCACTATTTCGCAACATCGACATTATCAATACCGCTTAGGGACCTGTCATGGCTGAAGCAAAAGGTTTACCAGCTGATGAATTAAGGGCAATCAGCGACCGTGTATTGCAGTTCTCCGAAGCCGACCACTGTCGGGTAAGAATCAATTCAGGTTGGCGTGGTTATACCCGGGTTGCTACTAATCGGATCACCAGTGCTGGTGGCTCTGACAGCACTTCTGTCAATATAACCTCTATATTTGGCAAACGTGTTGCATCGGTGGATACCAACAGATTGGATGACTCCGATTTACTAAATGCCGTCCGCCGTTCCGAACAGATGGCGCGATTAGTCCCAGAGAACCCGGAATACCTGCCTGAATTGGGGCCACAGCGATACCAAAGCAATGCTGCTTACTACCCTGAAACCGGCGAACTGGAGCCAGCGACACGGGCAGAGGCTGCTGCCATCGCTATCGATCGNGCCAATACCGCTGGACAAATTGTTTCTTCTTATATGGACGTGCGAGCCGGCATTTCTTCTATCGGAACATCCAATGGCCTCTTTGGTTCCCATTCCAGTACTGCAGTTGCTTATACATTGACCTCCCGCTCTCCCGATGGCCTGCAGTCCGGCTGGGCTGGAGACGAAGCCAATAACTGGAACAATATTGAGAGTCAGCGTATCGCTGATGATGCTGTCAGAAAGTGTCGGGATTGGCGCAAGACTCCACTAGACCCCGGTGAATACACAGTCATTCTGGAACCTACGGCGATGGGCATGCTGATGCTAAGAATGATGAACAGCTTTAATCGTCGCACCGCTGATGAAGGCCGTTCATATTTTTCCAATCCAAATGGTGGCAACCGCATAGGCGAACAGCTCTTTGATGAACGAGTTAGTTTCTGGAGTGATCCAGCCTTTGTTGATAGCGAAACGGCGCCGTTCAACAGCGTCGGACAACCTCTTTCGCGACAAAGCTGGGTAGAAAATGGCCGTCTGGTTAATCTGGCTTGTTCAAGATTTTGGGCTCAGCGGCTAGGTGTCGAAGCATTACCAGGCCCGAGCAATTTTATTATGCAGGGCGGTGATAACTCCCTAGAAGAAATGATTGCCTCGACTAAAAAGGGCGTGTTGTTAACGCGGTTCTGGTATATCCGCGGCCTCAACCCGCGCATCATTTCCTATACCGGTCTTAGTCGCGATGGTACATTTTTGATCGAAGACGGAAAAATTGCTCGACCGGTTACTAATTTCCGTTTCAATCAGTCGCTGGTTTCAATGCTGGAAAATGTAGAAATGGTAGGCCCTGCGGTGCGCGTAGCNGCGTCAGAGAACAGCTCGGNTAATACGGCGATTGTTGTGCCCCCCGTGAAAGCAATCGGCTTCAATCTGTCCAGTGTTAGCGATGCCATTTAAACCACCTTGCTAATTTCTATTGGTAGGTTAAGGTGCAGAATCACAATTTATAGAAACTAGAAGTAATTTTTTCGAGGTGATTTTATGTCAGAACAAATTGGAGAATTTTCACTAAAACATA
>JGI24816J26688_1000125_pt1 | contig 17551 bp, 17 predicted proteins | sample METZYME_3_250m_FD_26688 | JGI IMG/M metagenome (IMG submission 26688)
CCGCATCGGCTTCGTCGGCAACCGCCACCTCGTCGGCGGCATCGGCTGCATCGGTTTCCTCGTCGGCGGACGCCTCATCGGAGGTTGGAGCGCCCGGTGTGTCACCTTGGGTGATAAGGGCCTGCAGGGCGTATGCCATGTTCTGGGGCAGTGCCTGGAGGAGCGCCGCGAACTGCTGCATGGGCGCCGCCATGGCGCCGGCCAACTGGGCCAGCAGGACCTCGCGGGGGGCGATCTCGGCCAGGTTGGAGATCTCCTCGACGGTCAGCCGCTGCTGGTCGAGCAGGCCACCCTTTATAACCAGCGAGTCGTTGGCCTTGGCGAAGTCCTTGAGGGCCTTGGCCAAGGCAACTGGATCGCCGGCTGAACCGTCGGGCTGCTCACCGGTAAAGGCGATGGCCGTGGGGCCGATAAGCAGATCTCCCAGGTCCAGGCCCAGCTCCTCGATAGCGAAGCGGGCCAGGGTGTTCTTGTACACCTTGTACTCGCCTCCGGCTTCGCGGAGGGACCGACGAAGCGCGGCCAACGCCGGGACGTCCAGCCCTCGGTACTCGGTCAGTACCACCGCGTTGCTGGTCGAGAACTTCTCTTGGACCTCCTCGACGACCGCGACCTTCTCGGCTCGGGGTTCTCCCACGCTCACACCTCCTCCTTCGTCTTCTCGGTCGGTAGCGGTCCTGCCGCCTCGCCCGATCTCGGTTGCTGCTTCCGGCCGGAGCCGGCCACACGCACCGTCGACCGGGGCCGGGCCGGTGGCCCGCATCCGATCAGGAGGGCTCCCCTGCTCGGGCGGAGTCGACGCCGTGATCCTCGGATCGGACGGTGCCGAATCTCGTTCTGCGCCAGGGCGCAACCCGGAGGTCTTCGGTGAGCGTGTCGATTGTGGTGATCAGGATATCGGTGGCACTNCNNAGCGCCACCCGCGCCCCGACCGGGGCGCGTCGCGGGCGACTACTCGGCCACCCGCAGCGGATCGATTCGGATGCCCGGGCCCATCGTCGAGGACACCGACACCTTCTTCAGATAGCGGCCCTTGGCCGAAGAGGGCTTCAGACGCTCTAGTTCCTCGACAGCCGCTTTCAGGTTCGCCGATAGGTCCGAGGCCTCGAAGCTGGCCTTTCCGATGGGCAGGTGGACGTTGCCGAACCGGTCAGTCCGAAACTCGACCTTGCCGCCCTTGAACTCCCCTACCGCCTTGGCGACGTCGTCGGTCACCGTCCCCGACTTGGGGTTCGGCATGAGGCCACGGGGGCCCAGGGAGCGCCCCAACTTGCCGACGGCTGGCATCATGTCCGGCGTGGCGATGGCCACGTCGAAATCCAGCATGCCCCCCTCGACCTCGGCGGCCAGGTCGTCGGCCCCGACATGGTCGGCTCCCGCCTCGCGGGCAGCCGCCGCAGCCTCGCCCTGGGCGAATACCGCCACCCGGACGTCTCGGCCCGTCCCCGACGGGAGGGCCACGGTGCCTCGCACCATCTCGTCGGTCTTCCGGGGGTCAACGCTGAGTCGAACCAGCAGGTCGATGCTCTCGTCGAACTTCGCGGCGGCCAGCGAGGACACCAGACCCAGTGCCTCGGAACCCGAGTACATCTGGTCCCGGTCGAATCCGGCCGCTGCCGTGTCGTACCGCTTCCCTGACTTGCCCATGTCGCCCTCTCCTGGCTCCCTCGTCCCAGTCGTGTCCTCCGGCGGGGCGAGGTCCTCCCCTGTCCCGGAACCGCCCAGCGGGCGGCGACTTGTGTTGTGAATCCGGTGTCGGTGCTTAGCCGACGGCGATACCCATGCTCCGGGCCGTTCCGGCTACCTGCAACTTGGCGCCCTCGAGGTCGATGGCGTTGAGGTCGGGCATCTTGGCTTCAGCGATTTCGGCCACTTGGTCCCAGGTGATCGATCCGGCCTGCTCGCGACCGGGGTTCTCCGAAGCCTTCTCCAGGCCGGCGGCCTGACGGATGAGAAACGAGGTGGGCGGTGTCTTGGTGATGAAGGTGAACGACCGGTCCTCGTAGATGGTGATCTCCACCGGGACGATCTGGCCGCGCTTGTCCTCGGTCTTGGCGTTGTACTCCTTGCAGAAGTCCATGATGGCCACACCGTGGGGACCCAACGCCGTACCCACGGGCGGAGCCGGCGATGCCTGACCTGCAGGGATCTGGATCTTCACCATCGCGGCGATTTGCTTCCTTGCCATGATTCTCTGCTCGTGTCTCGTTGTACTACGTCGGTCCGGGACGCCGGGTCTCGGTCATCGACCACCGGGGTCGATCGGGGGAACGGTCAAGTCTGGTGCGACACTCCACGATCGGCAACCTCGGCGGACCGTCGCGCCGGTCACCTCTAAAGCTGGGCGACCTGGGCGAACTCCAGCTCGACCGGAGTCTCACGGCCGAAGATGTTGACCAGCACCTTGACCTTTAGCTGGTCCTCGTTGATCTCCACGATGGCGCCGGAGAAGTCGGCGAACGGTCCCTCCTTGACTCGGACAGTCTCACCCACACCGAACCCGAAGCGGGCCTTGGACCGCTTGGGCACCACGGCCTCGGACTCGTCGGCCACCGGGAGGAAGGTCTCGACTTCACGCCGGCCCAACTTGGACGGCTTACCCCCCGCCCCGACGAAGTTCACAATCCCCGGGGTGTCTCGGATCACGGTCCAGGCCTCGTCGTCGAGATGGCAGCGCACCAGTAGGTAGCCGGGGAAGACCTTCTTGGAGACAGTGACCTTCTTACCGCTACGGAACTCGTCGACGTCCTCCATCGGGATCTCGACCTCGAGGATGCGATCCTCAAGGTGCATCGACGTGGTGCGGGCCTGAAGGTTCTGCTTGACCTTCTTCTCGTAGCCCGACTGGGTATGGACCACGTACCAACCGCCGGGACGATCGTAGGCGCTCTCCCGCACGGGGGCCGGCTCCCCGTCCCCGTCCCCGTCCCCGTCGAACAGATCGTCCTCGTCGAGCACCTCGACCACCGGCTCGTCGGCGGCCGGAGCCTCGGGCTCGGACGGGGCGTCACCGGTGGGCAGCAAGTCAGCAGCCGCGTCAGTGGTAAGGCCACCTTCGGGCATCTCGTCAACGACTGCCACGGCCTGTTCGACCGTACCGGTGGGCAGGAGGTCGGCCGCCACGTCGACGGCGTCGGTGGTGGCTTCGGGTTCTTCGGTGGTGCTCATCAGACGTCAAACAGCTCCAGAACGGACTGGGAGAAGATCCAGTCGAGGCCGGCTACTACGGCCGTGATGGCGAGGATGGTGATGATGACCACCGTGGTGTAGTTACCGGTCTCCGAACGTGACGGCCAAGCGACCTTGCGCAACTCGGCACGGACCTCGCGACTGAACTGGGCGATCCCGGTCCGCTCCTCAGCAGGACGCTGCTGTTGGCGACGCTGGCGAATCGGCTCGCCGTCGGCGTCGACCTCCCCCTGACGCTGCAGCATGCGCTTCTGCTCGCGGTTCATCGACATTGTCGGGCCTCGGATCGAGTATCGGAACGGTAGATCAGGCTATTGGCGGTACGGACGACGCGCGCCCCGACGGGACAAACGGACACGGCGATCGGTCTTGCAGGGCAGGAGGGACTCGAACCCCCAACCGCCGGTTTTGGAGACCGGTGCTCTACCAATTGAGCCACTGCCCTGGGTCCCGACCTCCGACCCGGAGTCGGAATCGGGGGGCGGTAGGAGCGCAGGTTACCAGCGGCCTTTGGCCATACCCTCGTGGGGACGGACCTGAACCCGACGACCGGCTGCTGGACAGCCGGTCGGAGAACACTCAGCGCGTCTCCTTGTGATCCACGTGGCTACGGCACCAACGGCAGTATTTCTTCAGCTCGATGCGCTCGCGTGTGTTCGCCTTGGACTTGGTGGTGATGTAGTTCCGGCGCTTGCACTCCTGGCACTCCAGGGTGACTTGTGTTCGCTTGTCGGACGCCATGTCGGCTTCGCTCCTTCGGTGGCCCTCCGTGGCGGGCCCTTTGTCGTATCGGCCACTGGCTCGAGCCGATGCTTGTAGCGACGGACAGATTCGAACTGTCGACCTCTCGATTATGAGTCGAGCGCTCTCACCAGCTGAGCTACGTCGCCAGCGAGCTCCCTGACAGAATCGAACTGTCGACCTTCTCCTTACCATGGAGACGCTCTGCCGACTGAGCTAAGGGAGCCTGACCACCTCACGATGGCCGGGCACAAGGATGCCACACGATCCGGCCTTTCCCACCGCCGACAGCCGTCGCCGCAAGCCTCGCGGGTTCTGGTCCGCCCCGTCCCCGCCCAGCCGCAAGGTACCGTCGGCCCCATGGAGATCCGGCTTGCCGGGTCCGGCGACACAGAGGCGATCCGGGCCATTTACAACCACGAAGTGACCACCTCGACGGCCACCTTCGACCTGGTGGAACGCAGCCTCGAAGACCAGAAAGCATGGTTGGCCGCTCGAGCCGGTGCGTTCAGCGTGCTGGTAGCCGAGATCGACGACGAGGTGGCCGGGTTCGCCTCGCTGTCACCGTTCCGGGAACGGGCCGCCTACCGCAGCACAGTGGAGAACTCCGTCTACGTGGCCGCCGAGCACCGGGGCCGTGGCGTCGCCGACCGGCTCCTGGGGAACCTCCTGGAGGTGGCCCGCACCAGCGGCTTTCACTCAGTAATCGCCCGGATCGGTGGGAACAACGAGGCCAGCACAGCCCTGCACGCCAAGCACGGCTTTCGCGAGGTCGGGGTGGAACGCCAGGTGGGGCGCAAGTTCGGGCGCTGGCAGGACGTCACGGTCATGCAGGTTGTCTTCGACGAAGCCTGACCCGACGGATCAGGCTTCCCAACGGTCAGAACCCGGAACAGCGGCGGGCCCGCCAAAGCGGACCCGCCCACATACCTCGTCTGGTGGGCCGGGGAGGATTTGAACCTCCGAAGGCAATGCCGACGGGTTTACAGCCCGTTCCCTTTGGCCACTCGGGCACCGACCCAGGAGAAGGGAAGGCTATCCACGCCCCCAAGCCTCCCCTACCGGATCCCCCGCCCGGACGGCTCGCGCCAACTGGATAGGGTGCGCGCATGCCGAGTTTCGACGTCGTGTCCGAAATCGATCTCCAGGAGGTCCGCAACGCCGTAGACCAGGCGGCCCGGGAGGTCCGTACCCGCTTTGACTTCAAGGGGACCGACTCCGTCGTGGAACTCCAAGACGGTGCCATCAAGCTGGAGTCCTCCACCGAAGACCGTCTGGCCGCCCTGGTCGTCGTTCTGGAAGAGAAGTTGGTCCGCCGAAAGGTCTCGCTGAAGTCCCTGGACTGGGGCACAGTGGACGAGGCCAGCGGCGGCCGGTCCCGCCAGTTGGCCGGGCTCCAGGCGGGCATCGACTCTGACCGGGCCCGAACGCTAAACCGGACCATCAAGGACCTGGGCCTCAAGGGGATCCAGTCCCAGACCCAGGGTGATCAGGTACGGGTGACGGGAAAGAAGAGGGACGCACTGCAGGAGATCATCACGGCGCTCAAGGCCGCTGACCTGGGAATCCCCCTCCAGTTCACCAACTTCCGGGACTGACGCCGGACAGGAAACCACGGCCAACGGTCGGACGGCGGTCAGCGGACAATCGGGCCGGAGCTCCAGTCGCCGGTCCGCAGCCGTGCGATGCGCTCCTCGGCCGGTGGGTGAGTCGAGAACATGCGGGAACCACCACCCCCTCGGGCCTGGGCCCGCAGGGGATCCACGATGTAGGCCGAGGCCTGATTGGGATCTACGCCGGACGGGATCCGACCCGATGCCATCTGGAGCTTCTCCAACGCCCGGGCCAACGGCTCACCGTCGCCAATCAGACGGGCCGCTGAGGCGTCGGCCTGGAACTCCCTGCTCCGGCTGATGGCCGCCTGGATCATCATGGCGGCCAGCGGGGCAAGGATTGCGAAGGCGATCCCGCCAATCGGGTTGCGGCCCCGATCACGACCACCTCCTCCGAACATGGCGGCAAACATCGCCATGCGGGCGATCATTGTGATGGCCATGCCGATGGTGGCGGCCACCGACCCGATGAGGATGTCACGATGGCGGACGTGCATGAGTTCGTGGGCGAGCACGCCCCGGATCTCCGTCCTGTCCAGCATTTCGAGCAGCCCGCGGGTGACGGCCACCGCGGCGTGGTCCGGATTGCGGCCGGTAGCGAAGGCGTTGGGCTGCGGGTTGGGCGTGACGTAGAGCTTCGGCATCGGTAGGTCCGCCGCTGTTGAGAGCTCCCGCATGATGCGGTGGTACTCGGGGTACTCCACCGGATCGGCTGGCACCGCCTTGGCTGAAGCGATGGCGATGCGGTCGCTGAACCAGTACGAGCCACCGACGAAGGCCAGGCCCAGGGCCATGCCGAAGACCATCCCGCCGTTGCCTCCGATGGCACCACCCACGACGATGAATAGGCCTCCCAGGAGGGCCAGAAGAGCGAAGGTCTTGGCTGTGTTCAACATGGGAAGGGCGTGCTCCTCGTCTGATTGGAGGTCCATCGTACGGTGGCGACCCGCCCGCCGGAACGCGCCGGCCACCGACCGAGCAGCGGTCAGAGGTCGTAGTAGCCGGAGTGCAGGTAGACCGTCGGGACCCCCGCCGACCGGTACATCTCGGCGTTGCGGGGGTCGTCGTCCACGGCCAGCTCCACCTGGTGGCCGTCGGCCCGCAGCCCGGCCAGGGCGGTGGCCTTCACATCCGGCGAGCTGCGGTGGTCGCCGTCGGCGCGCATGACCAGCATGTCCCATCCCACGCCGTGGTGGTCCAGCCACGCCGTCGTGGTGTCGACCAGGCGGGCCGGACGGGCCGTCAGCAAGATGGTCGTGCGGCCACCCACCAAGTGCTCCACGAGGCGAATCCCCTCGGGGATCGGAGGGTCAGTGACTGACGCCTCAAAGAAGCGGTCCCAGGCCCGGGTCTCGCCGGCCAGCAGGTGCTGACGCCCCGAGGCGTCGGACAGCACTCCATCGACGTCGACCACCACTGCGGGCCCGCGGGCCCCTGGACGAGTCCCGGGGAAGTGAACGGCTTCCGTGGCTCAGTCCTCCTGTGGGGACTCGGCGGCCCGGATCCGGATCTCGTCGACCACGCCCGAGTCGGCCAGAGTCGTCGTGTCACCCAGGTCTCGCCCCTCGGCCACGTCGCGCAGCAGCCGGCGCATGATCTTCCCGCTCCGGGTCTTGGGCAGGTCGGGTACCAGGACCACGGCCTTGGGTCGGGCGATGGGTCCCAGCTTGGTGGCCACGTGGGCCCGGACCTCCTCGCCCAACTCGGTCGACGCCTCATGGGTCCCCCTCAGGATGACGTAGCCCACGATGGCCTGGCCGGTGGTGTCGTCGGTGGCCCCCACCACAGCCGCCTCGGCCACCGCTGGGTGGTCAACGAGGGCCGACTCCACTTCGGTGGTCGAAATGCGGTGGCCGGACACGTTCATCACGTCGTCTACCCGACCTAGGAGCCACAGGTAGCCGTCCTCGTCCAGTTTGGCGCCGTCACCGGCGAAGTACCGGCCCTCGAACCGTGACCAGTAGGTCTCGGTGTAACGCTCCGGGTCGCCCCAGATGCCCCGCAGCATCGACGGCCACGGCCGGGTGATGGTCAGGTAGCCACCCCCCTGGGCCACCGGGTGGCCTGCGTCGTCGACCAGCTCGGCGAACACCCCGGGGATGGGCTGGCAGGCGGAGCCCGGCTTGGTGGTCGTGACGCCGGGCAGTGGGCTGATCATGTGGCCGCCGGTCTCGGTCTGCCACCAGGTGTCCACGATGGGGCACGACGACCCTCCGATGTGGGTGTGGTACCAGATCCAGGCCTCAGGGTTGATGGGCTCGCCCACCGTACCCAGCACCCGCAGCGAGGACAGGTCGTGGGCCGACGGCTCGGCCGTTCCCCATTTCATGAAGGTCCGGATCGCCGTGGGGGCGGTATACAGCTGGGTGACCCCGTAGCGCTCGATGATGTCCCACAGCCGGTCCCGGGGCCATGAGGCCCGGTCGCCGGTACGGAACTCGGGAAGCGGGGTGTCCGGGGTGCCCTCGTACATGACCGAGGTACACCCGTTAGCCAGCGGGCCGTAGACGATGTAGCTGTGCCCGGTCACCCAGCCGATGTCGGCCGCACACCAGTAGACGTCCTCGTCGGCCCGGATGTCGAAGACCGTCCGGTGGGTGTAGGCCACCTGGGTCAGGTAGCCGCCGGTGGTGTGCATGATGCCCTTGGGCTTGGCCGTGGTCCCTGACGTGTACAGCAGGTACAGCAACTGCTCGGAGTCCATAGGTTCGGCCGGACAGTCGCTTGAGGCCCCGGCCATCAGGTCGTGCCACCAGAGGTCGCGGCCCTCGACCATCGTCACCTCGGTGTCGCACCTGTTGACGACCACCACGTGTTCCACCGACGGGGCGCCGGATTCCAGGGCGGCGTCCACGTTGACCTTCAGGGCCGACGGCTCGCCACGGCGATAGCCGGCATCGGCGGTGATGACCAGCCGGGCCTCGGCGTCCTCGCAGCGATCCACAATGGAGTCGGGGGAGAAACCGCCAAAGACCACGCTGTGGGCTACCCCGATACGGGTGCAGGCCAGCATGGCCACCGGTAGCTCGGGGATCATCGGCATGTAGATGGCGACCCGGTCGCCACGCTCCAAGCCCAGCCCAGTCAGGACGTTGGCGAACCGACAGACCTCGTCCAGTAGATCGGCGTAGGTGATCTCCCGGGTGTCGCCCGGCTCCCCCTCCCAGAAGTAGGCGATGCGGTCGCCCAGGCCAGCCTCCACGTGCCGGTCCAGGCAGTTGACCGACATGTTCAGCTTCCCTCCGACAAACCACTGGGCGAAAGGGAGGTCCCATTCCAGGGTGGTGTGGAAGTCCTCGTCCCAGGTGAGCAGCTCGCGGGCCTGTCGGGCCCAGAAGGCCTCGTAGTCGGCAGCTGCCTCCTCGTGGTGCGAGGTATCGCTGAGTGCTGCTGCGGCGGTGAACTGCTCGGACGGCGGGAACGTCCGGTCCTCGACGTAGTAGTCCTCGATGGTCGGTTCGCCCATGTCGCCCCCGTGGTTCCCTGCCAGCCTTCCGTGGCTCCGGCCGGGGACCGGACCCTAGTCAGCGACGGTCGTCCGGTCAGCCGCCGCCGGCGGCCGACCACTCCAGGACCGTGAACCCTCCCAGGCCATCGGCATCCAGGAGCGCCTCAGCCTCGGCCACTCGGCTCCGGGCCCGCAGGGCCTCTAGGTCGCCCAGCCCGGCCCGCTCCTTCCAGACCTGCCGCCCTTCGTCTACCAGGTGGTCGATCCCGTGCTCACCGAGGAAGGTCGCCTGGTTGGTGGTCACCGCACCGTCGGGCAACTGGTCGACGGCAATCTCCACGGTCACATCCTGCCCTCCAGGAACCGCGGTGGCCGGCCCGCCCCGTCCGTGGCCCCAATAGGTCCTTAGCCAGTCGGTCCACGGGCGGGAGGCCATCTCCTCGGTGGACGACGCGTAGTCCACGACCAGCACCGACCCGTCCGACAGCAACGACCGGGCGGTGCTGACCCACCGGGCCGCCTCAGCCTGTACGGGGATCCGGGCACCGTCCTCCGGCTCGACGGGCACCGGCGGTTCGGTAACCGGGCCCCGGATCTCGACGAATTCTCCTGTCTGATCCACGTCGACCCGAATCTCGTGCCACCGACCGCCTGTGGCTTCCAGCAGACCGAAGGCCAGGTTGTCCAGTAGCTCGTTAGCCAAGACCACGCCGGGCACAAGCCCTCGGGTGAAGGCCTCTGCCAGGTCGGCCACTGACCGCACCCTGTCGTCGACCGGTTGTTGGGACCGGAGGGCTGCTGAACGCTCCACCAGGACGTATTGGCCGGTGGCCAGGCAGGCCGGCTGGGCGTCCCGGATGCTGCGAGCCAGCGTTCCTACCCCGGCCGCCGCTTCGACCACGGTGAAGTCCGTCGGTCGGCCCAGAGACTCCCATCGGTTGTCTAGCCATCTAGCCACTACGGCACCGAACAGGGGCCCGACTTCGGGCGAGGTCAGGAAGTCTCCCCGACGGCCAGCTGCACCGCCCGAGGCGTAGAAGCCGCCCGCCTCGTCGTAGAGACAGGCCTCGACCCACTGGTCGAAGGGGAGCGGTCCCGAGGAGCGGATCCGCTCAGCGAGGCGATCGGCCAACGGCCGGTCGTCGATGTCAGCCTCCGAGGGCCAGCAGGCTGACGTCGGTGAAGCGGGCCACCAACTGGGGTGCCACACCGAAGGCCAGCGTCACCACGCCGCACAGGACGAGAGCCGAGACCAGCGAGGGCGTCATGGGAACCGGGTCCCGGTCGCCGTGCAGCGGATCGTCGGCCCACATGCGACGAGCCAGGGAGGCGTAGTAGTAGAGGGCGATCACCGAGTTCACAGCACCTACGGCAGCCAGGACGTAGCCCCACGGCTCTCCAGCCGTGGCCAGCACCCGGAACACCTCGAACTTGGCGAACCATCCGCCCAGCGGCGGGATGCCCGCCAGCGAGAACAGGAATGCCGTCATGGCGATGGTCAACCCGGGTGCGAAGTGGAAGGCCCCGGCGAACGATGTGACGTCGGCCGAACCGGTCCGTCGGGCCAGCGAGATGATCACGGCGAAGGCACCCAGGTTCATGGCCGTGTAGATGACCAGATAGGTGACGGTGGCCGACAGGGCCTGGTCGCCGTTGGCCAGCCCGTGGCCGGCCACGGCCAGCGGGGCGATCATGAAGCCCGTCTGGGCGATGCCCGAGTAGGCCATGAGGCGCACCACGTTGGTCTGGCGCAAGGCGATCAGGTTGCCGACCGTCATGGACAGGGCGGCCAGGATCCAGATCAACGGCTCCCACACTTCGCTGCGGGAGTAGAAGCCGACGAAGACCAGGGCCAGCAGGGCAACGAAGCCTGCCGCCTTGGAGGCCACCGACAGGAAGGCGGTGACCGGGGTGGGCGCCCCTTCGTAGACGTCGGGTGCCCAGGTGTGAAACGGGACGGCCGACACCTTGAAGGCGAAGCCGGCCACCACGAACACGATGCCCATGGTCACTACGGCCGTCGAAGTCCCTGCGGCGGCCACGCCGGCACCTACCTCGGACAGCAGGGTGGAGCCCGTCACGCCATAGAGGAGCGACATGCCGTAGAGCATCACCGCCGAGGCGAACACACCCATCAGGTAGTACTTCAGGCCGGCTTCGGTGGAGTGGAGGTCCCGCTTGCGCCACGCCACCAGCAGGTACGCCGGGATGGACAGCAGCTCCAGGGCCACGAAGATGGAGACCAGATCGCGGGCTGAAGCCATCATCACCATGCCCATGATTGAGGCCAGAAGCAGGCCGTAGTACTCGTTCTCCCAGTAGTCCCCTTCGGCCACGTAGTTGGTGGACAGTAGGACGACCACGTATCCGGCCAGCAGGAACACGGCCTTCATTACCAGCGAGAAGTCGTCGACCACGTAGGCGCCGCTGAACATCACCCGATCGGCACCGTCCACGGCCAGAGTCAGCAGGGGAACGGCGGTGGCCAGCAGGCCGAGGCCAGCTAGGCCCGCCGTGTAGGGACGGGCCTTCTCCAGGAACAGGATGTCGATCAGCGTGATCAGGGCCCCCATCGAGAGCAGCACGAGCTCGGGCGCGATGCCGTGCCAGTCGATCGCCGGCCTCTGGAAGGCCAGGGTAAGGAGGTCGTGAGACACGGGCTAGTTCCCGGCCGCGTGCTCGTCGTCGGCTTCGGAACCGTGGTCGTCGAAGCCATAAGCCTCGCCGCATCCCAGGGCCTCAGCTTCCTCGCCTGCCTCCACGGTGAGGCATGGGGTCAACGAAGCATCCACCGCGCCGTCGGTGACCCGGAAGACCAGGTTGGGGTAGATCCCGATGGCCACGATGAGGGCCAGCAGCGGCGCCCAGGAGATCCACTCGTGCTTCGTGGTGTCGGTGATGTTCGGATCGTCGGCGAACTCGCTCGGCGGCGCCCCGAAGGCAGCCCGCTGGAGCAGCCACAGGAGGTAGCCGGCGGCCAACACGGTGCCCAGAGCGGCCACCACCATGTAGGTGCGGAAGGTCTCCACGGGCACACCGTTTGCTGGGTTGTACGCCGAGAGGATGGCTGGGAACTCGCCCCAGAACCCGGCCAGGCCCGGCAGACCCAGCGACGCCATGACGCAGAGTCCGAAGATCCAGCCCATGCGGGGGGCCTGCACTAGGAGGCCCCCGAGGCGGCTGATCTCCAGGGTGTGGTACCGCTCCTTCACCGAACCGGCGAGGAAGAAGAGCATGCCGGTGATGAGGCCGTGGGCGACCATGCCCATGATCGCCGCGTTGATCCCGAAGTCGGTCAGCGTGGCGATGCCCAGCATCACGAAGCCCATGTGGGCCACTGACGAGAAGGCGATCAGGCGCTTCATGTCGGTCTGGGCCAAGCAGCCCAGGGCGCCGTAAATGATGCCCACCACGGCCAGCAGGCCGATCCACGGGGCCCAGGCCACGGCCGCCTCGGGCAGGATCGGGATGGCGATCCGGATGAAGCCGTAGGTGCCGAGCTTCAACAGGACGGCAGCCAGGATGACCGAACCGACGGTAGGAGCCTGAGTGTGGGCGTCGGGCAGCCAAGTGTGGAAGGGGAACATTGGCACCTTGATCCCGAAGCCCAGGAACATGCCGCCGAAGATCCACAGTTGGGCCGTGCGGGACACGCCGCCGTGGGCCACGGCGTCGGCCAGGCCGGTGAAGGTGAAGGTGTCAGCTCCGGTGAGGAAGAACAGGGCCAGGAAGCTGACCAGCATGAGGGCCGACCCGAACAGGGTGAACAGGAAGAACTTCAGCGAGGCGTAGCGCCGGTCTTCTCCGCCCCACACGGCGATCATGAAGAACATGGGCAGGAGCACGACCTCGAAGAACACGAAGAAGAGCACCAGGTCCTGGGCTACGAAGGTGCCGATCATTCCCGTCTCGAGGATCAGGATCAGGATCAGGAAGGCCTTCGGGTTGGTCGGCTCCGGGAAGTGGTTCCAGCTGTAGACGATGCACGCCGGAACCACCAGCATGGTCAGCAGGATCAGCGGCAGGCTCATGCCGTCGATGCCCACCGAGTAGTGGCTGGAGATGACGTCGATCCAAACCCGGTCGACCGCGAATTGCAGGCGGTCGGTGTGGTCCAGGTCGAACCACAGGAGGAGGAGCACGCCCACGAACGCCACCCACAACGAGGTAACGAGCGCGACCATCTTGTGCCGGTCCTCACGCTCCCGGGGGATGAGCATCATGACCGCTGCCCCCACCAGCGGTGAGAAGGTGGCGAGCGTGATGCCCCAACCGTCGAGCAGGTTTTCCATCTCGGCGTCTCCTAGACGATGACGATGAGTACGCCGGCTAGGACCGTGGCTGCCGCGAACAGGATCGCCGCGTAGCTCTGGACCTTGCCGGAGTTGATCTTGCGAAGTTCCTCACCTGTGGCAGATGAGGCAGAGCCCGAGGCGTTGACTGCCCCGTCGACTACTAGCTGGTCGACTTTCTCGTAGACGACGACCCCCGCCTTCACGGCGGTCTCGCCGACCAGGTTGACCGTCCGGTCGATGACCTGCTGGTTGATCCGGTAGGCGAAGCGGGCTACCGGCCCCTTTGTCCCGTCGACCACCACCTCGTTGTACAGGTGGTCGAGGTAGTACTTGTTGGCCAGCAGGGTGTGCCCCATGCGGGCCAGTGGGTACTTCGTGGTCGGGCCGTCAGGCAGCTCGGTCAGGCTGGTGCCGGCGACCTTTGAGGCCGCCTCGACCTTCACGAAGTAGTACCAACCGGCGGCCGCTATGCCGCCCACGACGACCAGGGTGGACACGACAGCCAATGACCAGCTGGGCGTCCCATGGCTGATGGCCGGGAAGTAGCCGGCCACCGGCTCCACAAAGTGGCCGAACCGCTCCTGGAGCGAGCCGGGCGCCATCTGGAAGCCCTTGGGCAGGTTCACGAACCCGGCCACCACGGCCAGGCCAGCCAGGATCCACAGCGGCACTGTGATCCGCGGGCCGGACTCGTGCGGTTGGCCGTGGCCCCGGAACTCGCCGAAGAACGTCAGGTAGACGCAGCGCGTCATGTAGGCCGCAGTGAGCGCCGCGGTGAGCATGCCCATGCCCAGCATCAGGGTGTAGGCACCGTTGCCGCCCGTTCCGCCCAGCAGGCCCCAGCCGCCGGTCCCGACCAGGATTTCGTCCTTGGACCAGAAGCCAGCCAGCGGGGGCAGGCCAGCCAGGGCGACGGTGCCGATCATGAACGTCCGGTAGGTGTGGGGCATGTGTTTGCGGAGGCCGCCCATGTCGGACTTCATGTCGAAGCTGTGCACGGCGTGGCTGACCGACCCGGAGCCCAGGAACAGGCAGGCCTTGAAGAAGGCGTGGGTGAACAGGTGGAACATGGCCGCTGTCCAGGCCCCTACACCCAGGGCCATCACCATGTAGCCCAGCTGGGAGATCGTGGAGTAGGCCAGCACCTTTTTGATGTCCCGCTGCACGAAAGCCAGGCAGGCACCCACGATGGTGGTCAGGCCGCCGATGAAGGCCATCAGGTTGATGGAGCTCCCACCGATCTGGAAGCCCTCGAAGAACACCCCGTACATGCGGGCGATCATGAACACGCCGGCCACCACCATGGTCGCTGCGTGAATGAGCGCCGATACGGGTGTCGGACCGGCCATGGCGTCGGGCAGCCAGGTGTGCAGGAAGAACTGGCCCGACTTGGACATGACGGCGGCCATCAGGCAGCACGAGGCGATGAGCAGCGTCGTGTGGGACAGCGCCCCGCTGGAGGCCAGGGCGTTGGTCTCGGCGATGGAGAACGAGCCGAAGCGGTCGGGTAGCGCCGAGCCGACAGCAAAGAAAAGGACGGTCACACCGACCAGTAGGCCCATGTCGCCGACCCGGTTCGTCAGGAAGGCCTTGAGCGCCGCGTCGCTGTTGGGCTTCTCCTCCCACCAGTGGCCGATGAGGACGAAGGAGCAGACGCCGACCAGTTCCCAGGCACACAGAAGTTGCAGGGTGTTCTCCGACACCACCAGCAGGAGCATCGAGGCGCTGAACAGCGACAGGAAGGCGAAGAAGTGGGTGTACCTGCGGTCCCCGTGTACGTAGTCGGTGGAATACACGTGTACGAGCAGCGACACCAGGGTCACCACCAGGAGCATCATGACCGCCGGGCCGTCGACGAGGGTCCCGACGGTGAACTCGACGCCGTTGGTCTGGAACCAGGTGGCGGTGCGGTGGACGGCCAGCGACGGGTGACCGTGGCCGACCTCGTGGGCGTCAGCGTGGGCGTCGTGGACGACCACCGCCCGGTGGACCTCCTCGCCGTGGTAGTCGTCCCGGTGGTCGACCCAGGCGGCTCCGGTCACCACGGCCAGCAGGAAGGCGATGCCGAGGGTTGCCACACCCAGCTCCGAGCCGCCACGGGGCATGCGCTTGCCGAAGAACAGGATGCCCACGAAGGACAGGGCGGGCAGCAGCGGGATTAGCCACACGTTGCGCAGGAACCAGTTGCCCCCCTCGGTGATCCCGAGGGCTAGGCCACCTCCATCCGTCGAGGCGGCGATGGTGAGGAGTTCGGTCATCGGCTCAGCCCCTCAGCTGGTCGATCTGCGTCAGGTCGATGGACCGACGGTTCCGGTACAGGAGCAGCACCATGGCCAGGCCCACTCCGACTTCGGCGGCCGCCACGGCGATCACGAACAGGGCGAATACCTCACCGCCCACCGTCTCGCGGAAGGCCCCGAAGGCCACCAGGTTGAGGTTCACGGCGTTGAGGATGAGCTCAATGGACATGAGTACCAGGACGCCGTTTCGACGGGCCAACACGCCGTAGACGCCGATGGCGAACAGGACGGCGGATAGCAGCAGGAACTGGTTCAGCAGCACGTCAGTCCCTCCTCGCCACCACGATGGCCCCGATGAGGGCGGCCAGCAGGAGGACCGACACTGCCTCGAAGGGCACGATGTAGTCGCTGAAGATGCTGTCGGCGAGCTCGGCGGTGGTGCTGGGCCCGGACCGTGACAACTCGGCGTCCTCAAACGACTCGACCAGGGCGGCAGCCATGACGCCAAACACCAGCAGGCCCACCAGGCTCGCCACGAGGCGCCGCTCACCGGTCACGCCGTCGTCCTCGCCGAACGACCCCTTGGTGAGCATGATGCCGAACAGGAACAGCACGACGATGGCCCCGATGTAAACCAACACCTGGGTCACCCCCACGAACTCGGCGCCCAGCAGGATGAACATGCCGGCCACCCCGGCCAGTACGACGACCAGGTAGAGGGCGGCGTGGACCACGTTGCGGGTCGTCACCATACGGAGGGCGGCGGCCACCATGGCGAGAGCCATGACGCCGAAGGCGACGTTCTGGGCTACCAGCACCTCGCCGCCCGCCAGGCGGTCCATTCCCTCCAGGGCGGCCAGCACGTTCACCGCGGCACCTTGGCCTTCTTGGCCTCGCTGCCCGTCTCGTATTCCTGAAAGTCCGGGACGGTCTCCATCCACTGGCTGAGCTTTGACTTGTCGTGGAGGAGATCGGCGATCTTCGGTTCCGAATACTCGAATTCGGGCGACCAGAACAGGGCCTCGAACGGGCAGACATCGACGCAGATGCCGCAGTACATGCACAGGGCGAAGTCGATGTCGAAGCGGTCCAGGGCGTTCTTCTGTCGGGGCTTGCCGCCGGGGCGGCGGGGCGGCGCCTTGTATTTGTGACCCTCGATGTAGATGCACCAGTCCGGGCACTCGCGGGCGCACAGCATGCAGGCTGTGCAGTTCTCCTCGTGGAGGGTGATGACGCCGCGGGCCCGGGGGGTCGGGGTCTCCTTGACCTTCGGGTACTGCACGGTGTGCGAGCCCTTGGTCAGGGTGCGCACCATGGTCCGCATGGTGACGCCGAGACCCTTGAGGAGTCCGGGGAGGCGAGGGACGGAGGGCATCAGAAAACCACCTTTAGGACGCCGGTCACCACGATGTTGATCAACGAGAGCGGGATGAGGACCTTCCAGGCCAGCTGCTGGAGTTGGTCCTCCCGGAAGCGCGGGTATGTGAAGCGGAACCAGAAGATGAGGAAGGCCACCAGGATGACCTTGCCCAGCAGGATGGCCGGGCCCAGCACGTTGAACAGGTTGCTGGTCGGGTCCAGGCCGGGCACGTACCAGCCGCCCAGGAAGAGGGTGGCGGCCAGGGCCGAGAAGATGCCCGCCGTGGCGAACTCGGCAATGAAGAACAGCAGGAACCGGAGGCCGCTGTACTCGGTGAGGTAGCCGGTCACCAGTTCCGACTCGGCCACCGGCATGTCGAAGGGGGGCTGGGTCAGCTCTGCCTGCACGGCGATGAGGAAGATGGCGAAGCCCAGGAACTGGGTGAGGATGAACGGGTTTCCGATTCCGCCCCATCCGAAGATCTCGCCCGTGGCCTGGGCCATCACGATGTCCTGGACGTTCAGCGTGCCGGCCTGGATGACTACGCCCATCACGGCCAGAACCAGCGGCAGCTCGTAGGCCACCAACTGGCCAGCGGCCCGCAGGGCGCCTAGCAGCGAGTACTTGGACGACGAGGCCCAACCGGCCATGAGGATCCCGATGAC
>JGI24816J26688_1000127_pt1 | contig 17513 bp, 14 predicted proteins | sample METZYME_3_250m_FD_26688 | JGI IMG/M metagenome (IMG submission 26688)
ATTTCCTGCAACTGTTTCTTTAGCCGGAATGATTTCTGCGTCCGTTTGGAATGCGACGGTGAAACGGCATTTGCTGGAACTGACACCGCGCGGGATGATGGTGCAATTGATAGCTGAAGCGGAGGACCCCTTTCGCCTGAAACGCAAGTCACAGGTGAAGTCGAAAAACAAACGAACTTCTGAAAAAACGCTAATTAATACTGTGGGAACAGCGAATTCGGAAAGTCCACCGACCCCCCAAACCTCGAATATGCCTCTTTTTGTGGGAGCTTTTGTCAATGTGACCATTCCCGGAAGACAACTGGAAAATGTGGTCAACATTCCGGCACAAGCATTGCGGGATCAGGACACAGTTTGGATTGCCTTGGAGGGTGAGTTGGAGGTTCGGCGAGTGAAAATCGCACATCTTGATCAAGACAATATTTATCTTTCTGGTGGCGTAAAGCCGGGAGAACAGATTATCATTTCTCCCATCAAAGGTGCTGCAAATGGACTTAAAATCCGCATTGCCGGGAAAGAAAAAATCAGGAAAAAGGGGGACGGAAGAAGGAAGCAGCTTTCAGGAGAAAGGAAAAGGCGAAGGAAACGAGGAGATGGAAAAGGTGAACAAGGGGATGGAAAATGGCAACAACGAGAGAATAACCAAAGAAAACAAAATTCTGAATCACATAAGGAGGAGTCATGATTCGTTGGATGGCAGAACATAAAGTCGCGGCAAATTTGCTGATGGTCATTATTTTAGTGGCCGGAGTAATGGGTGTTTCTAATATCAAACAGGAAGTGTTTCCTGAGTTTGATCTCGATTTTATTATTGTAGCTGTTCCGTATTCTGGTGCAACTCCTGATGAAATTGAGGAATCAATATTGTTGCCGATTGAAGATGCGGTTTCCGGAATAACTGGAATCAAAAAAATTACCGGAACTGCTAAAGAAAGCATGGGCAGTTTCCGGATTGAACTGCAAAAAGGAGCGGACAAACAAAGTGTGTTTGACGATGTGGAATCGGCGGTTACTCGCTTGACGACTCTTCCTGAAGAGGCCGATGATGCTCAGGTGCAGTTACCTCGAAGGCGGAGAGAAGTTTTGAATATCGCACTTTATGGAGATGCACCGGCGCGGTCCTTGATTGAGTTGGCTCAAATGGCTCGGGACACTTTGTTGACGCATCCGGACATCACGCAAGTCGATGTGGAACAGTCGACGGGGTTTTGAAATGACACTCGAAATTTCAAAATCTGCCTTGCAGCAACATGCTCTCACGCTGAATCAAATTTCCGGAATCATCCGCCAGGCAACTCTTGATATGCCCGGAGGAAAGATCCAAACCGTCGGAGGTGATCTGCTCATTCGCACCAAAGAGCGTCGTTACACGGCGGCGGAATATGCGGAAATTCCGCTGCTAACAACCGATCAGGGAATTTTGCGCTTGGGCGATATTGCCCACATTTCGGATGGATTTGAGGAGTCAGATCTTCGTTCACGATACAACGGAAAACCGTCGGAACGAATCTTGGTTTACCGTGTCGGCGAGCAAACTCCAACCGATGTTTCAAAAGCCGTTCATGAAAAAATGGAAGAAATAAAAAGTCAATTGCCATCTAGTGTACAAACACAAATTGTGAGAGATTCATCCATCATTTTGGAAGATCGCATCAATTTATTGATGAAAAATTTATGGTTGGGACTGGGTTTGGTCTTTCTGACATTGTCACTTTTTTTAAGAGTGGATTTGTCTTTTTGGATTATGATGGGCATTCCCATCAGTTTTGCCGGTGCCATGATTTCGATGCCGATCACCGATTCCAGCATCAACATGATTTCGCTTTTCGCCTTTATTTTGGTTTTGGGAATTGTGGTGGATGATGCCATTGTGNTCGGCGAAAATATCTATGCGCATCAGGAAATGAAAAAATCGCCATTGGATGCTGCTGTGGACGGCGCAACTGAAATCGCNCCGCCGGTTTTAATCACAATNCTGACCACCATNGCAGCTTTNATTCCGATCTATTTTATTCCAGGCATCACCGGAAATATTTTCCAAAATATTCCAAATGTTTTGATTGCGGTTTTGCTCTTTTCTTTGCTGGAAGTTATGTTTATTCTTCCCGGACATCTCTCACACATCAATCGGGTGATGGCTTGGATACTTGCGCCGCTTGGGAAAATTCTGGAAACGCCGCGACATTATTTCAGTTCCGCGCTTTTTTGGTTTTCCAACAAACCATACCGGAAAATTTTGGAAAAGGGTATTGCTTACCGTTACACTATTTTTGCGCTCGGTCTTTTCTTTATATTGCTTTGCGCCGGATTGGTGGCAGGCGGACACATGAAATTTACTTTTTTTCCAAAAATAGATCGCGATAACATTGCAGTCACCGCACGAATGCCTTTTGGTACTCCGGCCTCGGTCAGTCGTGAAGTTGAAGAAAAAATGTTGCGCAGCGCAGAAAAGTTGCTCCGTGAATATGAAGCTGAAACCGGACAACCTGTTCATGATGGAATTTACAGTACAGTCGGAAGGGGCGGTGCTAACAAAACTTCGGTACGAGTTTATCTGAAACCTCTCAATGAACGAAAATTTGCGGCAGTCGAATTTTCAAGAAGATGGCGCAAAGAAATGGGCGAAGTTGCCGGAATTGAAGCACTCAACATCCGTGCGCGGCATTCGATGGGTTCAAATTACGATATTGATCTGCAACTCAGTCACCCCGATACAAATAAACTTTTGGTCATCGTCGAGCAATTTAAAGAAAAATTGGGTGAATATCCCGGAGTCAGTAACATCGAAGACAGCACCGAAGACGGAAAACGTGAAGTGCAATTGCGTCTCAGTCCGGCTGGACGAACTTTGGGTTTAAGTACACAAGAATTGACTCAGCAAATTCGAGCTGCTTTTCAAGGCGTTGAAGTTTTTAAATTGTTGCGAGATAGCGATGAAGTGAGCGTGAAACTACGCTTACCGTTCGAGGAACGCCGATATTTGAGGGATTTGGAGGATTTGGTAATCTTGTCTCCAACCGGAAAACTATTGCCTTTGAGGCAAGTGGCTGAGTTAAAATACGGTCAATCTTACAGTGCCATCCGGAGAATCGACGGACGGCGAATTGTGAGCGTAAGGGCGTTGGTGGATTCCGGAGTGGGTAACACAGGAGAAATCCAAAGCTCCATCAAACAAGAACTTTTGCTGAATATTAAAAGTCAAAATCCGCAATTGCAATATTCATTTGAAGGCGCACACCGTGCGCAAACCAACACAATGGACGGTGTAAAACAAGGCGGTATTGTGGCCTTGCTCTTGATTTACAGCTTGTTGGCGTTGCAGTTCCGGAGCTATTTCCAACCTGTTATCATCATGACTGCAATTCCGTTTGGAATGGTTGGAGCACTTCTAGGACATTTGCTGATGGGTTACAGTTTGAGTGTCATCAGCGTTTTGGGAATTGTCGCATTGACCGGAATTGTGGTCAACGATTCACTGATTTTAGTGGATTTCATCAACCGTTCCCGCGAGAGAGGAACTCCAATTCGACAAGCAATTGTTGAAGCCGGAGTGCGCCGTTTCCGGCCAATTTTATTGACCACACTTACCACCTTTTTCGGTTTGCTCCCAATGCTTTTTGAGCAATCCTTACAAGCAAGATTCTTAATTCCAATGGCCATCAGTTTAGCGTTTGGAGTGTTGTTTTCAACTTTTGTGATCCTCGTTTTGATTCCGGTGCTTTACATGATTTTGGAAGATTTTAAGGGACTGGTAAGTAGAAAACCTAAAAAAGTAGAAGTGGAGACGGAAGTGGTTTGAGCAGTGATTATTTCATTTCAATCCATCATAAGAAAAAGGAATTACAAAATGATCCGGCAATGTTGAGTGAGATCAAGATACTGATTGAGAAAAGCTTCAGCTTACTTCAAGTTAATGAGGGCCTGATTTAGCTCAGGGTGGAGGAACTTGTAGCCGCTTTCCATAAGTTTTGAGGGATAAACACGGTTACTGGAGAGCAGCAGTTCATTTGCCATTTCACCCAATGCAATGCGCGCGGCAAATGCCGGTAACGGAAATATTGTGGGACGACTCAAAACCTGGCCTAAAGATTTGGTGAACTTACGGTTGTTGAGGGCATTCGGTGTGACAAAATTTACTGGACCCTGTAATGAGTCGTTTGTCATAACATATTGAATCATTGCCACGGCATCATCAATACTGACCCAACTCATATATTGCTCCCCGCTACCGAAAACACCGCCGAGCCCCAATTTGAACGGCAGCAGCATCTTTTTCAGGGCTCCCCCTTCTTTACTCAGGACAGTACCAAAGCGCACTTTTATTACTCTAATTCCTGCTTTAGCAGCAACTTTTAAGGCATCTTCCCACTGTACACAAACATTTGCCAGGAAACCGTTTCCGGCCTTGCTATCTTCATCAACAATTTCTGCTCCTCTGTCACCATAGAAACCAACTGCTGACGCAGAAATAATTACCCGAGGTTTCTGATTAGAGTTGGCAAAATACTCAGCCAAAAGTTTTGTTCCTTTGACCCGGCTGTTCAGGATACGGTTTTTCTTTGTTTTACTCCAACGACCGTCTGCAATGTTTTCACCTGCCAAATGAACGACTGCATAGATTTCCCCAACCCGGGCTAAATCCTTTAAACAATTTTCCGGATCCCAAACAGGTGAGTCCGGGTCATTATTCTGGCGCTGCAAACGGATCGCAGAATGACCTGCGGCAGTCAGGGACTTTGACAATGCAGTTCCGATTAATCCGGATGATCCTGTGATAAGTACTTTCATCAGAACCGGGCAAGTGTCAAATGGATTCAGCGAATTTGGGCAGTCCCCAATATTCTGGATCAAAGTCTTTCAGCGAAGAAATTATTTGAGATGCATTTTTGTAGTGACAATGATCCATATTGGGATCAGGTACAACAACCACGGACATTCCTGCAGCCAATGCGGCTTCGGTTCCGGTAGGCGCGTCTTCAAAAACCAGACATTCTGCAGGATCAACCCCAACTCTATTTGCTGCAAGCAGGAAGATATCAGGTGCAGGCTTACCTTCTTTCAATTCAGGGTCATCTCCCCTGACAATTTGAGCGAATTGCGAAAACCATTTTTTATGTTTTTCAAATTTTGCCTCAAACATNGGAGACGATGAACTAGTGGCCAAGGCTTGTGNAATCCCCAATTTGNAGAAATGAGTGGTCATCTCTTTTGCACCGGGTAAGGCCTCAGTATCTTTAAATTTTTCCAGCAAAACGTCTTTCCTTGAGTCCAGGTAATCTTGCGGACTAATTGGCAAGTCCAGACTTTCAACTATAATTTCTGCGGCCTGAATTGATCTACGGCCAATAATCTTTTCCTTAACGGACCAATCGAAAACCTTTCCGTATTCACCTACAATTTGCTGGGTGACTTCGGTGTATATGCCTTCTGTATCCAGGAGGAGGCCGTCCATATCATATATCAAACAGGAAATATTCGGAGACATTGTTTTATGTTTAAAATGTAAGTGATGAAATTGAGAAAGGCAGATTTACATAAGAGAGTCTTAAGTGCTGTTATTAAAAAAGTTCGGGTACATATTTCAGCAAATCGACAGTGTATTTTTCCCCGTTACTCAATTTGTAGCTGACAGAATTTTCATCTTCCCAAACCAGTTTCAGGCGATAATTTACGTCCTGAATTAGGAGATTTTCAATACTATTAGAATCGCCAAGTTTTCGATTAATAACATGAAGCCTGAAGGTGTAAAGCCTGGTTTTTATTTCCTGTCCGCTTGCATTGAGACGTATGACTTCTTTTGAGTCGGCTATATGATAAAATATAACATGAGTTGCAGCAGAAGTTACTCCGGATCCGGTCCGGAGGTAAGGTAATATGGGTTGAATATTATTCTGAAATATTCTAAAAATTCTTTTAAGTCCGGTAATGTTGTTTGAATACTGGTAAAATTCCGGGTCAATCTGCCAAAAACGTGCGTCTCTGTCTGCCTCAGCTTTTACAATGTTAAGCCCCAAAACTCCATTTTGATCTCGAAAGAGGTATACGTGGCTTTCAGTACTTTTAATGTTAACAATTTTAAGAATCACACGTTGGGAATGTGAGTCTAAAAGCTTATTCTCGAGATAAATCCCGTTGCCCATCCTGTTCTCAGGAAAGATTTGATATGGTGAAAGATCTATTACTCCCCTGTGAGTAGAATCTCTTAAATAACTCTCAACGGCCCAAATTCCATTTGGGGGAAATATCCACAAAAGCCCTGAACAAACAATAAAAAAATATCTTTTACAATTAAACATAGATCGTTATGGCTGTCTCAATTCTATCTTTTCCTGATGTCTTATAAGTTGGGTTTATTGAAAAGTTTTAATTTTATCATCCCGTACTTGATCCCGGATACTGGTCTCTGCTCATGTTGAGAACAGCATTATGAAGCTGTATCCCAATTGGTTTATACTTTATGCTCCGCACCAAGCAGTGCCAATAAAACGGAATTGAAAGCGTAAATCAAGGTAAGCTTTTCCGGCTTTAATTTTTCATTCTACAAAATAACATCTTTCGTAGCACATTGATTATAGCAAACTTTTTTACTGAAGCCAGTGAAATATTTCCTGTGGAACTTGAGTCCTGTCCATGTTGATATTAGAATAAACATATCAAGCAGTTTAAACTGTTTTAATAATTGCACACGCAAATCAATAATTCTTCAAACATTCTTAAATACCATTACTACGAAGATAGTCTCTAACCGTTCGAAAAGCAGGAACCTGTTTTTTCAATTACTGAGAGCAACTGTATTCTTGCACTCACTGGAGTTACACATTTTTAGGGGAACATCTTACTTAAAATACAAGAAATTATACAAACCACCACATTAAAAAATGGATTCAAATAAAACTGCAGCGCTTTCCTCCCGGCCTTTTGTTATCGGAACCAGCGGACATATTGACCATGGAAAAACTACTTTGGTCAAGGCTCTCACTGGAGTGGATACGGACCGCTGGGCAGAAGAAAAAAAACGTGGGATAACCATTGATCTTGGTTTTGCTCATTATGAGGATGAACAAGGAAATCAAATGGCATTCGTGGATGTCCCGGGTCACGAAAAATTTATTCACAACATGCTGGCAGGCGTGGCAGGACTGGATGCAGTTTTACTCGTTGTAGCTGCAGATGAAGGGGTGATGCCACAAACACGGGAACATCTGAATATCTGTAATCTGTTGAAAATTCAAACAGGGTTGGTGGTACTCACAAGAATTGATTTGGTGGAAGAAGAAGAAATGGTCGAACTCTGTCGTGAGGAAGTTTCAGAATTGCTGAAAGGGACATTTCTTGAGGGGGCGCCGATTTTAGCTGTCTCTCCAGTGACGGGTGAAGGATTGGATGAACTCCGTAAGACACTGTCAAAACTACCGAAACAAATACAGCATCCGGCAACAGAAAAACCATTCAGGCTTCATGTTGATCGTTCTTTCACGCTAAAGGGCTTTGGCACAGTCGTCACGGGAACAGTGCTCAGCGGAACCGTTAGACAAGATGAGGAAATACTGCAATATCCACAACGGCGGAACGTACGTATTCGAGGATTGCAGAACCACGGCCAGGAAGTCAAAGAGATTAATGCAGGACAGAGGGCCGCCCTGAATTTAGCAGGAATCGCCAAAGAAGAAATTCAGCGTGGTGACCAGTTGGCGCATCCGGAATCATTACTGAACAGTTATTTGCTTAATGTGTCATTGACTCTGTTGGAAGACGTTTTAGCCCCACTGAAAAACAGGACCCGTGTTCGCGTTCATCTTGGCAGCAAGGAAGTTTTTGGACGAATTGCTTTGTTGGAAGGTGAAACTTTGTCTCCTGGAAAAACAGCGCTGGTTCAATTACGTTTGGAAAGTTTGGTAAGCGGTAGTTATGGAGACCGATTTATCGTCCGGAGTTATTCACCAATGATTACCTTAGGTGGAGGAATGGTGATTGACCCTTCTCCCGGTAAATCGAGGAGAGTACAGCACGAACTTCCTGAACGGCTGGAACGTCTTCATGTTGGTGATGAAAATATTCGATCTGAAGAAGTGATCTATTTGCAGTCTGTTCGGGGAGTAACTGAGTCTGAATTTTCGGTTCGTACCGGCCTTTCCAGCAGGCAGTCCGGAAAAGCTTTACAGCTTTTGCAAAGTCAGCAGAAAGTACTTTGTGTTGAACCTCTCACAGGACGTTATCTGCATGTGGAGCATATTGTGCGAATCGGCAAATTTTTGAGCAAAGCGTTGGAGCAGCATCACACAAAATTCCCTGATCGCGATGGGATGACCCGTTCTGAACTTGGTGGTAAACTTTCCTTGATTTTTACAGAAAAAGAGGTTGAAAAACTGCTAAAATATCTGGTGAAGGTTGGTCTGTTTACACAAAATGATCAGTATATTTCCTTAGCAGAACATCAGCCGCAGGCATCACAAAGCAGGGAAGACAGTCTTGCACGCTGCCTTGAATTGATTAAGTCCGGTGGTTTTCAACCTTTACGCCGCACACATTTACTCCAGGAACTGGGTTTAAACGAAAAGGATGGAATGACATTACTCAAATCTGCAGCACATTCAAAACGACTTGTACGGGTTGCAGAGGATTTACACTATATTCCAGAGCAAATTGCATCAATTATAGAAAGTCTGCGGTTTTATTTTAGTGAAAATCCAAACATTACTGTAATCCAATTCAAAGAATTACTAAACATTTCTCGCAAACATGCAATTGATTTGTTAGAGTATTTTGACAGTCAACAGCTCACAATTCGGGAAGATAACCACCGAATTCCGGCCAGAATTACAGCTTTAAACAATTAAAGAAAACGGCATACAAAGTGTTTTTACTTCAAGTTATAATTTCCCCAATTTTACTTGTCACTTTACTGAGCGTGTGGAACTTTCAAACAGTAACTGTAACAGCTCATGCCCAAAGTTTGCTGAGTGACAGCGAGTGGTTGGAGGAAAATAAGGATGTTTTCGGCAAACAGGAGCTTACTTTGCAAAATATTCCGTTGAGACCTTCTGACTTGTCCTCCACTCCTACAGTTCTGCCGGAATCGTTCCTAATTCCTCTTGAAACCGGCGGACAAAATTTTTCAACAGTTCCTCAAAAACCAGCCGTGCCTTTGATAGAACAGAAAGATCAAAGCGAAAATCCTTCAGGCTCTTTTTTAAGCAGACTTTTTCCCTGGTTTAGCAGTACAGAGCAATCTAAATCCACTAACCTGGATACTGCTTCAGAAATGCATAATGCAGAAACTAGGGTGGAGTGGGCTGATTCAGAATTTGCGGGAATAAAAATGCTGATAACAGAAATTGAAAGGCTGCTCATATCAGATCCGGTAGCGGCCAGGGAAATGTACGAGGAAATAGAAGATCAGTTGGAGATTGATGAGCGTACACGACTGAAAGTACAATTGCTTTATTATTTGGAAAAGTGGTCTTCTGCAGAGCAGTTAGCAGAAGTATTTTTGAGNGAACGTCCAGAAAGTAAGATGGNCTCTTTGATGTTTTATTTTTTGAACAAATCTNTGATGGCTCAGNATAAGCCTCTCAGTCAAAATTTGATTTTCAGGAAACGTGCAGTGGAAACTNTGGAAGCAAAATTCCGCAGTGATTTTTTGTTCATTCTCAGTAACGAAGCATTTCTTGAAGGCGATCTTTTAACTGCAATACAATATCGCCTTGAAGGAATGAATAAAGCAAAAACTGCTAATGTTGCCAGTATGGAAAAATTGAATGGTTTGTTAAATCAAGTTCAGTCTCCTGAAATACTGCGAATTTTATCAGAGAATAATAAGAATGTTAAATGGCTGCAGAAAAAAATCTTCATAATGGAATTGGAACTTCTGGCTAAACTGAAACGTTACCGTGATGCATTGGGGATTTTAGAGCAAAGAATGTCTGCTGCAAGGGTAATAGGAGATCAGGAAGAGCTTGAAGTTTTGAAGCAAATACAGATCCGCTATTCAAATGCTTTGAACGTCAATCCTCGCCGAATTGGGGTAATACTTCCCTTGAGCAGTTCCAGCGTAAAAGTTTCCCGATTGGCACAGCAAACTATGAATGGTTTGTGGCTGGCACTTCATGCAAACGAAATTCCTGCAGTGCCTGAAAACATGGGTGACGATGAGGCTTCGCAAGAAAATGAAATAACCGGCAAATCAGAAGATAAAGACAATGCCCAGGCGGAATCTGATTCGAGGAAATTTGAAGATTCTTGGGAACTTGTGGTACGTGATTCACAGTTGAATCCGGAAATAACCAAAAGCTTGGTACACGAATTGGTGGAGACGGAAAGGGTGATTGCCATCATTGGACCTCTTGCCCGGAAAACATCAGAGGCTGCTGCAGAAGAAGCTGAGCGTTTGCGGGTTCCTTTAATTTCTCTTTCTTTGACAGAAAGCATTCCGGAACTTGGCGAATTTATATTTCGTAATAATCAAAGCTGGAAACAGGAAATCCAAGAATTGTTGGAATATGCAACGAGTGAGCTCCAGGCTTGCCGTTTCCTGATACTTTATGCAAAAACACGGGAAGGTCGACAAAAAATGAGACTATTTTGGGATGCCGCAGTTCTGAAGGGATGCAAAGTAGTTGCAGTTGAAGGTTTTAAGGATGAAGGTCAAAAAAGTCTAGTGAACGAATTCGATACTTTCACAGGCAAAATAAGACGTTTGGGAACAGAAGACAAAATAATTTTGAAGGAACTTAAAGAGAAGGAAGTGCCGATTCTAAACTTTGATGCCGTTTTTGTAGCCGTTGGTTCGGGTGGTGTAAAAAATTTAAGTCTCATCTTTCCATACAGTGAAGTGTACAAAATGAGAAAAACGACTTTTCTGGGAGATAGTGGTTGGAATGATTCAGCCCTGCCGTATGCTCCGGGACTTCGAGGAGTGAAAAACCCCGTATTTGTTGACAGTTTTTTCCAGCAAAGTAAAACACCTGCCATGCAGCAACTGTTAAGGCTGCATGAACGGATTTTATATCGGCATCAAAATTATATTGGTCCTACAGCTTATACTGCTTTTGCCTATGATACGCTGATAATCTTGATGCAGTTGCTTGAAGACGAGCGAAATCAGAGCCACCGCGATCTGCGGGATGCCTTGTTAAATATGCAGATGTTTCCCGGTGTTACCGGCAATTTACGCTTCGATGAAAAGGGTAAAGTTGAACGTGAAATGCAGCTGTTGACTTTGCGGAGAGGGAAAATTCAGCCTTTGAATTAAAAGTGTTATGAGGCTGAATATGTCCAGGCAGCAGATTTCACTGCCTGATTAAGTCCTGACTATTTTACAAAAAGTGATTCAAGGTCCTTAAAAGGTACTTGTTCTGGCTTCACATTTTGCTGCGGTTCATTGGTATTTCCCTTGTTACCGGCGTCGCCTATTGCAGATTCTGGATAAGAATCATTGGGGCCACCAATCATCAAGTCATCCTCTTTTTTCTCAAGGCGCTTTTCTGGTCGTATTTCTGCGTGAAAGTTGCGCTTTGACTGTGCTTTCATAAGAATTTTTTGTTCTTCCAGGGGCTCTTCAACCAAATCTGCAACTTGCCGCAAACGATAACTATATTGACGACCAACCTCTAAAAGACGTCCGCCGGGAATGCACTCCGGACTGTCCTGGAATGTCCCAAAATCATCTACTATGACTGCGTGTTTTAGAGCTTCAGGACCCAAATAAACTAAAATATAGGAGTTTTCAGGATCTGATACTTCCTCTTCCTCATGAGTTTCAAATTTTAACCATTTCATATTTGCCTCCTAATAACTTAAATATTGTTAAATCTATTGATTAAATCCCTGCGAAAAACATGCCATTTCCTGTGGATTATTAGAACATTTTACTCTGGAATATTGAAAAACTTAGCGGGATGTGGATCCGCGGAATTTTGATAAAATATCAGTAATAATTACAATAACATAGATAGTAGTGCAGGCTTATACAATTTTTCTTTATCAAGTTCACCTAACAGGAATTGGATATTGCTTTCTGGTATTCAGAGAATAAATTTGATCTATTTATATTTGTATATTACGATATTTACTAATGAAAAGGAGATACCATGAAAACTTCAGCAAGTAAAAACGAAATAATAAAACGTGAGCTCGAACAACTATTTGGCGAGCAGGATGCAAATATTGAAACTGCAGCACAGTGTTTAAAGGTTATGTCTCATCCTGCCCGCCTGCGTATTTTGTGTGCCTTGCGCGAGGGTGAACAAACAGTCCAGAACCTGGAATACTACACTGGAATTAAACAGTCGACTCTGTCACAGCACTTAGCTTTGTTGAAAAGCCGAGGCGTTTTAGTCTCACGACGTGAAACAACCTACTCCTTTTACCGTTTTTCCAACGATCAAATTACACAATTATTTGATTTGATAAAGGAAGTATTTTGTACCTGAATTATAATGACAAATTCAATGGCTAAACCAAACCAGCCCAAGTTGGTCTTCCGACAATTTTTTGACAAGGATACGGGAACATTCACGTATTTTTTGTTTGATTCTGAAACTATGGAAGGCCTGATAATTGATCCGGTTAAAGAGCAATTTGATCGAAGTCTACAGTTCATAGAAGAGCTGGGAGTTGAGCTAAAATACGTAATTGATACGCATGTCCATGCGGATCATGTTACTTCTTCATGTATGCTTCGTGAAGCTACTGGAGCAAAAAGTGTTTTTGGTGAGCCTTCCGGAATTGAATGTGCAGATATTCTTCTTGAAGATGGAGATGAGTTAGAGTTTGGACACTTTAGCCTCAAAGCAATTGCGACTCCCGGACATACAGATGCCTGTACCAGTTTTTATACGGAAGGGATGCTCTTTACAGGAGACTCTTTGTTGATTCGCGGTTGCGGACGCACCGATTTCCAGTTGGGTGATCCGGAAAAACTTTATGAAAGTATTACTCAAAAACTGTACTCCTATCCGGATGACACCTTGGTTTATCCCGGTCATGATTATCTGGGACGTACAGCCTCANGTATCAGAGAAGAAAAAGCTTTTAATCCCAGAATTGGCAGCGGACAAACGNTGGAAAAATTTGTCCAAATTATGAAAAATCTGGATTTGCCAAAGCCTNAACGCATTGATTCGACTGTTCCTCANAATCTTCAATGCGGTTTTTCACTGGAACTNGGTCATGTAAATGAAGATAATTTTACTATGCATGATTTGTATCAGTTGCTGGATAATCTGAAATCTACNGAGAGGGTNATTGATGTACGGACGCCCAACGAGTATTCTCAAGGTCATGTCCCCGGTAGTTTAAATATTCCCATGGGTAACGAACAGTCGTTTCTTGAAGAGCTCAGCAGTTATCAAAGAATATTTGTACATTGCCACTCTGGACGCAGGGCACAAACTGTTTACACAATGCTTGGAATGCAGGGTTTGGAAAATGTTGTCTGTATCAACAGTTCCGGAATGGCAGACTGGACGATAGCAGGCTTTCCTGTGGAACGGTAAGGGAGCCACCCTCAATGAAGAAGAGTATCCTGGTCAAATTCAGTTTAATTCCCGCTTTACTACTTATTCCAACTATACTTTGGGCCGCTTCTACGGAAATATCTGGAATGCCCTGGTGGGGCTGGCCGACGGCCTTATTTTTCACAACCTTTTTCATGGGTGTTTTCGGTGTAATGGCCGGAATTGGCGGCGGTGTTTTGTTTGTCCCTCTGGTTAGTGGTTTTTTCCCGTTTCACATCGACTTTGTCCGTGGTGCAGGCTTGTTTATTGCCCTCGGCAGTTCACTTGCTGCTGCTCCACATTTACTGGAAAAAAACCTAGCTAGTTTGAAGCTCGCGCTACCGGGTGCGTTGATTGCTTCTGCCTTTGCAATTGTAGGGGCATTTCTGGGACTTTGGCTTTCTGCACTGAATCCGGCATATATTCACGGGAGCCTGGGTCTAACGATTATCGCTATCGTTTTCATCATGCTGTTTGCAAAAAACACGGAGAACCCGGAAGTGAGCAGGGGAAACAAATTGACCGAGCTTTTGCAAATCAATGGTATTTACACTGAAGAAACTACCGGCAAAGAAGTTAGTTGGACTGTTCACCACACAAAGAGAGGTATGTTCGGTTTTGTGGTCGTCGGTTTGCTGGCAGGTATTTTTGGATTGGGTGCAGGCTGGGCGAATGTTCCCTATTTTGAACTTGTTGATGGGAGCACCGGTAAAAGTCGCAGTTGCTACAAGCAGTTTTGCGCTTTCAATTACGGACAGCACAGCGGCCTGGATTTACATGAATAAAGGAGCAGTTTTGCCAATAATAGTTGTTCCCTCAATGGTCGGTATCATGCTGGGGGCAAGAATTGGTTCAAAGTTGCTGCCAAAAGTTAAACCAACTGTAATTCGTTACATCGTCATCACAGTTCTTCTTTTGGCAGGAGTACGTTCCCTGTTGAAAGCTTTTGGTATTTGAGCACAAACTTGGAGAACTAATGGAAAAATCTATAGTTTTTGAAAATGCTCCAGAGCAGCATATATACGCAAAAATTATATATCACATAAGTAATTTGGGTTTGCTTGTTCTGATTATGGGCTTCATTTTGTATATTTTCGGAGTGCTGACTCCGCTCGTTCCGCTGGAAGAACTGCCTCAGTATTGGTCATTATCTTTAACGCAGTTTCTGGAAAAAACCGGAGCGCCTACCGGCTGGCGATGGACAGCAATGTTAGGTTATGGTGATGTAATACCGTTTTTAGGGGTTACCATTTTGGCCTCCGTTACTTTTGTTTGTTTTCTAGCTTTGTTGTTTAGTTTTCTGCAAAGAGGAGCCAAAGTGCTGGCATTTATTGCGGCAATGGAGTTGTTCTTCATTCTAATCTCCGCCTCTAATCTTATCCAGATTTCCCACTGAAATCTCTCAACTTGAAGCCTTATCTTCTTCCATTTGCAGTCGCCCAGAAAATTCCTGCTTAAATCAATAAGTCCGAAAAATAAAGCTGATACCTCACTAAAAAGCACTGCAGCTCAGACAAGGGCTTCCAGCAGCCGGTTTTGGTATGCAGTGATCAAAGCTTCGCCATAATGGGGTAGCTTCTCCAGGCGGCGTTTTACCGGTGTTTTGTCCGTTTGCGGGCGCATTACCTGATGTAAAGTGTAACGCAGAATATCCTGGGGATTTTGAATACAGTAAAGAATGAATGTCAAAGCATCGTTTTCCGGTTTTTTTTCGTAAATGAGCCACAACAACTTAACTATGTGAAAATGATTGATTCCGCGTGAACATTGCCGGTCCACAAATTCCAGGATTGATTTAAAGTAATTATCGGCCCTGAAACCTTGCGGTAGCCCTGCTGATTCAGTGAACTCCTGATAATAAAGCAAAGTCAGCACCGAAGAGCAGAAATAGCTCCAGGCTTTTCTAAAATCATCCANAGGTATCAACTGTCTTTGAGGAACCGTGTCCGGTTCTGCCTGCAGTACTGNCTCCTCGTTGGTGTCCAGTAACACTCCAAGGGAACTNTGTANTGACTTGATTGCCGGCAATCGAAATTTCATAACTGACATAAGCCTTTTCAGGCGNNGACCATCAGCACTTTCCAAAAAACCTGCTGCCCTTGATTCCTCCGGCGACTGTGTCCACGCACTTAAACTGTGAAGTGCAGAATACAGTTTAGAATAAATTGACTCGGCATAGTACTTTTCCATCTTTTTTATTTCTTTTGACCATTCTTTCAAAGGGGTTCCGGAAGGAAGCATTTTTATCAGGCGCAATGGAAATTTTTGCCGTATATGGTCCAATTCCGAATTTTGCGGCATCTCCGGAACATAAAAGAGAATCACTTTTTTCTCTTTTCTCAACTGTCGCATTCTGGATCGAATTTGTGTACCGACTCCGTCTAATTCTACAGCTTCCGGAGGTTGTTTCAATTGTTCGTACAGTTCTTCAATAAATCCGGCAAGAGCAGAAATTTCTTCCAGTTTGTGAAGCACAGAGCGGATGTAATGTGAGAAGCGTTCTTGTTCAAAATTTTCATAAACCCGCATCTCATGGGGCAGAATGAAATGTAAATGTGAATTCAACTGCTTGACTCGTTCACTCACTTTCTGATTAAATTGCTCGGGATTTGTCCGGAACAATTCCTTAAATTCGGTAAAAATGGAGGAAAGTGTATGTTGTTCTTCGGTTGAGAGTGACTGAGCTTTCCACTTTTCGCGCCACTCATCTATCAATTGCTTCCGAATTTGATCTCCCTCTTTTTCCATGGAAAGACGGTATGACTTTGCAACACTTTCACAATGTCCTTCCAAACTATCTGAATGAAAATTAAATTCTTTGACCAGGTCCAGTATTTCAGGAATTGCGGCAGTAATTTGTTTTTGTCCTTTCACACTTTGCTGGTAAAACTCAAGAGGCAGGATTTGCTCATTGAAGAATATATTTCCAAATAATTTTGAAAATACATTGCGAGTAATGTTGACGATAACTTCTGCAGTTTCCAGTTTTTTTGGCAGAATGATCGTCACCTTGAATGATCTTGAATCAATGAAGGAATCTATTCGTGAGGCAGGAAGTGTAACATTTTTTGGTAGANGTGAGCCGATTTCAGTCTCGTATGTTGTCTGATCAATAAAACNCAGCAGATGGCTGGCGTAATTTATTTTCAAACCTAATNTGCCTGGGAAATCAAGCATGTCGGGAAGTTTTTCGCTCAAAAATGTTTTTGTCTCAAGCGGAATNGATTTAGAAAATTCTAACCGAAAAAATTTTGAGGTGGGAGTTTGTNCTTTTTCCTGATCATGATTTTGGAGTTGGGAGTCTCCAATTGTACGGAGCTTAGGATCAAAACGCTCTTCAAAAGATTTGTCGTTGCTGTCAAAGGACTTCATGAAATTGTACCCTTGAATGGCCTGGCTCACGACCGGGGATCAATGCTTCCTGACAGAAGCTATATCTTCGTTCCATTCTCTCAGTTTATGCGGACCTTCGAGTGTAGTTTTCAGTTCGATTAAATCCAAAAACTTTTTATCTTCCAAATCAACATTGGGATACCTCCTTCTTAAATAGCCCCAGAGGTTAAGGTAGTTCTCCTCTATTTGCCAATCTTCATTCTTCGACTTCTGCTCTGTTTTGGGCCGTTCAGTAAATGGGTAAAAAACCTTGCTCATACTATTTTCTCGAAAACTCTGTTTATTATCTTTCCAAACTCACTGTTCCAGAAAACTTATCCGGAAATTTAGAATTTATCACCAATGCTGCCGAAAGTTTTAACGTCCTTATACTCTATGTAGCAATATTGTTGCCTGAAAATATAATCAGGTTAGTAAAAATTGAATAATCTATTAAATACATAGCTAATATATTGTTAATACAAACTAATTTATTATTAGTTTAAAATAAAAAATTATAAAATAATTTGCATAATTTACAATTGCGTTGATCAAAGAGCAAAACAATTTGTGGATTTAGGAGGAGAATTAAGATGTAAATCTATTTCATTCAATTCCCAATTACTTGTAAAAAATACAATATGA
>JGI24816J26688_1000136_pt1 | contig 17045 bp, 17 predicted proteins | sample METZYME_3_250m_FD_26688 | JGI IMG/M metagenome (IMG submission 26688)
TTTTTGCGAACAACTAGAGCCCATAATCACTAATATGAATATCACAAGACATCTGAAAATGTTTTCTTTTCTAAACATCTAGTTGATAGCAGATTCTATGTTTTGACCAAGTAGGTAGACTGATAATGCATACATAACGTTTCTATTGTAGGTCGTGATTACAAAAAAGTTGTGGAAGCCTATGTATGCTTCTTTGGCATCGTTACCTTCAAGTTCAATGATTTGTGCAGGTGATTCTTCACTGATTGTGGTGCTGAAATTGACGCCAGCTTTTTTTAATTCAGCAATAGTAAATTTTGGCTTCCATCCTTTGGATGCATATTCGCTTATTAAGGAATCAGCCAAGTTTGCTGTAACCAAAATATCTTCTTGGTTGTGCCAACCGTTTACTTTCAAATAATTTGCTACACTCATAACAATATCATCCCAATTGTCAAAAAGATCAATCAAACCGTCACTATCACCATCCACGGCAAAGGTTCTATAACTTGACGCGATAAACTGGGGAGCACCCATAGCGCCCGCATAGGAACCTTTGACAGTTTGAATATCTATGTTTTGTTCGCGCACTAAGTAAAATAAATTAATCAACTCTTGTCTGAAAAATGCACTTCTGGGGGGATAACCAACAGTTAAGGTATACAAGGAATCAATGACTTTATATCTACCCAATATCCGTCCAAAAGAGGTTTCAACACCTAATATACCGAGTAAGACTGCAACCGGTACACCTGTCTCCTTGGAGGCCCTGTTGAGTAGAGCCTGATGTTTTGTTGCGAATACAACGCCTGCAGCTATTCTTACAGGAGTAATGAAAATAGCTCGATATTGAGGCCATGTTTTTGTTTTTTCAGCTGGCTTGCTGATGCTATCAATTAGATTTGGAAGGTAATTGATTTTAGTAAAAATCGATTTTATGTATAGCTCATCAAAACCATGTTCCATGATTAGTTCATCCATCAGTTTTTCAGTGTTAGCTTTTCTTGTTTCATTCCCCCACACCACAGAGGAATTTGATATCAATACTAGACCCAGACAAGCGATTAAGCAGGTTTTAATTGTCTTTATGTAACTACTCATTTTTCCACCAATCTTCGGTGTGTTTGAACAGATATCAACATTCCCAGTCCAATCATAATTGTGACCATTGACGTGCCACCAGAGCTGATTAGTGGTAGAGGAACTCCCACAACNGGAAGCAGNCCTGTAGTCATGGCAATATTAACAAAAACGTAGACAAAAAAAGTTAAACTTATACTGGATGCAAGCAGTCTGGAAAAAAGATCTTGAGCATTGATTGCTATCATGATTCCTCTCCCGATAATGAACAGATAAATACCTATCAGCAGTGAAACTCCCAGAAAACCAAATTCTTCTGCCAGGATTGCAAAAATAAAATCTGTTGTTCGTTCAGGCAAAAAATCCAATTGTCCTTGGGTACTGTTCAACCAGCCCTTGCCAAAAAGACCGCCTGATCCGATTGCGATTTTAGATTGAATCAAATGATATCCAGAACCAAGGGGATCAGATTCTGGGTTCAGAAAGCTTAAAACCCTTTTTTTCTGAAATGGATGTATGCTGGACCACATAAATGGCAGATAGGCAAGGAAAAGAGTAAAGGCTATCGCAAGATATCTTTTTTTGAGGCCTGATAGGAAAATCACAACTAGACCAGAGAATGCAATCAGAATGGAGGTTCCAAGATCTGGCTCCTGCATGATCAAATANGATGGAATCAACACAATTGTGATGGATAATGCAACAGATGAAACATCAGGTGGAAGGGCACCTCTGGCAATGTATCGAGCGATCATTAAAGGCATTGCAATTTTCATTAGTTCAGATGGCTGGAAACTGGTGATTCCTATATTTAACCATCTTGTTGCTCCATTTCTCGTCTCACCAATCACTAGAACCAAGATCAACAAGATTAGGCAAAGGAAATAAAGCCAAGGTCCAATTCTGGCGTAACTCAAAGGGCTGAACTGTGCAACTACTAACATTGCAGATATTGAAATCAGTATTTTGATCCCTTGATTTATAACAACATCAATGTTGCTATCCGAGGCACTATAAATTGCAGTGAGGCTGATCATAAAAATTGCCAGAAAAGCTAAAAAAAGTGGGAAATCAATGTGAAGCCTCTGCTGTAAACCTTCGCTAGGCTTAAGGGAGAAAATATTTTTATTAGTTGTTATCACCTTTTTTACTTTTCTAAAAAGACATCCAATATTTTTTTAGCTACAGGTGCGGCAGCGGTACGACCACTAATTCCATTTTCAACAATTATTGCAAGTGCAATTTTCGGATTGTCTGGAGGAGCAAATCCGATAAAAAGTCCATGGTCTTTAAAGTTTTCAGGAACATTTTCCCCCCGTGTTTTTTCGATACTGTAAATCTGTGAGCTTCCTGTTTTACCGGCTAAAGGATAATTGTTGTCAAACATGCCGTAAGCAGTGCCTCCTTTTTGATTAATCACCGCCTTCATTCCCATATGGATAATCTCCCAATGATTCTGATCAATATCATCAAAGTGGTTGACCATTACAGGTTCAATGTATTCTGTCTTGCTCAAACTAGAATCCGTGATTCCTTTGACTAAATGTGGTTTATANGACTTGCCTTTATTTGCAATCATAGAAGTTGCAAAAGCAAGTTGGAGAGGGGTTGTTAACATGTAACCCTGACCAATGCCTGCGATGACTGTTTCCCCTTTATACCAGCTTTGATTTTCCTTTGATTTAAAGTTATTTTTCTTCCAAGATGGGTTCGGAACAACACCTGCTTTCTCTTGACCAATATCAATTTCAGTGGTGGTCCCTAAATTAAATTTTGATAAAAAGTCACTCATGTTTTCTATACCCATTTTTATAGCTGTTTTATAAAAATAAACGTCACACGATGCTTGAATTGCTTCTTTTAANTTGACCGGACCATGTGTTCTCCAGTCGTTGAATGGTCTCGAATAATTTGGGAGAAAAAAGGCACCATCGCAGGGTTCATATTTCGTTGGGTCAACAAAACCTAAATGCAATCCAGCAAGACCTAGCATCGGTTTAATAACTGATCCAGGAGGGTATTGTCCTGCAATGGCTCTGTTAAATAACGGCTTATCTTCATTTGCTNCAATAGCTTTGTATTCTAATATTGTCATCCCTCGACTTAAGAGATTGGGATCGTAGGAGGGCGTGCTAACNAGGATAAGTATTTCTCCGTTGGAGGGATCAATTCCAACTACAGCGCCTTTTCTATCTTTCATGGCTTCGTAAGCAATTTCCTGCAGTTTGGTATCTATGGTAAGTATTAAATCATTCCCCGGAGCAAACGGTTTTTTCCCTAAACTATCCATCACTCTGCCTCTAACATTTACTAGAACTTCCTCGTTTCCAGGTTTGCCATGAAGCAAGCGTTCATAATCTCTTTCAATGGATGTTTTACCAACCTGTTCTTGCCCAGTATAAAGAGAGGGATCAAAAACACTGTAGTCCATGGACGAAATTGTGCCAACGTAACCCAAGGCATGTGCCATAATCTCTTTTTTTGGGTAATGCCTGGACAGCCTAGCTTTAATATCTATGCCCTTAAACCCAGTTCTATTATTTGCAAAAACTGCCATTTGCCTTTCGGTCAACCTGTTGTTGAGAACAATTGATTTGAACTGGTAGTTCTTGCTAATGTTATCTTTGATTGTTTCTAATTTTTTCTCATTAATAAGTCCAAGCTGAATTAAACCATTTAGTGTTAGTTCAATATCTTTGATTTGTTCGGGAATCATTTCCAACTGGAATACAGGCTGGTTTTCAGCCAATATTTGATTGTTGCGATCATAAATGAGTCCTCGAGTTGCAGGTAATGAATGGGTTCTAATGGTGTTGTTCATGGATCGAAGTTTGTATTTATCTGAGTCAAAAATTTGCAATTGCACTAATCGTAAAAGTATCAGTATTACCAACAATGAGATCAAACTGATTGAAAAAAGAATTCGGCTCAAAAATATTCTTTTTTCGGTCTCTTGAGTAGCGTCTGATTTAAATTCCATACTGTTAAAGGATTTTTGATTTTAGATTCAGTAAAAAGGCCATAAAAATAGGCCAGATCAAAGTCCCAATGACAATGCCTAGCCAGCGAATATAATTGAATATCATTTGTNCTTGTATGCCTTCAACCCATAAAACAAGCAGTTCATTTAATAACAGCATTAGTAGAACAGATAACATCATTTGCCACATGGGAAAAACTCTTATTTGAAGGTGAAATCGGTATGATAAATACGCGATTAGTGAGAGTGCCATAGCATGCCCACCAAAGATGCTTCCTTGCACTACATCTGCTAGCAACCCTATAAAAAAAGCGCTAAAAACACCAAAGCCTGCTGGAGTCATTATTGAAAAGAAAATAACTGAAAGCGATAGCCAAGGGGGTCTGAAAAATGACAGAAATTCTGGTAGTGGAACCACAAATAAAGAACATGAAATCATTAAAATGGCCCATGTAAATAAGTTATTTTTTATTTCTCTATTCAAAATCAATTGCCCCATCAGCAGCACGCTGTATAACCCAGACCTCATTAATGTTTCTTAGTTTTGCAAATGGTTTGGCTCTAACTTCTAGGAATGATTCTCCTTTTTGAGCAGAAACCTTATCGATGATCGCCACAGGGTATCCCACAGGATATTGTCCTCCCAAACCAGAAGTTAAGAGTATGTCCCCCGCTTGAATATCAGTGTTTACAGCCAGGTAGCTCAATTGTATTTCTTCATAACTACCGATTCCTAGAGCAATGGAGCGTAATCCAGTTCGGGCAACCTCAATCGGTAGCGCATGTTCAGGGTCGGTGATTAGAAGAACCTCTGATCCGAATATTTGATCGCGGATAACATGCCCTATAATGCCTCTGGCATCTGCCACTGTTTGGTTAACATGTACATTTTCTTTGCTACCTTTACTAATAATAATCCTGTGTTTGAATGGATCTGGATTTTCAGCAACGATTTCAGCGAGTACAAATATATCTTCAGTTTTTGGTTTCGAGTCTAAAAGATCATGCAGTCTCTTATTTTCTTTTTCTAATTTATAAATTTGTTGAATTTTTGAACTAAGGGTTATGTTTTCTGTTTTCAATCTTTGATTGTCAAGGACAATTTTCTCTTTTTGACCTATCGTTTCTCTGAGATTAAGAAAAATATTTTTTGGAGCATTTATAACAACATAAATCGGATACGTTGTTGCTGAAATATAGCTCCGAACTTTATTGAGGTATTGATCNTTGTGGTCTAGATACATCAGACCAAATGAAAGGATCAGAGAAACAAGAAGTTTTGAGGCGGAATACTGCCCTCTAGATCGAGTCGTTCTTGCCTCACCTGATAACGGCATCGATACAGTTAACCGTTTTAGAGGGTTTTAACAATAATCAATCCAAATCAAAAAGGTTGGGCCCATGTTTATCAAGAAGCTCAATGACCTTACCACCGCCTTTGGCGACACATGTCAATGGCTTGTCGGCAAGTATAACCGGAAGGCCAGTTTCCTCCATTAGCAATTTGTCGACACCTTTTAGCAGTGCGCCACCTCCGGTCAGGACAATCCCTCTTTCCGCAATGTCTGATCCTAATTCTGGTGGTGTTTGCTCCAAAGCTGATTTAAGTGCATTGGCAATCGATTGCAATGGTTCTTGTAAAGCATCAAGAATCTCATTGCTATTAAGGGTAAACGTTCTGGGTATTCCTTCTGATAGATTTCTACCTTTCACTGAGATTTCTTCAACTGATTCACCCGGGTAAGCATGGCCAATTGTATGTTTAATTTTTTCTGAAGTTGCTTCACCAATCAGAATTCCATAATTTCGTCTAACGTAATTAATTATTGATTCATCAAAAGTATCACCACCTATTTTAATTGAGATACCATAAACAATGCCGTTCAAAGATATAACAGCTATCTCTGAAGTACCGCCACCAATATCAACAACCATAGATCCTCTTGCCTCATGGACAGGTAGGCCGGCTCCAATTGCTGCTGCCATGGGTTCCTCAATCAGAAATACTTTTCTTGCGCCNGCTCCTTCCGCTGATTCTCTTATGGCNCGTCTTTCGACTTGGGTGGATCCATAGGGTACGGCGACTAAAACTCTTGGNCTGGGTCTAAAATAACGGCTCCCATGAGCTTTTTTTATGAAAGACTGTAGCATTGCTTCAGTAACTATGAAGTCAGCAATCACTCCATCTTTGAGAGGACGAATAGCATCGATAGTTCCAGGTGTTCTTCCCAACATGGCTTTGGCATCGGTACCAACTGCAACAACAATTTTACCAGGTCTTCCATTTTCAGTTCTTAAGGCCACAACGGAGGGTTCATTCAGAACGATACCCCTACCACTTGCGTACACAAGGGTATTTGCTGTTCCAAGATCAATCGATAGATCGTTAGAAAAATAGCCCGTAATTGTTTTCAGCATAGAATTTAAAACGCACGAAAAAATTTTCCAGAAATTCTACTCTAACAACGTGTAGGATTTTCGGCAACTGGAAGTTATTATTAGACTAATATTATCATTTTTTGAGAAGGTCATGAGTATAAAAAAATCAGAAATTGCATACATTTCTTCATTATCAAAATTAAAAATGGAAGATATAGAAATTGACAACTTCACCAGTCAAATTTCAGATATCCTAAAGATGATCCAACAATTAGAAAAGGTTAATACAGATGATATAGAACCTATGGCCCATCCATTGAATATGAAGCAGAGACTTAGAATGGATTTAGTTACAGAAGAGAACCAAAGGGAGTTGTATCAAAAAAATGCTGTTGAATTCGAAGAAGGATTCTACAAAGTTCCCAAGGTTATTGATTGACCATTTAACAAAAAGAGGATAGATTTTTTGGAGCGTTACACATTAAAAAACTTAGTAGCAATGCTTCGTTCACGAGATATTTCAAGCCATGAAATTCTCGATATGTATATGCAACGGATATCTGATCATGATACGTCTTTAAACTGTTACATCACATTAAACAAAGATGCTGCTCTTAAGAAGTCTATTGAAGCAGATAGATTGATAGAATCAGGTGATCCACTACCCCTTACAGGAATACCTTACGCTGGCAAGGATATTTTTTGTACCCAAGGAGTCAAAACAACGTGTGGATCTAAAATGCTTGAAAATTTTATTCCACCATATGATGCAACTGTTATTTCCAATCTAAATAATCAAGGCGCAATTCTGATGGGCAAAACTAACATGGATGAATTTGCAATGGGATCTTCGAATGAGACCAGTTATTTTGGACCGGTTCATAACCCTTGGGATTTGGCACGATCACCTGGNGGCTCTTCTGGTGGCTCTGCAGTTGCGGTAGCTGCAGGATTAGCACCTATAGCGTTGGGAACCGATACTGGAGGTTCAATAAGACAACCTGCTGCATTCACCGGTATTACTGGTCTGAAACCCTCCTATGGGCGCTGTTCAAGATATGGGATGATCGCTTTTGCATCCAGTTTAGATCAGGCCGGTATTTTGGCATTAACAGCAGAAGATACTGCAATTTTACTTGAGTCTTTGGCTGGATTCGATCCACTGGATTCTACTAGTGTTGAGACTACTGTGCCAAAATACTCTCAATCACTCAATGCTTCTATAGAGGGTAAGGTAGTGGGCATTCCAAAAGAATTTTTTGATGAAGGTCTCGATGCTGAGTCTGAGCAACTGTTTTTCGAGGCAATCAAAGTTTATGAAAGTTTGGGAGTCCAATTTAAAGATATTTCCTTGCCCCATCTTAGTCTATCAGTCCCAACTTATTACGTAGTTGCGCCAGCTGAATGCTCATCAAATTTAGCTAGATATGATGGAATTAGATATGGTTACAGACACGATGAGACCGATGATTTGGATGATTTTTATCTCACCAATCGACAAATTGGATTTGGCGCAGAGGTTAAGAGAAGAATTATTACAGGAACCTACGTTCTATCCACGGGTTATTACGATGCTTATTATTTGAAAGCACAGAAGGTTAGGCAACTCATTAGTAAGGATTTCAAACAAGCTTTTCAAGATATTGATGCAGTTATGGGGCCAACAACACAAACACCGGCTTTTAAAATTGGTGAGAAAATTGATGACCCAGTAACCATGTACATGAATGATATATATACAATATCAGCTAATTTAGCAGGGTTGCCTGCAATTTCGCATCCATGTGGCTTTGTTCAAAACCTTCCTTTCGGCCTCCAAATTATANCGCCTCATTTTGCTGAAGCAGAATTGTTGAATTTAACACACTTGTTTCAGCAAGAAACAGATTGGCACCAAAAGCAACCACCTGATCTGAATAAAGTATAGGAGACTAGGAGAGATACAAAACTATGGAATGGGAAGTAGTCATTGGGTTAGAAATACATGCTCAATTAGCCTGTAAAAGTAAAATATTTTCAGGATCTTCAACAAATTTCGGCATTGAACAAAATACCCAGGCTTCACTCATTGACCTTGGGTATCCAGGTGTTTTGCCGGTTTTAAACCGAGAAGCTGTGGTAATGGCAATCAAGTTTGGTTTGGCTGTAAATGCTCAAATTGCTGAACGATCAATTTTTGCTAGAAAAAATTATTTTTATCCTGATTTACCCAAGGGTTATCAAATCAGCCAATATGAATTGCCGATTGTTTTCAACGGATCACTTGAAATTCAAGATCAAAACGGATCACAAAAAAGAATAGGAATTACCAGAGCACATTTGGAAGAGGATGCAGGNAAATCAATTCACGACAAATTTAAACAAGAAACAGCCATCGATTTAAANAGAGCTGGAACGCCTCTTTTGGAGATTGTTTCAGAACCAGAGATGAGCTCACCAAAAGAGGCAATAGCTTATATGCAGAAAATCCACCAAATTGTGAAATACTTAAAAATTTGTGATGGGAATATGCAAGAGGGTTCATTCAGATGTGACGCAAATGTGTCACTTAGATTAAAGGGTACAAAAAAGCTGGGAACACGTACAGAGATCAAAAATCTCAATTCATTCAAATTTGTTGAGAAAGCTATTGCCTATGAAGTAGTAAGACAGAAAGAATTGCTTGATGAAGGCAAAGAGATCATTCAAGAAACACGTCTGTATGATTCTGACCTCAATGAAACAAGAACCATGAGAACCAAGGAAGAAGAAAACGATTATAGGTATTTTCCTGATCCAGATTTATTGCCACTTGAAATAGATCAATCCATGATCGAACAAATTCGTTCCNAATTACCAGAACTTTTTGAGGCAAAAGTCCTGAGGTATGTTAATGATTATGGTATTAAGGAAAATGATGCCATCGAGATTGCCAATACCATAGAACTGGCATGTTATTTTGAAGAAGTCGCATCTGTATTTAATGGCAATAACCAACTGGTTGCCAGTTGGCTCTTGACTGAATTATTGTCTGTTCTGAATAAAGAGGGTGTAAGCATCGATGAATTCAGTGTTTCTCCCAAGTCATTTGCGAAGTTGCTGCAAAGAATTACTGATGGAACCATTTCAGGAAAGATAGCGAAAGATGTGTTTGCCTCAATGGTTCATGAGAAGAAAGAGGTAGATTTTATTATTCAGTCAAAAGGACTGGAACAAATCAGCGACATGAGTGAGATAGAGGCAATTATTGTCGAAGTACTGCAAGCTTTTCCTAACCAATTACAAGAATACTTGGAGGGCAAGGAAAAAATTCTTAGTTTTTTTGTTGGACAAGTTATGCAACGCACTAAAGGTCGGGCCAATCCAACCCTTGTCAATGAGATTTTAAAGGAAAAAATCAAAAAATAACTAAACTATATTTGTTCATATATCAACGAATATAGAAGCATATAGATGCATTATCGAAGAAGATAGAAGAAAATAAGAACAGAATTAGTTTATAAGCTACATTCTTCGCAAATTTTAGATTTTTGTATTTTGATGACCTGATTGGTGTTATTTTTAGCATCTAAAACCCATAGTCTGTTATCCAACATTGACTCCTTTCCAACTACAATCTTAATTGCCTCTGTCGCCATTACTGTGCCCACAAGACCTGCAACAGGAGCCATAATGCCGCTACCTTCACAATCTTCGGTATTTTCATCTTCTTGTTGGTACAAGCAGTTGTAACAACTCTTAATTGCAATGTCGTTTCTAAAAACTGCGATGTGTCCTTCGTACCTAATTGCTGCACCAGAAACCAGTGGATTCTTATTCTTGATACAAGTTTTATTGATTAAAAGCCTCGATTGAAGATTATCAGTACAGTCCAAGACTACATCAACAACCGAGCTAATTTTTCTAAGTTTATTCTCTTGTAACTTCTCGGTGAACGCTTTGACAGAAATATTTGGATTAAATCGCATAAGCTTTTTCTTGGCTGTCTCAGCTTTATTTTTGCCAAGGTCATCGGAATTGAAAAGGATTTGCCTTGGCAAATTAGTTATGTCTACAGAATCATAGTCATTGAGTATTATGTTTCCAATACCACTATTGGCAAGAAACAGGCTAGCTGTAGTGCCTAAACCACCAATTCCGATGATTAAAACGGATGNTGTGCTAAGTTTGATTTGAGATTCTTGGGTAAAGTCATCCAATCCTAAATGACGACTGTAACGAAGACTCTGTATTGCAGTGCTCTCGGTCATGTGATTTCAATTAAATCTTTGTCCTGCTGTAATTCTTCCTATTCCTGAATAATCCAGCGTGGTTTGTATTGTTCTCAACTGAAAGGATTGCATCAATTGTTTACAAAAATAGGATTGATTATGTCCGTGTTCGATTATTAGCCAACTGTCTCTTTTTAAAAAGCTGATACTTTTTTGAATGATTTCTTTAATGCATGATCTGCCATTATCATCGGCAAATAATGCAACACTAGGCTCATGGGATAAAGACCTAGGTTCGTAATCATTGATTTTTTTTGCATCTACATATGGTGGGTTAGAAATGATCAAATCAAATTTCTGATCGTAGATGCTGTTCAACCAATCGCTGCATACAAATTGGATGTTGCTGATATGCAATTTACTGGCGTTGTATTTCGCTATCTTTAAGGCTTTGGCAGATACATCCGTGGCAACAACACTTGCTTTAGGTCTTTCCCCTGCAAGTGCTATAGCTACGGCACCACAACCAGTTCCCAGCTCAAGTATTTGGTAATTTTTGTCTAAATTGTCTAGTTTTATTAATGATTGCTGGACTAAATGCTCTGTTTCTGGTCTGGGTATTAAAGTGTCTTGATTTACTTTAAGAGGTAACGACCAGAATTCTTTATATCCAGTTAAATAGGCAATGGGAATGCCGTCCATTCGTTTTTTTAATAGTGCCTCGTATGTTTGAACTTGGTTTCTTTCAGGGAAAATATCCTTGTAATAAAATTGAACTCTGTCCACTTTAAGCACCTTCGCCAATAGCAATTCTGAATCTAGGCGGGGAGTCTGACTAATTTTATTGAGAGCTTTTTCACCTCCTAGAATCAACGAATAACTGGAAATATTGTTCATGGCTATTTGCAAATCAATTTTATTGGCTCGCTATTTGTTTTGCTGCATTTTCTTGAATTAAAGTCTCAATTAATTCAGTTATATCACCTTCCATGATCTCTGAGAGATTGTAAAGAGTTAAACCAATCCTGTGATCCGTTACTCTGCCTTGGGGAAAATTATAGGTTCGAATCCTCTCTGAACGGTCACCACTCCCAATCAAAATTTTCCTTTCTTCTGCTTGTTGTTTAGTTAATTTTTCTTGTTCTTGATCAAATATTTTGGCTTTCAGAAGAGTTTCTGCTCTGGCTTTATTTTTATGCTGTGATCTGCTGTCTTGGCATTCAACTACAATTCCAGTTGGTATGTGAGTCAGACGAACAGCCGAATCTGTTTTGTTCACATGCTGCCCACCAGCTCCAGATGCTCTGAAAGTATCAAGTCTGATATCGTTGGAGCTCAGTTCAACTTCCCCAATATCCTCTACCTCAGCTATTATGGCTACTGTGCAAGCTGAAGTATGAATTCTTCCTTGCGATTCTGTTTTTGGCACTCTCTGAACCCGGTGTGTTCCTGATTCATACTTGAGTTTTGAGAAAGCACTGTCACCAATAATTTTGGCTATAATTTCTTTAAAACCACCTTGACCACTCTCATTCTGATTTAGAATTTCGAGCTCCCAATTTTTGTGTTCACAAAATCTTGCATACATTCGAAATATATCACCGGCAAAAATAGCAGCTTCCTGCCCCCCTGTGCCCGCTCTAATTTCTAAAAAAATGTTGCTTTGATCTCTTGAGTCTTTCGGTAATATTAAGGGTACAATCTGTTTTTCTATATCCAAAAGCTGTTGGTCAATTCTTTGCAGTTCTGTTTGAATTAATTGCTTTAATTCTTCATCTCTTTCATCAGTAATTTCAGTGGTGTTTTTCTTTTCTTCGATGAGTTGTTGTTGTTTTTCAAAAAGCTTTACAATTGGCTCCAGATGTGAGCGTTCTTTTGAGAGTTCAATCGTTAATGCATTGTTTTTTTGAATTTCTACATCTAACAATTGATTTCCAATAGAATGATATTGTTCTACTATTTCTTTCAATTTTTTAATAACTGACTCTTTCATAATGTTTTTAATAATAAAAAAAAACCAAACTGAATGGGATTTGATTATAAACAACAGATTGTTGCTGTTTATCTTAATTGTATTTTCTCACCTATTTATTGCAAGCTGCGTTAAAGATCAATGGATGGAGAAGACAGTAGTTTGGACAGATCGATTGCAAACTGTTGAAAAACTTTCGGACTTTAGAATACAGGGCTCTCTATCTTTAGTGCTTAAGGAGGATTCTTTTATTGGCAACTTTGATTACACAAACAGTAATGTATCTTCAGAATTTATTGTGCGAGATTACTTTGGAAATCGAATATTTCAGGACAATCTCAAGAATACAAAACTTCAGGATATATATTCGGTTTTAAATGAATCAGCAACCGATAATGGNTTGTTTGAGAACAATAAAATTAATTTCTCGAACTGGTTATTGGCTATGCCATCGGGTGCAAATCAAGAACAACTTATATTTGATGATAAGGGTTGGTTGGTTGAAATTAAATACCCGGATTGGACAATTCGCTATGATTCTTTTCAAGAAATCAATGGTATTGTTCTACCGAGAAAAATTCTTATATTAGGACAGTCGTTTCGCTTAACCATAGTGAGCAATCGGTTGGAGATTTTTTCGTAATTCTAAGTTGTCTGCTTGACAGGTCATGGAACCAACTTCAGAATAACTGAGTTAAATCTTATACGAGGATCTTTGGGGTGTAGCCAAGGGGTAAGGCAACGGGTTTTGATCCCGTGATTCGTAGGTTCGAATCCTACCACCCCAGCCAAAACCAAAGTAATATTGATAACTTAACTATAATTTATGTGTCTTTATGAATCGAGATAATATTGTTTTATTTGCAGGCAATGCCTCTCAAACACTTGCTGGACGTATCGCTCAGCAATTGATGCAGCCTCTTGGCTTTATCCAGGTTGAAAAATTTAGTGATGATGAGACAAGGGTTGAAATTTTAGAAAATGTCAGGGGCATGGATGTTTTCTTGATTCAATCAACTTGTCCACCTGGTAATGAGCATCTAATGGAGCTACTTCTTATGGCGGATGCCTGTCGAAGAGCATCTGCTAAAACTATTTCAGCAGTGGTTCCTTACTTTGGATATTCTCGGCAAGACAGAAGACCAAGAAATACACGAGGGCCCATTTCAGCAAAATTGGTTGCAGACCTAATTGAAACCTCTGGCATTACAAGGATTATAACAATAGATCTGCACGCAGATCAGATCGAAGGATTTTTTTCAATACCAGTCGATAATGTTTATTCTTCCCCAGTGCTTTTGGGCGATATATGGAAGCAGAAATATGGCAATCTTGTCTTAGTTTCCCCTGATGTCGGAGGGGTTTTAAGGGCACGCGCAATTGCTAGGCGTTTGGATAATTCAGGTTTGGCCATTATTGATAAGCGGCGTGAGCGAGCGAATAAATCAGAAGTGGTGAATATTATTGGTGACGTTGATGATAAAACGGCTGTAATTTTTGACGATATGGTTGATACGGCAGGTACCTTGTGTAATGCAGCTGCAGCCTTAAAAGAAAAAGGGGCTAATAAAACTGTTGCTTATGCAGCTCATCCTATTTTATCAGGACCTGCTATTGAGAGGATTGGGGATTCAGAATTGGATGAATTGGTGGTAACCGATACAATACCCTTATCCCAAGATGCGCTGGATACTGGAAAAATAAGGCAACTTTCGATTGCTGAATTGGTCGCAGAAACTATCCGAAGAATAATAGCCGATGAGTCAGTCAGTTCACTTTATGCAGATTGAAAACTAAATTAATTCAATAAAATCAATATATAATCTAGTTTCAAAAACCAACATCGGTTATTATTCACCCCGTTTTATTTGAATTTTGAGCATTAACTTAGCTTGACAATTGGACTGACTTAAATATGACTAAAGATTTTGATTTAATCGCTGAACTTAGGGATGAAGCAGGTACTTCAAATTCTAGGCGTTTAAGACGATCTGGAATGGTTCCTGCCATTATTTATGGTGCAGGTCAAGAGAACTTAAACTTGATTATAGATCACAATCACTTACTTAAAAAAATGGCTTCGGAAAACTTCCTAACGAGTATATTAAGTGTCAAAATTCAAGACAATGAAGAATCAGTTTTAATTAAAGACATTCAAGTACATCCATCCAAAAGGCAAATCATTCATTTGGATTTACAACGAGTAATAGCGGACCAGGTTCTCCGTGTCAATGTTCCAATCCATTTCATTAATGGAGATTCGGCACCAGGTGTTAAGCTTGAAGGTGGAACGGTGAGTGCTCTGATGAATGAAGTTGAGGTTAGCTGTCTACCGAAAAATCTGCCGGAACGACTTGAAGTTGATGTTGCAGCAATGGAATTGGATGAATTGCTCTACTTATCAGATATACCTCTTCCAGAAGGAGTGGAAATATCTCTTCTTACTCAAGAAGAGCCCAACAACGAACCTATTGTGGCTATTCGATTATTAAGAATTCAGGAAGAGGAGCCAGAAGAAGAAGTTATAGAAGGCGAAGAAGGTGAAGAAGGTGAAGGAGAAGAAACTACTGATGAAACCGCTGATTCTAAGGGCGATGGTACCGATACTGATTCCGAGGGCGACAAAAACGACAATTCCTAGAAACAAGGGTTGCTTATGACATTAACTCAACTCTCTTCTCCCACAATTTTTATCGGCCTGGGCAATCCTGGAGAGAAATACATCGGGTCGAGGCACAATGTCGGTTATCATTTTCTAGATTTACTTGCGGAAAAATACACGGCTTCAACTTTTAAGCCAGAGCCAAAAATTTTTGGAGATCTCTCTCAAGCATCATTTGAGGGCAGGAAGATATTGCTCTTTAAATCATCGAAATATATGAACGAAAGTGGTGAGTCAATAAGGCGATTTATAGACTATTACAAGTTAAATCTCAAACAGACCTGTATCATTCACGACGATCTTGATCTTGATTGTGGGATTGCAAAAATTAAATTCGATGGAGGTCATGGAGGTCACAATGGGTTGAGAAACATTATCCATCTCTGTGGATCTGCGTTTTTGAGAATCAGGATAGGGATTGGACATCCACAAACAAAAAATGTGATTAATTATGTTCTATCCAAACCGAATGCAGAAGAATTAATTGGTATTGAATCTGCCTTGGATGCTTCTGTTAAGGCCGCGGAAGATATGATGAATTTGGGCGTTGCTAAAGCCATTGATATTTTGCACAGTAATCGGGTTTAAATTTTTTATTTACTAGCCAATGCAGTTCCTTTACCTAAGGCCTTAATCTTATCTAGGGCTATTTTTTCCGGTAATGGAGCCATGCCACAATTACTGCAAGGAATTAGACGTTCATAATCAACGTATTTTAATGATGAAAGTATATTGTTTTTTACCTCTTCTGGTGTTTCTAGGTTGTTAGCAACTACAGTAATAACTCCAACCATCAGTTCCTTATCTGGCAAGAGTTGCATTAATGAAGGTGGAACTTTCGATCCTGCAAATTCAAGCGAAACCTGATTAAGGCTGCTTTTATTGAGTACAGGAAAAATTTTTTGGTATTGATTCCAATTATCACCAAGTGTTTTTTTCCAATTTATGTTTTCTTGGATGCCATATCCGTAGCAAATGTGAACAGCAGTTGTACATTTAAGCCCTTCTGCAGCCGTTTCCAAGGCATTAATGCCCCAATCAAGTGTCTCTTGAGTGAAGGAATTAAATGCAGGTTCGTCAAATTGAATAACATCAACTCCAATTTTCTCTAAGTCCTTAGCTTCTTCATTGAGGATTGATGCAAATTCGTATGCCATTTGCGAACGAGTTCGATAACAGTCATTCGCTATTGTGTCGCAAATTGTCATAGGGCCAGGTAGGGTAAACTTTATTTTTTTCTTCGTGTTATTTCTTAAAAATTCTGCTTCCTTGGCATGAATCGAACCTGATCTTTGAACCGGCTCTACCACCGTTGGTACTTCAACTGTATATCGGTTGTTTCTGATACCCATGGGAGTTTTTTTATCCCAATTGATGCCAAGAATATTTTGGAGAAAACCGTGAACAAAATGAATGCGAAATTGTTCTCCATCAGAAATAATATCAAGGCCAGCCTGTTCTTGCTCTTTTATCCAAGTCTTGGCTGCTTTTTTTTGTCCTTCCCACAATGCGTCTTCATGGAGATTCCACTTAGGCCAAAGTTTTTCAGGTTCTGCTAGCCATTGTGGTTTTGGCAGACTGCCCGCTGTTGTTGCCAAAAGTTTTTTTGTCATAATTTCCCAAATTAATTGTTAAACTCGCTTCTCACTTGTTACGTTAAAATGAGATTTAGAAGCTAGAGATTATAAAATATTTATATATTTAAAAGAACTACATGGGTATTAGATGCGGAATTGTTGGACTACCAAACGTCGGTAAATCCACTCTATTTAATGCTTTAACCAACAGTGAGGTTGATGCATC
>JGI24816J26688_1000138_pt1 | contig 16869 bp, 19 predicted proteins | sample METZYME_3_250m_FD_26688 | JGI IMG/M metagenome (IMG submission 26688)
ATCAACTTATGACGATAAAAAGAGAGCGTTTCGAACCCTAATGGAGCGAGCCGGAACGCCGCTTCCCCTTGTCCTTGTCTCAGATCGCATCACTGAGGTAAGCATCTATCGTGTCGGAAAGCTCGGGACCTTCGAGCGGCACGAACTAAATCTTCGCCCTGGTCGTTATACGTTGTTGGGGAGTAGCGACGGTTGTCGAGACGTCCGCATGACCATCGTCGTTGAGCCATCGATGGGACCCATTTCCATCGTTTGTGAGGAACGGATTTAACGCATGGTCGATGAAAATCCCGTCGGGAAAATCCACCCAACGACATTTAAACCCTCCGAACCAGCTGCGACCTCTAACCGATTTCGACTCAGTAAAAGACAGTTAACCCTCGCTACACTACTACTCGTGCTTGTTGGAGGGCTCTGGTTCAGTTTTACGGCAAAGTCGGTACGTTTCATCTTCGAACCCGATTCGGCGGAAGTTGTAGTCAGTGGAGGGTTCGAACTAACAGCGCTTGGCTACCGACTACTCAGGGAGGGGGATTATCAAGTCAGTGCAACAGCACCAGGCTATTCCCCACTAAAACGCCGGCTTACAGTCGGTTCAAAACGAAACCAGACATTCAATTTTGAGCTAACCAAGCTTCCAGGCCGCGTGGGATTTAATTCGGAGCCACCCGGTGCGACGATTTTTCGTAACGGTAAAGAAATTGGGACCACCCCGTTTACCGCGCCCATCAAAGCAGGCCAAAGCACCTTTAGATATAGTCTCGATCGATATCTAGATACCGAAATATCAGCCGTTATCGAGGGCCGCGAGATCGCACAAACTTTGGCCGCTACCCTACGTCCAGCTTGGGCCGAAGTAACTATCCCAACTACGCCCACAGGCGCCCAGGTTCTGATCGACGGTGAGGTGTCAAATTTCCTCACACCAGGTCCAGCCGAAATCCTTCAGGGCGAACATCGAGTCACCGTCGTGCTATCCGGATACGAATCCTGGAGCGATCTCGTTTACGTTCATCCCGAAGAGCGACTAGCACTCGCACCCATTCAACTGAAGAAAGCTGTCGCAACTGTCACCGTCAACTCGCACCCGGTGGGAGCGAGTATCACCCTTGACGATAAGTATGAGGGCATTACTCCTTNAAAAATGTCCGTCTCACCTGACGAACCCCATCGCGCCCGCATTTCTCAAGTTGGATACCGACCGTACGAAGAATCCTTTACGCTCAGATCGGGNAACACTAAGACGATCTCTATCCAACTNGAACCGCTAACGGGTGAAGTNCAGATCGTCACCGANCCACAANAAGCGGAAGTATGGATNGATGGAAAACGTAACGGNGATTCGGACATNACGCTAACACTCACCGCCTTGCCCCATGACATCGAATTGCGNTTAGACGGNCATGCCGGATATCGAACGAATATCACACCCCAACCCGGATTCCCCCAACGATTGCGCGTACGACTCCTGACCATCGAAGAAGCTCGTTTCGCAAAACTAAAACCAACGCAGACGACCAAATCCGGTCACGAACTCGTACTTATGTCCCCCACCAGTATCACGATGGGCGCCTCTCGGCGTGAGCCCGGGCGGCGGGCCAACGAAGTCTTACGTACGGTCGATCTTGGCAGGCTCTTTTACTTGAGCAAACACGAAGTAACCAATGAACAATTTGCCGCGTTTGCACCGGGTCACGATTCCGGCGAATTTCAAGACCAACGAATCAACAAGGTTAACCAACCGGTGACAAACGTCAGCTGGATCGAAGCCGTGTTGTACTGCAACTGGTTGTCTCAGCAAGAAAAACTTGACCCGTTTTATAACATCGAGTTCGGGAAAGTGGTGGGTTTCAATCAAGGCGCTATCGGGTATCGCCTTCCCCTGGAGGCCGAATGGGCTTGGGCAGCCCGCCATCTAACAGACCAGTCGTCGCTACTTCGTTTCCCCTGGGGGGAAAAACTTCCGCCTCCCAATCGCCATGGCAACTACGCCGATTTATCCGCCCAGCACGTCGTTGGACGTATTATCTTCGGTTACAACGACAATCATATAGTCTCAGCGCCGATCGGAACCTTCGAAGCCAACGCCAAGGGTATCTACGATCTCGGCGGCAACGTCTCGGAATGGATGCACGACTATTACGTAATTCCCGAACCAGGAATTTCCCTTGGCGCCCTCGGACCAGCTAAAGGTGATTATCATGTCATCCGCGGCTCCAGTTGGATGCACGGCACAGTCACCGACCTTCGACTCTCCTTTCGCGATTACGGTACTGAGTCAAGACAGGACGTGGGGTTTCGAATCGCACGGTTTGCGGAGGACTCGTGACTTCGATCCGTTTGTTCGTTACGGTCGTTTCCGCCGCGTTAATTGCGTTCGCTGGTGATTCCTGGCCGGAGGAGATCCAATTCACCGACGATGCCGATTCGCTGCCAATTGAGGAAGATTCTTCTAACATTGAAAGCAAGGAGGAATCCTTGGATAAGCCGCAGGGACAAGAAGACCGCGAGGAGCGTACCCANACACCCGATTCATTCGAACCAACTGAAGCTATCTCCGAGGATATTGCTGTCCCTTTCCCAGTCGACATCTAAGAGCGCACTATGAAAAGAACCTTGCCGTTTGAATTTGTCTACCAAGTCGGAGCACTCTTGGTTGCCATTTTGGTCGTCCACTCGATATTCGCCGCCTATATTCGTCCTGAGGCTGAAGCGATCCTCGAGATTCGCGAAGAACGCCTTGCCTCGGGAGAAGTATTTACCGAGGAACGTTCTCTATACATCGTGCTCAAGGATTACGAGCAAGAGTCCTGCTTCATCCTCATGTTGTGGGCCTTTTCGATCATGGGTTACAAGTTTCGTAATGCTTTGCGAGAACGAGGCACACTCCAAACTGAATTCGTCAACGTTGGCGATGGAATGAGTATTCTCCCGGAAGATACGCGCGAATATACAAGGCCCATCCAATCCCTGGCGGAGGAAACGCAGGATCAATTGTTGCCCCGAGCAATGATGGCGGCACTTCATCGATTTTCTTCCACACGAAATGTCCAAGACGTAGCGGAGGCCGTACATTCAATTTGCGAAAGCGAATCTGATCGATTAGATAGCGAACTTTCACTGGTACGCTATATCGCCTGGGCCATTCCATCGATCGGTTTTATCGGAACGGTGCGCGGTATTGGCGATGCTCTCGGCCAGGCCTACCGCGCGGTCGAAGGTGACATCGCAGGCGTGACAGCTAGCCTCGGGGTTGCATTCAATTCAACGTTCGTGGCCTTGGTCATAAGCATCGTCATCATGTTCCTCGTACACCAACTACAACTTATCCAGGAACGCGTGGTCCTCGATACGCAGACCTATTGTGATCAGAAGCTCATAAGACATATGCAGGTCCGCTGACGTGTGGTCCCTTGAACTGAATGACACCGAAATATCGTTGGCGCAAGATTTAGATATCGTCTACCGACAACCAGGCGTCGCGGTCGTCTTCGAAGATCGCGTCGCGTTTGGCGACGATGCGTTTGAACAAGCTCGTTTACATCCGCGCCAAACACAAACCCACTATTGGCAGCGATTAAACGCCGAGCCAATTACTGTCAGCGGCCGCGCTATCAACAACCATGCCGATCTCGTGTATCAGCACCTTCTTGAAATNAAAAGACTCAGCAANCTTCCNGATAACGAGCCCGTTTTCGTTGCTGTTCCTAGTAATACTGACCCCGAGCAGTTATCCCTATTACTTGGTATCGCCAACGAAGCTTCGATTCAAATCTCCACGCTCGCCGATCTTGCAGTCGCAACGGCCAGTACAGTAGCGATCCCTGGCCGATGTACGTTTTTGGATAATGGCTTTCATCGGTCTGTCCTCACGCGACTTGAGACCAACGGATCAGTCACTCGCACGTCATATAGCGAAATGCCAGAAACCGGTTTCCAATCCCTCATCGAAGGCTGGGTTGATGCCGTCGCGGACCTATTCGTCCAAGAGACCCGATTTGATCCACTTCGTATTGCGGAAACCGAACAGCAGGTGTTTAACCAAGTATTGAAAAACGTTGCGTCGTGCGAAGACGAATTCCTCGTTGACGTCTCTCATGCGGGTCAATCTCGCCGCGTAACGGTCAACCGCTCTCTACTCGCAACTAAATCCCGCCAGCGCTTCGACGCCTTGTTGCTACAAATTGGTGACCCTATGACAGTAGTTTTGTCGCACCGCATTGCTCGCGTCCCTGGGCTGACCGAAGTTTTGCGCGAGGCTGGCCATGAAACACATCTCACCGAACCCCTCGCTATCTTCTCTGCCGCGATCGCTCACGAGAATGACTCCGCCCAATCTGAGAGCGGTGTCACCTTCATTACACAATTCGCTTCCACTGACTGCCAGAATGAGCCAGGCAGCGACCGAGGGAGGCGTCCAACGCATGTACTCCATGGAACGGAAGCAATATCTCTAAGCGACTTCGTCTCTGATCAAAACCAATCGTCAAACGATGTCCGAGGTTTTCGTATCGAACTAGACGAATCTGGTTATCGAGTCCTACCTAACGCTGAAACCGAAATCAAAATTAACGACGTGGCCATCGACTCATCCACGGGCGTAGGCCCAGGTGACGTCATTCGAAATGATAGCGAAGAGTTTCAACTCATTCGTGTAATTCAACGTGGCTAAGCGGCGCCGCTTTACAGTTTTTTCACTCTCCTTTCTCGATGTTATGTCGTGTGGTTTTGGTGCCGTCATCCTTATTTTTCTGGTCATCAATCACGAAACTGAGGCCGATGTTGAGTGGGTCAAAAAGGATCTCTTATCCGAAGCCCGGCGCCTGGATTACGAAATCAACATAGGAAAACGCGACCTTGCTGCGGTCCAACAAGATCTTGAGGACACATTGAAGCGAATCGACGATGAACGACGGAGGCGTTTGGCAATGCTCGAGGATGCTGAACGCAAGGAGGCCGAATTAAACGCACTCCAAGCAATGACTGAGGCGCGCGTCGACGATCTCGCAAAACTTCAATCCGATATCGATACCCGCGAGGATGAGGTACAGCGCTTACAGGAACTCGAGCGTCAACAAGAAGCTCGAGCGATCATTGAAGTTGAAGGCGAAGGCGACCGTCAATATCTGACCGGGCTCTACATGGGAGGGAATCACGTCCTCGTCGCTCTGGATGCGTCGGCCAGCATGCTGGCTGAATCCATCATTAACGTACTTCGCCGTCGTCACATGAGTGAGGAACGAAAATTGGCGTCGCCTAAGTGGCAACGAGCACTAGCAACTGTCTCGTGGCTAACTGCACAAATTCCCGTAGAAAGTCATGTGCAGATCGTGACGTTCAATACCGAACTTAAATCGGTATTTGAAAACGACGATTGGGTTGCTGCCATCGATGCCAACCGCATCGATGCGGCAATCGAAGACCTCTCAGAAAAAACGCCGGAGAATGGGACCAACCTGTTAATCCTCTTTGATCATATTGCGACCATGGATCCACTACCCGACAACGTTTTCCTGATCATCGACAGTCTTCCGACACAATCATCCCGGGCACCGCGTAAGGCAGTTGTCACCGGGCAAAAACGCTTCGAGTATTTCCGCGACGCTGTCGAAGAACTCCCACAAGGTATTCCGATAAACGTCATCATGTTTCCGATGGAAGGCGATCCGCAGGCATCCGCTGCATATTGGAATCTTGCCCGCATAACCCAGGGCACCTATATGTCACCATCAAGAGATTGGCCTTGAAAACACGTCGACCTATTGAGGAAATTGGGCTCTCATTTCTTGACGTGATTTGCTGTGGTTTCGGCGCAATCATTCTCTTACTCATGATTACCAAGATCGTCGCTCCAAGCGTACTCGAGGCGACCACCATTGATCTCGAAGGACAGGTTGCGAGTAAGCGCGATGCAGTCTTTGAAATACGCGGTCAGGTAGATACGCTGACGCGACAACTATCCGACCAGGAACGGGATGCCGACAAAGAACTCCGTCAACTAGCCCGGCTACAACAACAAACCTCTGACATCCTCAGTAAGTTCGAGGCGACGCGAGACATAGCGGATGAGCAACTCATCGAAGAAGCCGAGATGGCCCGAGCTAAACAATCCCTCACAGATGAAATGGAGCGCCTATTAGGAATGAATTTTAAGCGTTCTAGCCAAACAATTGGCGGTATCACAGTTGACAGCGAACACATTATCTTCGTTATCGACAACTCTGGCAGCATGTACAACTACGCGTGGTCGGCGGTGATCCGAAAATTGCAAGAAACACTCAACATCTATCCCAATGTCAAAGGCATCCAAGTGTTGAACGACAACGGTGCTTATTTGTTCCCGCGGTACGCACGAACCTGGATGTCGGACTCCCCAGCGCTTCGAAAGTCCATTATTAACAAGCTACGAAACTGGGATGCATTTTCAAACTCAAGTCCCGTCGAGGGGATCGAAGAGGCCGTGACCACATTTTACGATCCGAATAAGAAGATCAGTATTTACGTTTTTGGCGACGACTTTCAGGGAACCTCTATCGAGAGGGTCGTTGACACCATCGATCAGATAAACGTTGCAGATGCTGAAGGAACTCGCCGTGTTCGGATCCATGCGGTCGGTTTTCCCGTCCTTTTCCAGGGACGAAGACACCCACCGAGCGTGTATCGATTCAGTGCGTTGATGCGGGAGCTTACGTACCGTAACAATGGCACCTTTGTGGGCCTCCCATATATACAGTAGGCTGCTCAAAGTCACGATTTAAACCACCGGCCGTTTACGTGGAGGATGGATGGAACGGCGACTAGCTAATCTACTCCTCGTTTTGGTTTGCGCTATCAACGTCTATTGGATCGTTGGATGCTCATCCGACGCGTCAGTCACGATCACGACCACCATCCCAAATCCTCTGATCGAGCGAGTACCAATCGACGTTGCTGTCTACTACGACGACGCAATGTCCCAGTACATACACAGTGAGGATCTCGGCAGATATGGAAAGCACACCATCGACCTTCGTTCGCAGATTTCTGTGCTTAATCGGATCTTTGACGCAATGTTCAAATCCGTGACAACCATCCAGTCTCTCGACGGTGCCCAAGGTCGAGGAGCCGACGCCGTACTCGCACCATCTATCGAAAAGTTTCAATTTGCGATTCCCGAACAAACACGCAAGGACTATTACGAGGTCTGGATCCAATACCGGTTCGAGCTATACGGTGTCGATGGTTCGCTCATACATAGCTGGCCCGTCACCGCCTACGGCAAAGCTAACCGTTTAAATTACGGCGGCATGCAAAGCGAGAAATCTCCGGCCCTTCGCGAGGCCGCAAGGTGGGCATTGCGTGATGCCGCAGCAAGCGTTTCGTTCAGTTTTGTCCGTCAAGACGTCGTCCGCGAGTGGCTCCAGCAACGCGTTGCATCTTGATGGGGACGCATCGACATGTTGCTTTCGTCTTGATCGCAATGCATTGGGTTACCGGATGTGTCAATACAACGATCCAAGAAGTAAGGGAAGCAAATACCAGTCTCGGCTCCACAGAATCCATCGTCATACTTAGCCGAAAACATAAAACAAGTGGTGAAACTGAGAATGACTTCGTGAGTTGTGTGTCCGGAAAGACCGGCAGCGGCGAAGATGGGCTATCCGTTATGAGCGAGCGGGATTTTATGGACGAACTATTCCCGTGGTTCGAACCGCGAACCGCGCCTCTCAATATGAAGGATCTAACTGATGTGATATCTCGACCGCTGATCTCTGAGAAAATACGTGCTATCGGCGTTCGTTATCTTGTTTGGGTTGAGGGAACGACCCAACGCTCAGAGGAAAGTGGCGCGTTGCAATGCACCGTGGTGAGTGGCGGTATCCCGGCTTGTTTTGGTTTTCTTTCGTGGGAATCAGGTTCCGATTACGAAGCGTCGGTATGGGACATCAATCGAGGAATTAACGTCGGCAAGGTCAGCTCGGAAGCGTCTGGAACATCAATCGTTCCAGCCATCATCGTTCCGATCCCCTTTATTGCCAGGGTGCAGAACCAGGCATGTATCTCGCTAGCGGAACAACTCAAAACGTTTATCCGCACATAAATTCGAATAGGCCTTTCGCGGTAGGAATCAGCCCCTAATTTCTAGAACCTCTCCGGTCGTTCGGCTGGGTTCAACGGCGTACCACTCTTTGAGGGTTACGTCCCAGCGTTTCGAGCATAGGTCAGCGAGTTCGTAAAAAGTCGGTCTACCCGGATCCGCAATGACGATTCGTTTGGTACCACCGCGAAGCGCCCGGGCAATGAGATTTCTAAGAGGTGGTATCAGGTTGTCCCAAAAACAAATATCCGAGCCGATAATTAGCTCCTGTTCGCCAAGACACTTCGCCGTTAGTTTTTCATAGCGTGTTCTATAAGGTCGGATCTTGACGCTGTTTAACGCGGCGATCACGTCCATAAATGGAAAGATATCTCGATCAACGTCTACGCCTGTAACGTCCGCGCCAAAATGCCGCGCACAAAACACCGATGCGGAACCCCAACCGCAACCGATCTCCATAATCTTCGAGCCTTTTTTTGGGGGATGCGATTGGAGGTAGTCCATCAGGAGGAAACTTGCCCGCCACAATTTATGACCATGAACGGTCGGATCGTAGGCGCGCATCAGTCTTCGAATTAATCGGTGTTGGCGATGTAAGAGATAGATGCCATATGCTTTATAAACATTGGCCTCTGGCATTCTCGTTAATTCCGGCATAAGCCTGTTATCCCCTCGGGCTGCTCGGATCTTATCGCGCCTTACCGATCGACAGAACCCAAATTCCACACACCCATTAATACCTGAGTAAAATAGTGGGTTATTCGATAGAATAACATCGAGTTTGGTGCGGAACGCCCATGCCTGGAACGGACAACAACCCGCTTGATGGCCTTGTCGGTCGCGAATATGCCGCGGGATTCGTAACAGATATTGAAACCGACACGCTGCCACCCGGTCTTGACGAGGACGTCATTCGTTTTATTTCGGCGCGCAAGAGTGAACCAGAATGGTTAACACAATGGCGTCTCGACGCGTACCACGGGTGGCTGGAGATGGTTGAACCGGGTTGGGGGCAAGTCCAATTTCCAGCGATCGACTACCAATCGATTTCGTACTACTCCGCACCTTCAGGAGATCAGCCAAAATCCCTAAAAGACGTTGACCCGGAACTCCTCGCCACGTACGAAAAACTTGGCATTCCGCTACACGAACAAGCTGCGCTCGCGGGCGTATCAGAGTCTCTAGAGCGACCACCCGTGGCGGTCGATGCCGTCTTTGATAGCGTTTCCATCGGTACGACATTTAAGGAAACATTGCGCGATGCAGGCGTGATTTTTTGTTCCTTTGCCGAGGCCGTTCACGACCACCCCGATCTGGTTCGCAAGTACTTGGGAAGCGTCGTGCCTCGTGGAGACAACTTTTTTGCTGCGCTAAATTCTGCCGTTTTTAGTGATGGATCTTTTGTTTACGTTCCAGAAAACACACGTTGCCCGATGGAGTTATCCACGTATTTCCGTATCAACGAACGCAACACTGGTCAATTCGAGCGTACGCTCATTATCGCGGAGCGCGGGGCCTACGTTAGTTACTTAGAAGGCTGTACGGCCCCCATGCGAGACGAAAACCAGTTGCACGCCGCAGTTGTCGAACTGGTAGCTCTCGATGACGCCGAAATCAAATATTCCACGGTTCAGAATTGGTATCCCGGTGACGAGAGTGGACGAGGCGGTATTTATAACTTCGTGACTAAACGTGGCGCATGCCGCGGCGATCGATCAAAAATCAGCTGGACGCAGGTGGAAACTGGTTCGGCGATTACNTGGAAATACCCGAGCGTGGTGTTACGGGGCGATGACTCTGTCGGCGAATTCTATTCGGTCGCGCTGACAAACAACCATCAGCAGGCCGACACAGGAACCAAGATGGTTCACCTCGGCAAGAATACGCGTAGCACAATTGTCTCGAAAGGCATCAGCGCCGGTCAGAGTTCCAACGCATACCGCGGTCTAGTCCGACTGAACCCCGGCGCAAAGAAAGCGCGCAACTATACCCAATGCGATTCGCTTCTCATCGGTGAAAAATGCGCTGCACATACGTTTCCCTACATCGAGTCACGACGACTCGACGGCGTCGTCGAGCATGAGGCAACGACATCGCGAGTCAGTGACGACCAATTATTCCTTTGCCGCCAACGCGGCATCGACCCTGAAAAAGCCATCTCAATGATTGTGAACGGCTTTTGCAAAGATGTGTTCAGGGAACTTCCCATGGAATTCGCTGTGGAAGCGGGAAAGCTACTCGAAGTCAGCCTTGAAGGAGCNGTCGGTTGAAGCTCCTGGAAATCAGCGACCTCTCTGCCAGTGTTGACGATCAACCGATACTGCGCGGGATCGATCTCAACATTTGTGCTGGTGAGGTACACGCCATCATGGGTCCCAACGGTTCAGGCAAGAGCACACTCGCAAATGTTATCGCCGGCAGGGAGGATTACCGGATCGATCGGGGTCGCATCGCCCTTGAGGGCGAGGAAATAACAACTTTAAGTCCCGAAGAACGCGCCCACCGCGGCTTGTTCCTAGCCTTCCAATACCCTATAGAAATTCCAGGCGTCTCCAATATGGAATTCCTAAAAGCCGCCGTCGACAGTCACGCTCGGGCTGCGGGAGAACCAGAAAGCACGACGGTCGATTTTGTCAAGATGGCGAGGAGCGCCGCAGAGCAACTTGGACTGAATCCGGAATTCCTCAAGCGAGGTGTCAACGATGGCTTCTCAGGCGGGGAAAAAAAGCGAAATGAAATTTTACAAATGCTGATGCTGAACCCGAAAGTCAGTATTCTCGATGAAACCGATTCGGGGCTCGACATCGATGCGCTTCGGATCGTGGCTGACGGTATAAGTGCCTTTGCTAACGCTAGCAACGCGGTAGTACTTGTGACTCACTACCAGCGTCTGCTCAATCACATCGAGCCCGACTTCGTCCACGTCATAGCTAATGGTTCGATCGTGCGGTCGGGCGACCACTCTCTCGCACTCGAACTTGAAGAAAAGGGCTACAGTTGGCTGGAGAATGCTTAGATGGGCTTAATCGACGCCGCCTCGGTGATTGAGGCTTTAGAGGCGTTTGAACCGCAGTATCTCCCCTGGCTGGACCGGCGCGACGCAATAGCCGTACTGAAAGACGGTGCATTGCCAAGACCCAATAGTGAGGCGTGGAAATACACGGACCCCGTCCCTTTTTTCGAGTTTAACAATGACTCCCCAGACGGCCACAACACCGCTACGATTCCCGCGGCGCCATCTCGCTTAGTCGGTTTCGAATCGGACGCCGTTCGCACGCTCGTCACCAGCCACATCAACCAGGCCGTCGACCAAAGACGCTACCCGTTGGCTGCAATTAGCTATCTAAAGATGGATCGCGGCTTGGTTATCCACGTGAAACAGGGAGACGCGGCGGAAACCATAGAACTCGGGGAGCTTGACGGACATTTCCAACGCATCCTGGTCATCGTGGAGACTGAAGCGCGTCTCGAACTCATCGAGACCACGACCGGTTCGAACCGAGTTGTAGAATGCTTCGTCGCACCCGGCGCCGAACTCCGACACCGTCGGCTACAAGCATCGGGAACTGGTATCGACTACAACCTCGTCGCGATCAATATCTCCGAGAATGGGTCATATATTTTTTCCCAATATTCGGCCGGGGCACATCTCCGTCGCAACGACATCAGCGTCAACATTCTTGGCACCGGAGCCAATGCCGAGCTGACCGGCGCGTGGCAACTCAATGAAGCACTGCATCTCGACAATCAAATTTCCGTCAACCACCTAGTTGGTGGAGGTACCAGTCGTCAGCACTTTCGTGGCAACGTCGGTGATAGTGCTAAATCTATCTTTAATGGTCGTATTTACATTGCCGCCGATGCCCAGAAGACGAATGCGACACTAACCAATCGCAACCTAGTAACGAGTCCCAAAGCCGAGGTCTATACGAAACCCGAACTCGAAATCTACGCAAACGATGTAATCTGCTCGCACGGTGCAACGGTCGGACAACTCGACGCCGCTGTGCTTTTCTATTTCCAATCGCGCGGCATCGGAGAAGATGAAGCGCGCGCCATATTGATTAAGGGATTTCTCAATGAGGTCGTCGCTCATGACGACGGGCGAGCCGTCCTTGGAATCGAGGTCCGAAACCATGAGATTTGATATGGACTCGGTGCGTGCAGACTTTCCATTGATCCAAGGTAGCGACGTGGTCTATCTCGACAACGCCGCAACAACGCAGAAGCCCACAATCGTGCTCGACGCGTTGCACACCTATTACGAGACCTATAACGCGAACGTCCATCGGGCGGCTCATAGTCTCAGCGACAAAGCGACCGAGGCATTCGAACGTGCACGGGAAATTCTCGCTCATCGGATCAATGCACGACACGCGCATGAGGTTATTTGGACACGAGGTACGACCGAGTCAATCAACCTCGTTGCCAATTGTTATGCCCAGTCGCGACTTAAGGAAGGAGACGAGGTGTTGATTTCAGAAATGGAACACCACTCCAACATCGTGCCATGGCAGATCGCTTGCGCTCAGACCGGCGCATCCCTTAAAGCTGTTCGAGTTCAGCCGGATGGCGTACTCGATCTCGACAATTTTGCTGCCCTACTAAGCGACGCGACGCGCATCGTCGCAATCGCCCATGTCTCCAATGCACTAGGAACAATCAACCCAATCGAACACATCACATCCCTGGCCCACTCCCACGATGCCGACGTCCTCATCGACGGAGCCCAAGCCGCAGCGCATCTCAACATCGATGTCCAAGCATTAGGGTGCGACTTTTACGCATTCTCGGGACACAAAGTCTATGCCCCTACAGGGATCGGAATTCTGTACGGCAAGGAATCCCTGCTCGACGACATGCCACCTTGGCAAGCCGGCGGCGAGATGATCGAGGAAGTTCGACTGGAGGCAACAACCTATCAAAGCCTGCCGTATAAGTTCGAAGCTGGGACACCCAATATCGCGGGTGCCATTGGATTCGGAACCGCAATTGAATACGTTGACGGATTAGATGGGGATTCGATCACTCGACATGAAAAGCAGNTGCTCGATTCCGCAACCACTGGCCTCGAGGCCATNGATGGTGTTCGTATCGTTGGGACNGCATCCGACAAGGGCCCAGTGGTATCGTTTTTGGTGGATGGNTCGCACCCTACGGACATCGGCACACTACTGGATCAACAAGGCGTCGCAGTACGAGCCGGCCACCACTGCGCCATGCCGTTGATGGAAGCCCTAGAAATACCGGGTACCGTCCGTGCTTCCTTTAGCCTGTATAATCGGCTGTCCGATGTCGACCGCCTGATCGAAACCGTGGAAAAGGCGCGCCGTTTTGTTTAGGACGAGGGAGCTTGCGCCATGACCGCACAGGTATACGACCCAACGACGATCTCAATGACGCCTGCGGCACAAGATCACGTCNGTCAACAAATTGCGCGCGAGGGTGCTAAGGCGCTTCTTCTNGGTGTCACNGACAGTGGCTGCAACGGCTATATGTATGAACTCAGTTATCTCTCAAAAGCACCGACAGCGGCGAAGAAATTTGATTTCGCTGGGGAAGTTCGCGTTTACGTCCAGGAAGCGAATTGGGACATCGTTTGTGGAACNGAAATCGACTATGTGANCGAGGGACTCAATTCGTCTCTCAANTTCAATAACCCCAACGCGGACACNCTCTGTGGCTGCGGGGAGAGCTTTTCAATCCGTGGAACGTAGACTCGTTCCCTTAAAAAGGACGGTCGAAGCAAGGCTGGTCCCGACCGGGACGCCCACAACGATCCCCGAAGGGACGTTTGTCACATTGACTCAAGCACTAGGGGGCACGTACACCGTTGTCCATGAAGGCAACATGGCGCGTATCGATGGCGAAGATGCTGATGCACTTGGCTTTGAGCCGGAGGTCATCAGTTTTGACGAGCCAGAAGATGGCAAACCCTCAGAAAGTCAGGTGTGGGAAGCTCTGCGAAGTGTCCATGACCCCGAAATTCCAGTGAACATTGTCGACTTAGGCTTAATTTATGATTGTCGTATCGACGATGCCCGGGTTTCAATCGACATGACGTTGACCGCACCGGGCTGTGGGATGGGCCCAGTACTGGTTCAGGATGTCGAACGCCGCGTTGGTGTGGTGCCTTTCGTCGATAAGGTCAGTGTCGAACTGGTCTTCGACCCGCCGTGGTCCCGTGACCGGATGTCAGACGAAGCGCAACTCGAATTAGGTCTGTTTTAACGCCAATCGCGACCATGTTCGATCTTGAAAATATTAGAACGACGTTTGCGTTTTTCGACGATTGGGAAGACAAATACCGATTTCTCATCGATCTTGGGAAGTCGGTGCCNGCTCTTCCGACGCAATTCCGCGTTGCCGACAACCTNGTACGCGGGTGTCAGAGTCAAGTCTGGTTATTGGGTGATTACGACACGCAACACGATCAGCTCAAACTCCAAATTGACAGCGATGCCCACATTGTCCGGGGTTTAATTGCCATCGTACTCGCGACCTATGACGGACGGTCGCCCAACGAAATCGTCGCCTTCAATATCGAAAACTTGTTCGACGAACTTGATCTCATGAATCATCTTAGTGCGACGCGGGGAAACGGGCTAAGAGCCTTGGTCAAACGCATCAACGATAGTGCCAACAAGTACGCGGCAAACTGACGACCGGTTGCTTTTGTCGACGCCTTGATACTGTATATTCATACAGTCATACTATGGCGGCAATGCCAACCGAAGTCCATGTTTATCTCTGCCCAGATAATGGCGATATGCCGCAAAGGGTATCGATCGACGAATGGAACGCCTTCGAACGAGGCGACCAGCCGATCGCCCCCATCAACTACCGCGAACCAGGTAGGTCTCGGCAAATCAAATTTCTATTGATGACGATTCGTGATCGTGTTTGCGAACTCGCAGAACCGCTCCGTGTAGACATCGATCAATTCGGATTTGTGCAGCGCCGGGCATTGCATTTGAAGCTGTTAGAGGATCAAGGTCCGTCCATTGTTGATGGCCGCCATCGATTTATGCTTCGTTATCTCAATCACGCTCATCAGTGGGATTTGGGACCCGCAACATTACGCGAAGCCTGTCGCCAATCTGGAATCCAACAACTTCATTCAACCTGACACACACCCTCCGGCGCGAGTCTCGATCGAGTCCTACGCTCACGCGCGGGACGTATATCAATCACGAACGTGTTCGAACGTTAGCCAACGGCGATAATCTTCTTCAACGTCTACATCCCACAGCACGTCACACAACCCGACGCTCAGATTTTGCGCTTGAGCCAACGTCGACGTCAGAACAGAATTTGTTCCCCACTCGATCTCATGGAAAAGCGATTCGTGCGGTTCGTGCATGGCCAGTAGCCAGTAGCCGCCATCTTCCGTCGGCCCAACGACGACGTCGTGCTCCTCCAATAGGGCGAATGCTTGCTCAATGTAACTTGTGGAGATGGCGGGTATATCGGTCCCCACGAGTACTTTAACGCCATCAGTAAAAGCCGCCAGCATCCGTATACCTAGGTCGCCGATACCCTGTTGTCGAACGGGAAGACCTCGTGCCCAGGACAATTCATCGGGGTCGCCTGCAATCCAAATCTCGGACTCGAAGGGCATGACTGCTTCGACCGTATTGTCGAGCAATTTCCGGTAACAATTGAGTGCGGCATTTTCACCAATAGAGATCGCCAATCGACTTTTGACCTTGCCGAAGACGGGCGCGCGGGCAAAAACGGCTAGCCTTCCCTTCACGCCCTCCGCCCATCGGGATAATAGCGTGCGGCCAACACTTCTGGACTGGCTCCAAGAAAATACCGGAGTCGCAATTCCCACATCAAAAGAATGGTTCTGACAATTCCATCTTGCTCCCACCTGCGCGACGACGTGCCGAGCAACGTCCGAACCCTGGTGGGCTTAGCGATGCGCCGTAAGCGTTTCGAGAGTTCGATGTCTTCCATTAGTAACTGATCAGGAATTCCACCAATTCGCTCGAGTAAAGCCCGCCGAACGAACATCCCCTGATCTCCAGTACAAATAGACGTCACTGCGGACCGTTGATTCATTGCCCATGCAATGAGCCGAAACCAAGGTGCATCGCAAGAAAGCGTGACGTCAAAACGGCCCCATTGCGCGCCCTCCAAGGCAAGTTGTAGCGCCTCCACCGCCGCTCTTGTCACCACGCTGTCGGCGTGCAAAAACCACAACCAAGGTCGCTGTGTCGAAGCAACGCCCGCGTTAAGCTGAAGCGCTCGACCTCTTTCAGACCTAAGTAATCGTAGCCGGGGTTGCTGCTCATCGATCGAAACGTCGTCACTTCCACCATCGACGACAACGATCTCCAACTCCTGGAACGGGCTCAGCATTCGAAGCAACGCATCGAGAGCAGACCGGTCGTTAACCACTGGGACGACCACGCTTACTTGATCTAGGTGATTCACCATTAACGACGATTGTCCCTGCAGGTTTTGCGGTCGTATGGCACTCGTCTTTCGTCAGCGAGTTGGCCAACGCCATGCTGGCACATCAAATAGATCTTGATCGTGCGCGAAGGTTTCACCCATCTCCTTATCCAGTTCGATGTGATTGCAATCATTTTGCTTTTTGAGTCCCTCGATGAGCACCCGATCATGAGAGATGACCCACAACTGTGTCTCTTCCGCGAATTTGGTCATTAACCGACTCAATGCCGGCAACAGATCGGGATGCAGACTTGTCTCTGGTTCATTAAGCACCATCAATGCCGGCGGTCGGGGCGTCAGAAGTGCCGCGATCCAGAGAAGATAACGCA
>JGI24816J26688_1000141_pt1 | contig 16664 bp, 15 predicted proteins | sample METZYME_3_250m_FD_26688 | JGI IMG/M metagenome (IMG submission 26688)
AAGCTGGAATGCCAGAAATGGAGGCGATACAATCGGCAACTCTTGTGGCTTCTGAACTATTGCAAATCAGCCAAATACTAGGAACTATTGAAGTGGGAAAACTTGCAGATATAATTGGAGTTAAAGGCAATCCTTTAGATAATATTGCCCTACTTAAAAACGTAGCTTTTGTTATGAAGGATGGCAAAGTTTACAAACAAGATAATTAAAGTAATTTCAATGGATGGCTCTCAAATATTCTTTCGGTTATTAAATCCTTTCACCAGAGCCATAGCTAAATCTCCTCTTCATACAATAATTAGTCGAAATATCATCGTTCTAATTTTTCCAGGTAAGATTTCAGGAAAAACATACTCCATTCCGGTGTCTTATCTTAAAAGCACCAATAAGGAATTATTCTGTTTAACTGAAAAAGAATATATTTGGTGGAGAAACCTAATTGACTACAACACTATTCAAATTCTATTAGAGGGCAAATTACTCAATGCTGAAGTGGAGGTTGAATTCGAAAACGATGACCTGATTGCAGAAAAATTAACAGCAATGTGTCTCCACAGTAAAATTGATGCGTATTTTGCAAACGTGGGATTCAGAAATAATATCCCAATTGAAGAAGACATCATTGCAGCATCATCGAAAATGACCTTGATTAAATTATCAATTAACTAAAAAACCTCAGTCAAGTTTCACAAATTGTTGATGGTGGATGGTTGGTTGAGACAGCCGTCTTTTAGTAACTACCTTCCATAGTAACAACGGGCTTTACTTTTTTCTTGCAGTGTAGATCCCGGAATCAATAAGTTTTTTGATTGTCTCTTTGAAAACTTCTCCAGCATCTTCATGTTTCATCGGAGGTAAATTCTTTGGCCAAATTTCTTGGTCGTAGAGTTTCTTGAAAATCTCAGTTTTTAAGTAGGGTATCCAATTTTGAAATCTCGCGTTTTCCCTGTAATGTCGCAATGCATCAATATTGATTTCTGAGGCTATGTAAGTGTCGCCAACAACATCATTTTTAGCTAACACGGTGCCTTTATAGTCGACTATTGAAGATCTTCCACCAAGAGCACCGTCAATGGTCGTTGGTGCATCGCCATCAGCTCCTGGCATTATCAACGACCCGGTATTGGGTGCAATCATGTAAGCAGTATTATCAATGGCTCTGGATCTGTTTTGAACTTCAAAAATCTCTCTGGAAACCCACGGTTCTGGTAAAGAAGCTCTGTAGAGTATTTCGGCACCATTCAGGGCAAATGCTCTGAATGATTCTGGGAAACAACCCTCAACACCAACCGTGCCAGCTATATTGCCAATTTTTGTTTTCGCAACAGGGAAAAAGGACTCCAGGGAATCGCCATGTTGTTCAATCCATTGATCGTAAACATCGTGCGGGGTTGTTGAGTGTTCAACAAAAACCACAATATTCTTATGGTGCTTATAGATCACTTCACCGTTGTCATCAATGATGAAAACAGTGTTGAAAAATCGATCGGGATAATCGGCTAATTTTTCTTTCAGCTGACCGATGATGAAGGTATTTTTTTTCTTTGCGTAGTCGCCCAAAAAATCTGTTTCCCTGCCTGGGATTTCTGCCGCCATTGTTGCTGCGTACTCCGCCTGATCCATGTCCATAATTTCATCAACAAACCCCTGAATGGCACCCTCACCCAATGCAATTAATCTAACTGGGAGTTCCAGTGAGCACATGTGTGTGACCATATCAATCATATTGCCGATATGGATGAGATTTTTCTCAACCTCAGGCCTTGTAGCGACATGCTTAATTTTTGTTTGCAAACCAACAGCTAGATACGGGTCAATCATCATTCACTCCTATTGCTCTAATCAAGATAATCCTTTAAGTCGATATCATCAATCCCTGGAACTATGGGTTTAGTCAAATCATCAACATAATCCATATCTTTGGTGGCATCAATACCAACACGAACAGAGGTCTTGTCCGGTAATGCTGATCGGTCAATTTCCCAAGTAACAAAATCAGGAAATAAATGAATTTTCTCAGCCCGGCCTATTCTGGTCCAGGTGGCCCATTCAACATCATCCATATTATTAGTATCGACATCTTCGTCAACGACAATGATCCGTTTCGCTATCCAGGAAAGATTGAAGAAACCCATACTGGTATTAAATGCTTCATTGATCACTTGCTCAGGTTGATCATCGGATTCCTTTGCAATGGATATAACCACGTGCATGAGTGGCCCAATCCTTGTGTCCAAATGTATCGTAACTTCTTTGACACAAGCTATGCTTGCCTTGATTTTAGCCTCAACTGTTTTTTGCAAACCGTAAGTAGTCAAATAACCCAAGTTGTTGTGTTCTCGAGCTCTACCAGCCATGAGCGTGTAAAACATTGCATCTCTTCTTTTGGTGATAGCGGTCACTTCTGACAAAGGTGCGGTCTCAGTACCGTATTGAGCGCCAAATTCTCCTAGGGTATTTGAAACCATTTCATTCAAATCAACAACTGTCTCTATGACCATTTCAGCATCTGCAGGCACCAGCAGATCGCTGTGTTCGCAACGAACCATTTGCATATTCTCACCAGCAATACTTCCTGCTACTTCAAGCTCTGAAACATCATCAGGTGATTTGGCTGCTGCTGCCATCAGTAACCAGGGTGGTGCACCAAGAACCATAGCGATTGACATTTTCTTGTCATTCTCCCTGTGCCAATCGTAACTTTTCCTTAAATCACTCAGACCACTTGCATTGATAAGGACATGCTTTTGATCAACAATGAGAACCCGGTAAAAACCGACATTTAAATGCCCTTCAGGTTTTCTAAAAATACCCACAGCAGCGGTAATAAAAGGACCGGTATCCAATTCAAAAAAAGTTGGAACGGGCAATTTATTAAGATCAATNTCGTCACCCGTTAAGACAATATCCTTAANAGGACCTGTATCTACTTCTATNGTTGGTGTTGGATTTTGTATTGCTGCAATAACTTTTTGACCTGCATCATCAAGGGTAAAATTCTCGCTACTGTCCTCATTGAAAATCAAACCGATACGACTCATTGAGGTAAANAAGCCACCAACAGCTGGCATTTCCGAATTTTTGATGTTCTCGAAAATGAATGCTTTATCTTCGGCTTCTAATTTTTTCATGATGGCAGACATTTCAAACTTTGGATCCACCTCACGCTTAATTCTCACAAGATCTCCTGAACTCTCCAGAAGATCAATGATCTGTCTAAAATCTCTTCTCATATTTATCTAAAGTATCTATAAAACTCTTCAATTTCAGAGCATTTAGCTTACATGAGGCTTTATCAATAATCTAATAGGATCATCAGCCGACAAACCACATGAATCTCATGGTTTGCAAATGACCGATCTCCTGATAACCTTTATCTGATAGTTAACTTGAAAGACATGGAGGTATTATGAAAACAAAGGCCGCTCTTGCTGTTGAAGCAGCACACCCGTTAGTAATAGAGGAGCTTGACTTGGATGGACCTAAAGAAGGTGAAGTTTTAGTTGAAGTTAAGGCTACAGGTGTTTGCCATACAGACGCATTCACTTTATCTGGAGATGACCCAGAAGGTATTTTTCCAGCAGTTTTAGGCCATGAAGGTGCTGGTATAGTTGTAGAAACTGGCCCAGGTGTAAAATCCGTTGCAGCTGGTGATCACGTTATCCTACTTTACACTCCAGAGTGCAGAGAATGTGAATTTTGTNTGAATCCAAAAACCAATTTATGTCAATCCATCAGAGAAACACAAGGNCAAGGACTTATGCCTGATGGGACATCACGATTCTCNCTCAATGGCGAGTCAGTCTATCACTATATGGGTTGCTCGGCTTTTTCCAACTATACAGTCTTGCCAGAAATCGCTGTGGCAAAAATNAGGAAAGATGCACCCTTTGATAAAGTCTGCTATATCGGTTGTGGAGTTACCACAGGCATAGGTGCAGTAGTATTTGATGCTCAAGTAGAAGCCGGTTCAAACGTGGTGATTTTCGGTCTCGGAGGAATAGGCCTGAATGTGATTCAGGGTGCACAAATGATAGGTGCTAACAAAATTATAGGTATAGATATTAATGAGAAAAAAGTGGACTTAGCAAAGCAATTCGGCATGACTGATTTTCTAAATCCCAAAACTGATCCTAAAATTGTTGAAGCAATCATTGATTTAACGAATGGTGGTGCAGATTATTCTTTCGAATGNATCGGCAATGTGGATACTATGCGACAAGCATTAGAATGCTGNCATAAAGGTTGGGGTCAATCGATTATTATTGGNGTTGCCGGGGCAGGACAAGAAATATCAACCAGGCCTTTTCAACTTGTCACAGGAAGAGTATGGAGGGGCACTGCNTTTGGTGGAGCTAGAGGTCGGACAGATGTACCAAAAATTGTTGAATGGTATATGGAAGGTAAAATAAATATTGATGATTTAATAACTCACACTATGGATTTAGACCAAATAAACGAAGCATTTCATCTCATGCATGAGGGTGAGTCAATTAGATCTGTTGTAGTCTATTAGAATAATTAAATTATCCAAGTAGCTTCATACTAAGAAGCTTATCTAGAATAATTGCCGAAGATTCTTCAACTGATATTTCTGTAGTGTCTATGATAATTTCTGGATTTTGTGGTTCTTCATATGGATCACTAACCCCTGTAAATTCAAGAATTTTTCCAGCGCGTGCTCTTTTGTATAAACCCTTAACATCCCTCTCTTCACAAACACTTAAGGGGGTTGAAACGTGAATCTCAACAAACGACCCTACATCATCAATCATATTTCTTACTATCCTTCTGGTATTGGAATACGGTGCAATAGGGGCACAGATAGCCACTCCTCCGTGTTTGGTTATTTCACTTGCAACATAACCGATTCGTTTAACATGAATATCGCGATCTTCTTTAGAAAAACCAAGTTCACTTGATAGATGTTGCCTTACAACATCTCCATCCAAAAGAGTAATAGGTCTGTCTTCCATTTCCATAAGTTTGTACATCAGAGCATTTGCCAAAGTAGATTTTCCTGCTCCTGATAATCCTGTAAAAAAAACAGTTAGTCCCTGGTTGTGTAGTTTTGGATAACGTCTTCTTAATTCATGAATAACCTCAGGAAATGAATACCAACTCGGTATTTCTATTCTCTGTTTAAGCAACTCTTTGAATTGAGTGCCTGAAAGCCTTTCTATTTGCTCATCTTTTTTAATTTCATCCAATGGCAAAAACGTTTTTTTATTCTTGGTAAAAACCATCTCCTGAAATGGAATCATCTTTATCTCTAACTCTTCTTGATATTGACTAATGAATTCTTGTGCATCATAGGGTTGATAATATGGCCTACCTTCTGCATCAACCCCTGGACCGGCATGATCTCTGCCAATAATAATATGGTTGCAACCATAATTTTTTCTAATAATTGCATGCCATAAAGCCTCTTTTGGACCTGCCATTCTCATCGCTAAATTAATGAGGCTTAATTCCACACTGTCTTCAGGATAATACTTCATGATGTGTTGATAACATTTAACTCTCGTAAAATGATCAATGTCACCAGGTTTAGATATGCCAATAACAGGATGTATCAACAACTGAGCATTGTGTTGCTCCATGGCTAATCGAGTCAGCTCAAAGTGGGCCCGGTGCATCGGGTTTCTAGTCTGAAATGCTATAACATCTTTCCAATGATTTGATCGAAACAGATCTCGTACTGCTTGGGGTGATTTTCGAAGGTGAGTGAAGTCAAAATATTTGTTTGATTGTATGGGTACTAACTCGCCTGAGATATAGTTACTGTTTGTGTGGTTAAATAAATAATCAACACCAGGATGGTTTTGATCAATAGTTTTGAATACAGAGTTTGCTTCGTCTTTTTTATTTGGTGACCAAAACTCTTTAACCTTGAGAATAGCCAGAAGAAATCCCTCTGCATTCCTCAAAGAAATGTGCTCGTTTTTGTCTAAAGCTTTTAAAAAATTATCAGGAACATCAAGAACAATCGGGATGGGCCATATTGCTCCATTCAAAAGTTTATTGTTGAGTAGTATTTCTTCGTAATCTTTCTGGTTATTAAATGTTAATAGCGGAGAAAAAGCACCATTTGAAATCATTTCAAGATCACACTGTTGTTTTAATGAGAGTGTGAGTGAAGAAATTGTATTGGAAAGTTCAGAGTATTCTTGTAACTCACCTTTTGAAAGATGAAAAGATACTAATGTGTTTCCATGAGGATCAATCATTGATTATTAATGGGCTAGATTTATGTATTTAGTGAAAAAAAATTATATTAGCACATTTTTTTAAGATTTATTGTAAGAATAAAAAGGATAATTTAAATCATAATAGATATATATATTATTATATTTATAAATATGTTCTTATAATATGTTATTGATATTTATATATAAATATAATTTATAAACAGATATATAATTTATAGCATACTTTTATTACTTATATAATTAAACATAAAATGCCTTAATGGCTGGTTAATTCCAGGAAGTTGCATAGGGCATAATTTGTCTAACTCTTGATGTACTTTATTGAGTGATTTTTTAAGCTCATTATAGTGAATATTATTACTGCCTATACTCTCGTAAGTGTAATTGGGTTTTTTAATTCCTAATAATGAATAAAAATGTGTTCTCGGTATATTTGCTATATCAGCAACTTTTGCAAAAGTTTTTCTGAATGTCTCTGGATAAATTACCCAATCAATGTCTGTAGAGTAAATATTTAATGTTTTTCTTAAATTGTTTAAATTTTTACTTGGTTTTTTAGGACTACGAAAAACCCAATCTTCTTCTTTTTTAAAATTAAAGCCCATTTTTCCCTTGTAGATAATTTCCATGTCATCCAGGACATCTTGAATATATTCATTAATTGGATAAACCTGAATATTATTTCTTCTTTTAAACTTAATAAACTTTTTATTGCTAATTTGACCCCACTTCAGATTAAGAACGTCTGATTTTTTTAGTCCGCTGATAAGCAACAGGTAAATAGCATTCCTGGTAACTCTATTAACTTTATGTGTATCCATAGGATCCCACAATCTATAAAGAATCTTTGGCAATTCTGAGTCAAGGTCTATTTGTCGATCTCTCCTCACGATTGGATAAGTTAGGTTTAATTTGCGAATTATTGATGCCGGATTAGAACTTGTGTCTATGAGGTTAAGTGTCTGAGCATAAGAAAAGACTGAGGACAAAAACTGTAAAGCATTGTTTGCAGCTGTTGGTGTTTCCTCAAGGGATTTATACCATTCAATAATCAACTCTGTTGAGATTTGATTAATATTTTTATTTAGAAGTGGTTGCAGTTTGTTTTTTAATAAGTATATCTTGCACTGATCAGCGTAATTTTTTGAATATTCTCTTTTTTGTTCCTTATCGAAAATGAATTGCATAGCAATATTTTCCAGGCTCAGTCCCATGGAATATTGTTTATTTTTAGATTTTTTCATTAAATTTGGATCTTTACCCTGCTCAAGAAGCCTAATGCATTGAATGTGTTTTGAAATAGCTTCATCAAGAGAAAGGGTTTTTGTTGTGCCATGAGTGATGGTTCTTGGATTACCNCCNAAATGTATTCGGCCATAGGTAATGAATGAAATTCTTCCCTTTGGGTTAACTTTTATCCTAAACCCAGGGTAATTAATAGATGTAATAAAATATGGTTGCTCTTTTAACTCTAAAGAGTTTATTAATTCGGGAGTAATGTTTGCTTTTTCTACTGTCATTTATATATAGCATACATAAAAATACATATTTATATATAGATTATTTATAAAATTATATATATCAATATCTTAGAGAATATTTTTATTTTTATAGAATCTTATGTTCTTAAATAACATATCTAGGTGTTTTTTGAAATTAATTTTACAATCAATCACAAACTTTACTGTATTTTTCTTCAACAATCGTTTTTCTACTGTTTGATTTAGAACTAATGGCTTACCATTGTTGTTACAGTTTGTGATAAATTTTTTTTTGNATTGTCAAAATCTGTAATTTAAAAAATATGGATCAAAAAACAACGACATACACTCTTCCTGCAGAGCTATACCATGAGAATGCTTTTTTTAAAGTTGAGAAGGATAGGATTTTTTTTAATGAATGGCAGTGGGTAGGTAGATCTGAGTTAGTAAAAAATCCTGGTCAGTTTATTACTGCTGAAATTACAAATAGCCCTATTTTAATAATCCGAGATAATAACAATGTCCTAAGAGGCTTTCATAATGTATGTCGTCATAGAGCCTCTAAAATCCTGTTAGATAAAAAAGGCAATTGTAAGAGTCTTGTCTGTCCATATCATGGATGGCGATACGGATTGAATGGGAAATTACAGAACTCCCCCCACTTTTTTGGAGCTGAAGACTTCAACCCAAAAAATTTTTCCCTCTTCCCAATCAAAGTATCAGAAGAATTTGGATTAGTTTTTGTCAATATTAATGTTGACTCTGAATCTCTTACCAGTTGGTTGGGACCTTTTACAGAGATGGTAAATCGTGTTTATAAAAGCAATTTTGTTTTTCATAATGAAATAACTTTTGATGTTAATGCTAATTGGAAAACTTACGTTGATAATTACCAAGAGGGGTATCATATTCCCTTAATCCATCCTCAGTTAAACAGGGATGTTGTTTGGCAAGAATATACTTTGACTAATGCCGATTCAACAAGCATACATTCTGTTCCGCCGAAATCTGGTAGTCATGAGCCAGGAAGCTTTGGGTGGCATTTCCCAAATATTATTTTCAATGCATACGGTAGAGGTGCAGTCTTTCAAAGAATTGAACCGCTGAAGCCAAAATGGTGTAGAGTGATCTATAATCTTTTCAGGCCATCGGATGTATCGGAGGAAGATTTTGAGGAGAATGAAGGTCAGTACCAGAAAGAAGTTAGTATTGAAGACCAAAAAATAGTTCCCTTGGTGCAACAAAATTTAGAAACTGGTATATATCAAGCCGGTCCATTAAGCCCTAAATATGAGTCTGGTTTAGCTTATTTTCATCAACTGTTAATGGAAAGAATTGGTACAGGAGAATAAATATGATATTGATTACAGGTGCAACTGGTAAAACAGGTTACGAAGTAGCAAAAAATCTTTCTGAATTCAGCATCCCTTTTAAAGCACTAATCAGGAACGCAACAAAAGCATCTCAAATTACTGAGCTGGGTGGCCAACCTATTATCGGTTCGATTGAAGATGATGACCTATTAAACCAAGCTTTGGAAGGGGTCGATAAAACACTANTGCTCTTACCCAACTCTGAACAACAACTTTCTTTAGAAAAACGATTTGTGGATGCAGCAGTGAAAGCCGAAGTAAAACATGTGGTAAAAATGTCCTCAATGGAAGCTCTCCCAGAAGCTACCAGAACCATCCCAAGGATGCATGTTGAATCTGAAAACCACATCAAAGACTCTGGTCTATTGTGGACAATGATAAAGCCAAACTTTTTTATGCAAAACTTACTTGGTTCTGGAAANACAATTAAAGAGCAAAGCAAATTCTTTTTCCCNTTTGAAAATGGAACAACGGCTATGATGGATGTTAGGGATATTGGATTGTTTATTGCCAAGATACTGTCTGATGAAGGTCATGATAATCAGAACTATGAAATAACTGGTCCTGAGTTATTNTCATTCCACGAAGTAGCTGAGAAATTTAGTTTAGTTCTAGGNCAAGAAATCAATTACGTTAGTATTCCCATGGATGCATACAAAACTACTTTATCTCAATTCGTGACAAACCAATGGCACTTGGATGCTGTGATTGATCTCTTTGAAGACATTGCAGAAGGGGGGCTTGATTATACAACCACTACTTTTAGTGATTTAACTGGAAAACCACCAACCTCTTTGCAGCAATTCATTGAAGAACATCTTTTTGTTTATAGAGACCAGNGTTAGATAANTATAGGGCTCCCTCTCTGAGCAANGACAACTATTGTTCCTGCCATCCTCTTTTNACCACAATTAAGGTCAATATAATCGCTGGAACACCTGCTAATGCTGCATATAAGAAAAAGTTGTACCAGCCTATAGTTTCTATAAACTGGCCAGAAAATCCACTTATGGCTTTACCTGGCAAGGTCATGAGTGATGAAAAAAGTGCGTATTGAGTGGCCGTGTACTTTCGACTCGTTAAGCTGGATAAAAATGCAATAAAAACAGAGCCAGAAAANCCCAAGGCGAAATTATCTACGCTAATGGTCAATATTAGGTAGCGAATATCAGGACCAGANCCGATCAGTAAAATATAAAACAAATTTGTAATTACNAGCAATATGCTACCAAGAATCAATGGCCTGCCAATTTCATATTTTNCTACTGTTAGACCTCCTATGAATGCCCCAAANATCGTCACCCCAATACCAAAAACTTGNGTGGTTGAAGCAATTTCAGTGAGTTGAAAACCAACATCGAGAAAGAAGGGATTTGCGACAATACCTAAAATTAAATCACTCACTCTATACAGTCCAATCATAAGCAACAAAACTATGGACCAATAGCCGTTCCGAAAGAAAAATTCTGAGAATGGTTCAATAACAGCTTCCTTAAACCATGTCATTGTCGAATTTTGTTTTCTCGATTGGAGGCTGGGTTCTCTTATAAGCAATGTAGTAATGACTCCTACCAACATAAAAAAAGCCATCACCTTATAAGCAAAATTCCATGTATTGAATGCAGCAATGTAAAGAGTTCCAGCACCTGCTATTAATACAGCTACTCGATAACCCAATTGATATGCTGCTGCCATAGCTCCTTGAAAACGATTGTTTATAATTTCTATACGGTAAGCATCAATTGCAATATCTTGTGTTGCTGAAGCGAAAGCTATCAAAACTGAAAAAACAGCAAATAAACCGAGATTCTCCAGTGGATTTACGGAAGAAATGAGCAGCAACCCCAATAAGACAGCAAACTGTGTGCTCAGCATCCATGCCCTTCTTCTGCCAAGTGATCTCGATAACACGGGCAAAGAAAGTTTGTCGACAATTGGTGCCCACAAAAATTTAATTGCATAAACAATACCGACCCATGCAAACATGCTGATCTCAGTAATGCCTATGTCCACTGAAGCGAGCCAAGCGTCAATGTTGCAAATACCAACGGGAAAGGCAGCCCTGCAGAAAATCCTAGGAAGAGCATGCTGATAACTTCGGGTTTTAGATAAATTTCCAAGCCATATTGTTGTAACCCGTTATCAGAGTGAGTAGTCATAATCGATGAGTAATGGTGCGTGATCTGAAAATCGTTGCTCCTTGTATATTGAGGACTGAAGAATACGGTCTTTAAAATCAGGGGTTGTTATTTGATAATCGATCCGCCAACCAACGTTGTTCTCCCAAGCTTTTCCTCTGTTGGACCACCAAGTATATTCATGGGGTTTTTGATTATTTACACGAAATCCATCCACGTACCCCAATTGATTAAAGATTTTTTCTAGCCATGCCCTTTCCTCTGGAAGACATCCTGAATTTTTCTGGTTTGCTTTCCAGTTTTTAATATCTATCTCTTTATGTACGATATTCACATCTCCGCAAAAAATAAAAGGTTTCTGGGATTTCTGTATTGCGTTTAATTTGATTTCAAATTCATCTAAGAATCTATATTTTGCATCTTGTCTTACGTCTCCAGAAGACCCTGAAGGAAAATAGACAGATGCTATTGAAAAGTTGTTAAAAACCAGTTCCAGGTAGCGGCCTTCGCAATCAAACTCTTNTGAATTAAGGCCTTGAATCACNTGCTTAGGTTTTAATTTACTTAAAATACCGACACCACTGTAACCTTTTTTTTCAGCTGGGAAATAGAAGCAAAAATAAGGTTTTGGCCAAAATTTATGGTTTTCTATATCTGTCACTTGCGCNCTTATTTCTTGGAGACAAATTAAATCAGCATCTTCTTTTTCCAGCCAATTAAAAAATCCTTTTCTCTCTGCTGCNCTGATGCCATTTACATTTACGGTAATAATTTTTATTTTGTTCTCCGTTAATTCATTGAAAGATTTAAAACATACTCACAAATCTCATGGCTACACAAATGATTTGAAATGCTAAACTATCTAAAACTCACTCAAAGTGTATATTGTATGGAAAACTACAAACAAGAATTTATTCAATTTTCCTTGGCAGNAGGAGTTTTAAAATTCGGAGAATTCAAACTTAAATCTGGAAGAATCAGTCCCTATTTTTTTAATGTTGGCCTGTTCAATTCAGGAGAATCCATTCATCAGCTCGGCCAGTTCTATGCAAAAGCTCTTATTGCAAGCCAACTAGAGTATGACATGTTGTTTGGCCCTGCNTACAAAGGCATCTCAATTGTAACTTCTTTGGCAAGTGCTCTGTCTCGAGATCATCAGATTGATAAACCCTTTGCTTTCAATAGAAAAGAAATGAAAGATCATGGCGAAAAAGGTCTAACAGTAGGTGCAAAAGTTAAAGGTAGAGTTGTTATTGTTGATGATGTCATCACTGCAGGTACCGCGGTTAATGAATGCGCCAGATTAATCACTCAGCTGGGTGGAATTTTAGTGGGTATTTTAATCTCCCTTGACCGACAGGAAAGAGGACACACTAATCTTTCCGCAACCGCAGAGGTTGCTTCAAAGCTAAATGTTCCTGTTGTCGCTATTGCAAACTTGGATGACTTGATCAATCATTTGGAATCAGGTGATTCAGAAGCCGATAATTATCTAACAGATATAAAAAAATACCGTCAGCGTTATGGTGCCGTCAACAACTAATCTTTTCCTGTGTGCCCAAAACCACCTTCGCCACGCTGACTAACATCAAATTCTTCAACAATTCTAAATTCAACTTGCTCAACCGGCACAAAAACCATCTGTGCAAGCCGAAGTCCTGGCTCAATTAGCACTGAATTGTTTCCTCTATTCCAACACGAAATAAATATTTGTCCTTGATAATCAGAATCAATCAAGCCAACCAAGTTGCCAAGAACCAAACCATGTTTATGACCTAAGCCTGATCTGGGCAATATCACGGCTGCTAAATTAGGATCGTTGATGTGGATGGCAATACCACTAGGAATTAATTCGGTTTCTCCGGGGGCTAAATCAATTGTTTCATTAATACAGGCTTTTAGATCTATACCCGCTGAACCATCGGTTTGATAACCTGGAATCCCAAAATCATCAAGGACCCTCTGATCAATAATTTTTACATCAATTATTTTTTTCATTGATTGGATATTCTCAATATTTGACAAAATTGAACTTTATATCGATTACAAGCTTCCTCTTCCTATTATAACGATTCTTGCAAATGTTTTCGTGGTCAAGGCTTGCTATGTTGTCTTCGACTTGGTATAAAGCTCGCTCACAAAAGCAATTTGATACAATTAATTAGAGTATTAAAAAATAAGGTTTAGCATGGCTAGAATTTGTCAGGTATCGGGTAAAAAGACGCGTAGTGGGAATAATGTTTCACACGCTAATAACAAAACACGTAGAAAATTTATACCCAATCTTCATACACATCGTATCTGGGTAGAAAGCCAAAACAGATATGTTAAATTACGCCTATCAAAAAAAGGTTTGAGAACCATAGATAAACTGGGAATAGAACACGTTTTGAACAACATTAAACAATATGGAGAAACTGTTTAGATGCGTGAAATAATTAAACTCGTATCCACTGCAAAAACTGGGCATTACTACACGACCACTAAAAATAAAAGACAACACCCAGACAAAGTAGAAATCAAAAAATTCGATCCCAGGATACGAAAATACGTTCTATACAAAGAAGCTAAAATCAAATAATTTTCATCATCAAGACTTAGTAGGCATAATTATAAATATGCCTGAGCTACCTGAAGTAGAAGTAACAAAAAGAGCCTTAAGCCCTCATCTAGAAGGGAACACCATTGAAAAATTAGACATCAGAGAAACTCGCCTCAGATGGCCTATAAGAGTAGATCTGCTAAAAAAAATAGAACATAAAATAGTTACTTCAATAACCAGGCGCGGCAAATATATTTTGATTAACACCTCCTCAGGCACTGCCATGATACATTTGGGCATGTCTGGAAGCATGGGTATTTTTGATCAGTTTGTACCTCCAANAAAACACGACCATTTTGACATTCATTTATCAAATAAAAAAATAATCCGCTTTAATGATCCAAGAAGATTTGGTTGCTTTGTTTGGGCCGGGAAACAGCCTGAAAAGCATAAATTAATCTGCCATCTGGGATTAGAGCCCCTCGAGAAAGATTTTAGAGGCGAATACTTATATCAATTAAGTAAACATAGAAAAACTACTATCAAAGCATTTATTATGAATGCCCGTGTGGTGGTTGGAGTGGGAAATATATATGCCAATGAGGCGCTTTTCTTAAGTGGCATTCACCCCAAAAGAAGAGCTAATAATATTGGACAAAAAANGTATCAAAACTTAGCTCATTGCATAAAATCTATANTAACCAAGTCAATNGAAATGGGGGGAACAACACTAAGAAATTTTTCATTTACGTACGGGGAAGAAAAAATTGGATATTTTAAACAAAGTTTATTTGTCTATGGTAGAGATGGGGAGGAATGTGGTTCTTGCGGAACTGCAATTAGAAGAATAGTTCTTTCAGGAAGAGGAACTTTTTATTGCAGAAAATGCCAACAATAAGNCTCAGTACCAATCTATTTCAATATTTTCTATCAATCCTCTAGGGTCCGAAGAAGCCATAACGGAACCATCAGCATTNTTCATAGTAACAACTTGCATATTTCCATAATCTGCAATTTCTTTTAAATTATGCCCTTTTGATTTTAAACTCTCTAAAACCTTAGAATCAAACACGCCTTTTTCATAGCTAACCTCATCAGGTAAATATTGATGATGGAATCTCTTATTTGAAGTCATCTCGTTAGCATCTGCACCGTCCGTCCATGAAATTAAAGATAGGAGAACCATAGTAATGATTCTTGCTCCTCCTGGAGTTCCAAGAATCGCAAGTTGATCTTTTGATTCAATAAAAGTTGGAGTCATGCTGGATACCATTCTTTTGTTCGGTGCTATAGCATTAGCTTGGCCATGCACCAGACCATATCTATTGGGTGCGTATAGCTTTGCAGAAAAATCATCCATTTCATTGTTTAGAACAATTCCTGCAGTTGGAAGCATGTATCCAGATCCAAACCACGTATTAATGGTTTGAGTGGTTGCAACTCTATTGCCATCTTTATCTAGAATTGAAAAGTGAGACGTTTCCGTACCTTTAGCAATGTATGGACCCTGTTGAATTTTAGAGTCACTCATGCTGGGTGTAGCTTTATCTAGATTAATACTAGCCAAATGATTAGATGCATGATTTTTGCTAATTAGCATGTCTACCGGAACATCAACAAAATCAGGATCCCCGAGATATTCGGATCTGTCTTTGTATGCTCTTCTCATGGCTTCAATCAATAAATGTGTAAATGTATCTCTTGGCATATTCTTATAGTCGTAGTTGGACACAATATTTAAAATTGTTGCAATCGTAGTGCCCCCAGATGAAGGTGGAGGTGCAAGTGTAAGTTCATATTCCATAAAATTAAGCTTGATTGGCTCTCTTTCAATGACAGAGTAATTCTTAAAATCATCGATATGCCAAATAGATCCATCTTTTTTCGCTTCCTGGACCATAGTCTTTGTGAATTCGCTGTCATAAAAACCTTTGTGTCCTTGTGATGCTATTAACCTAAGAGTATTGGCTAGTTCGGGTTGTTTAATGAGTTGACCAACCTCAAGTAAGTTATTATTTGAAGTAAATACTTCTCTAAATTTTTGAGAAAACGATCCTCTACTTGCCTGAGCAACATTAAGTGCTGTAATTAATCTCTCAAAAACAGGAAACCCTTTCTCAGCTAATTCAATAGCCGGAGCTAAACTCTTTTCCAAAGGTAATGTCCCATATTTTTTAGACAAGTGGACTAAACCAGCAGGCAAACCTGGAATACCTGATGCAAGAGGTCCAACTAATGTGGCTTTCGGAATAACCATTCCACTTGAGTCTTGATACATTTCTGCTGTTGCCGCATTGGGTGCCTTTTCTCGTGCATCAATGAATGTTTGATGTTTATCTTGCTCGCGATGAAGAAGAAAAAAAGCACCTCCACCCAATCCTGAACTATAAGGCTCTACAACTGATAAAGCAGCACTGACTGCAACTGCTGCGTCAAAAGCATTGCCGCCTTGTTCGAGAATAAGATAACCCGCTTGCGTTGCCAGAGGATGAGGCGATGCGATTGCAGGTTGTGCTGGTTGTGTTGCATTAAGATTGTTAGTAGTGATAAAGACAAAGGTGACAATGGCAACTGTCAAACAGCGTCGAATTTTATTAATACACACCATGCTGCAATTATTTTTGATAAATCGCTAACAAAGCTGCTTGCACAGTAGGGTGGACAAATCCAGCAATATCGCCTCCCTCTGAAGCAATTGCTTCATAAGAGAAGAGGAGATAAAAGCATTATTATTGCCGCTACTTAAAAAAATTGTCTCCACATCGCCGGCCAGCTCTTTATTCATCCTTGCTAATTCAAATTCGTATTGAGCATCAGCAGGAGAGCGAAGCCCTCTGACTACTACATGAGCATCGATTTCCTTGGCAAAATTGACAGTTAGCCCAGAATATTCCTGAATCTCAATATTGGACAGTGTT
>JGI24816J26688_1000142_pt1 | contig 16585 bp, 17 predicted proteins | sample METZYME_3_250m_FD_26688 | JGI IMG/M metagenome (IMG submission 26688)
TACGCTAATCAATTAGACACAAATCTAATATGGAGCGCGCCACAATCCCCTCGATTCAATTAACCGAGGAACATCCGTTGGTAAAAGGTTATTGCAGCTCTTTGACGGATGTTTGTTTTCTGCTAAATGTAGGGTAATAACAGGCTGCGCCAACTAATTTTTTAAGGAGCGCAAGGGCTAGTTATTAGGCTTTGTTTAAGCTAGTTGAACTCTCAGAGATCGGCAAAATAATGGCCAAGAAAGATTTTAAAATAATTTACTGAACTCGATTTGCTTTTACAGCTCTTCGACGAGCCTTAGTAGCGAGTTCTTTGGCATCCTTATTCCCATATTTATTAATTGAGAAGTAAGCGTTTTTCTGTTTGCGACGAATTCCTTTCCCCTCTTGCCAGGTTGCTACCCAGCTATGGTCCTTCTCTGAATAGCTTACCCCGATTTCGCCGGACGAATTAAGTGGGGAAATCTTACGAGGGCTGAATTTTGCGTAAGGCCAGTTCACTCCATAGATCTTTCTGCCCTCAATGTCCCGTTTCTTTTTTGCAGCAGTTATAGCCTTTTGTTTTCCGCCATACTTTTTGAAAGGGAAAGACTGCTGAAAGTTTTTACTATTGTATTTTATTCGGACCCAAGCACAGTTAGTGCCTCGAGACTCGATAATACTAATATGATGTAGTGCGCTCGGTTTTTTCAAAAGAACCTCTCTTTCTTTCTATGCTGGTCTTGAGGATGGGAAGTGGGCTCGATCACTTACCTAGTTTTTATTGCTCAGGCTACTTTAAAAGCTTTAGGTCACTCTTTATAGCAAAGTATTGTATAGCAATAGCAAATCTTTCAGTCTGACCTCTGGTTATGGAATAAAGTGCGGAATCGTTAGTTTACACCCACAGCCATCAAGAAGAGAAGATAAGATAAGCGTGATATTGTAGGTTTATTAAGATTTAATAGATTCGCTACGGGTCAGACGTCTGTAGCCATATGCTGGATTACGCCGGGTTTGCGGCTCTCAACTCGAGAGATGCTGTATTGGTAGTCCTTGGCGCTTGGATCGATGTCCATGGCTTCATCAATGGCGGCAACTAGATCGGCCTGGGCGGCTTGCTTGGTTAGATAGGGGCCCGAAACTTTTACCTGCAAACTAGGCTCATTTGGTACAGTCGCTACTATGTAGAAATTCTTTGCGTTCACTAATACGCCACTAACTCTTTAGCGCTTGCCGCCGGTTTCCATTCAATGAAATTCTGCTGTGGTATATGGAATTTAAGATACTGTATTACCTTAATTTTTCTACTACCGATCCTCACTATAGGGCTAATATCGGCCAAGTATCAGAAACCATCAGTTGCGTTGATACAAGATTGGAGTTACGGGGATCCTATACCTATTCAATATGTTCCTCGAAAGGTATTACAAATACTTTTTCTGTGGGTTACGAGTTAAAAGCCTGACTTTCTCAAATGTAGGTTAAACCCCTGTATAGGAAAAATTTGCTTACTGGATCATGTTTAGGGCTAAGGTCCTTTACAAACGAGTGCTTGATTCTTTTAAGGAAATGAGCAAATGGATTTGGGAAATTCAGCACGACGAATTTCATGCATTTGGACATAGCTTGGCATAAAATGCGGTGGCGCTGACTCTATTTAAAACATCTATTTTAGTGAATAAAAACTAACCGCTATGCTTGATACTCGACCGCTTCTATTAAAGACTGATTTCCCATTGCTGAAACGCGGTACCGTAGAAACTCTGCAGGTGAATCTGGGCTACAAGTGCAATCTCAGTTGTACACACTGCCATGTTAATGCCGGTCCCACTCGCACCGAGCAGATGACTCGGGAAATAGTAAATCTTGTCCTGGAATACCTAAATGTCCGCCCAGTCAAAACGATGGACCTCACCGGCGGTGCTCCGGAGTTGAATCCGCATTTCAAGTACTTGGTCGAAGAAGCTAAAGCGAGAGGAATGGAAGTCATCGATCGTTGCAATCTGACTATTCTAGGAGAGCCGGGCATGGAAGACATTGCCGCTTTTATGGCAGAAAAGGGAGTTACGGTAACAGCGTCATTACCCTGTTATTCGGAACAAAACGTCGAAAAGCAGCGCGGAAAGCATGTCTACTGGGAGAGTATAACGGCACTCAAAAAACTGAATTCTTTAGGTTATGGCGCGGAGCCAGAAAAGCAGCTCAATCTGGTATTCAATCCAGACGGGATTAACCTGCCACCGGCTCAGGTTAGCCTAGAGCAGGACTATAAGAGCGAGTTAAAATCGAGACACGGCATTATTTTTAATAAGTTGTTCACGATTACTAACATGCCTATTAGCCGTTTTGGAGGCATGCTCCTGGCTAAGGGGCTTTACCATCCGTATATGAGTACTTTAAGGGACAGTTACCGTGAGGAAAATTTAGACACTGTCATGTGTCGTAACCTTTTAAGTATCGATTACCAAGGATATGTTTACGACTGTGATTTTAATCAAATGCTGAAATTACCACTAGCGATAAATGGTAGACCCAAGACACACCTTTCGGAATTACTTGACAAGAATCTGGAGCATAACCCCATCATCACAGGAGAGCATTGCTTTGGTTGCACTGCGGGTCAAGGCAGTAGCTGCAGTGGCTCTCTGGAAGTCTGATTGTTTTAAGACGAGCAAGGGCAATTGGATATGCTGAGCATTATAGTTCCGGTACTTAATGAAGCTAAAATAATCAAGCGAGAGTTAGAANATCTGCAGGTGTATCGAGAGCAGGGTGCTGAACTTATAGTGGTAGATGGTGGCAGCGAAGATCAAACTGCACACTTAGCCAAATTTCTCGCTGATCGTGTGATCGTATCGGAACCAGGCCGAGCAACGCAAATGAACAGGGGCGCTGAAATTGCAAAGGGAAAAGTATTATTGTTCCTGCATATCGACACAGACTTGCCTGACAACTCCTTTGTGGAATTACAACAGATACTTCACAGCAATCACTTCAATTGGGGATGGTTTGATGTGCGTTTGAGCAATGTCGGGATTGCTTACCAAGTGGTTGCCTCTTGCATGAATATACGTGCTCGACTGACCTGGATCTGCACTGGCGATCAATCGCTTTTGGTATCTAGGCAACTATTTAGGAAAATTAGAGGTTTTCCGGAGATTCCGTTGATGGAAGATGTAGCAATTAGCAAATTATTACGTCGAGTGGCCCAACCATGGATATGCAAAGAACCCGTGGTTGCTTCGGCTAGGCGTTGGGAACAAAAAGGTCTAGTTCGCACCGTTTTATTAATGTGGAAACTGCGTTTTCTTTATTTCGTAGGTGTGAACCCAGATAGATTGGTTACTCGCTACTATTGATCTTCTTGATACCAGTATATGCCTTCTAAGCGACACAGTAGCTACGTTTACCCTTCGTCCCGTATCGCGGTATTTGGGCGGGAGCCTATCCTTGGTCAGGTAAAAACCAGACTAGAACCGGAGCTTGGCCTAAAAGGGTGCCTAGCTCTGTATCGGGCAATGTTGTCTCATATTCTGGTCACCGTGCGTGATTCTCGCTTAGCGCCCATGGAGTTGTGGGTTTCTTCGAATATAGCTCATGAATTATTTTTAAAATATTGTTATAAAAGGGAAATTTATCTTCAAAAGGGTGAAGACTTGGGGCAAAAAATGGCTTATGCAGCTTGTAAAAGTCTGAATTCACCCAGCATTGATAGCTTGATCATAATAGGGTCGGATTGCCCGGTCATGAACCGGGAATATATAGCAAGGGGCCTCCAAGCTTTGCATTGCACAAGCGACCCTGTAGACGTGGTTCTTGGCCCAACTTTAGACGGGGGCTATGTGCTTATAGGATTGAAACAGCCACAAGCAGGTGTTTTCCAGGATATCGAGTGGGGTACAGTGCATGTTATGGAACAGACACTGGAGCGGATGGCAGCCGAAAGCTTGAAATACCATTTACTTGAGCCATTGTGGGATATAGATAGACCGCAAGATCTAGAGCGACTGGAGAGCCTAGATGAACTGCTGGATATATACCTATCTGTATAGCGTCAGTTCCGTTTCTATAATCTTTTTCGCGATTTTCTTAGTATCAATTCTGTATTCTTCGGTTATTATTTGATTGTGCAAGCGCACAACCTTAGTCGCATCGATCTCTGGCAATTGCTCAATTAGCTCGCCAATGCGCTTCCAGTCGATGGGCTCTGTCGCCAGGGAGGCTTGGGATTCCTCCGCTCCACCGGTGCTCTGAATAATGGCTCTGTTTTTTCCGCGTGCGTGTGCTACCACATTTGTTTGTGTGGTTGAGCGCTCGTTCTGGTGTTTAATATCGGGATCTTCTTTACTCACTACAGTTCTCTTTCCCTTTCTGTGTTTGCTTTAATCCTTTTTGATCGTGCTCTCGAGCGAATACTTGCTCGGTGTCCCTCCACGGAAATTGCAGAAGAAACGGATATTTACCATCTTGGACTTTCAAATAACGTAAAGCTGATTACCGCAGGTTTCAATAATAGCGACTGGGTAGAAGATATCTTTAAACAAGCCACTCGGAAAAATCTGTGCTTATAAAAGACGGAATTGACTCTTTTTGATCTTCAATGTCTAATGGTTTGATTCTCGAAATGACTAGTTAATCTCGATAATCCTGATGGAGCTTTACCTACCATTAATAGTGAGATTCCCCGCGGTTTATGATCCAGGCTACCCGAATACTGTTAATTGACGATAATGAGGAGTCTCGCCATGACCTCGAGACGATCTTAGCCTTTATTGGTGAAAGCACCGTTCCTGCAACATCAAATTATTGGCAGTCACCAGCGACCGATTTGGTTAGCAAATCTTCTGATATTGCAGTGGCTATCATTGGTACTTGCGAACAATCCGACTTGGCGGCTCTAATGAAGGGAATTTATGATTGGGACGCTGGTATTCCATTCATACTTGTGGGCGAGCATGAGATTCCCAACTCACTGATTTCCGAAGTGATCTCCAATATTACAACGAAGCTCGATATGGAACTTCGCCATCAGTCGCTTCTGGATGCAATTCACAAAGCTAAGGTGTTCAATGAGCATTTCAATCGCCTAAGGGGTTTCGATGGTGTGCGAGATTACAACATGTTTCGCAATCTCGTTGGAAAGAGTGAGGCAATTCAGTGTGTAAGACAAATGATGGCGCAAGTAGCAAACGCCGAAGTCAGCGTTTTGATCACTGGCGAGTCAGGAACTGGTAAGGAGGTAGTGGCGCGCAACATGCATCTCAATTCTGCTCGTTCCGAAAACCCTTTCGTACCGATTAATTGTGGAGCTATTCCTAGGGAACTGCTTGAAAGTGAACTGTTTGGACACGAAAAAGGTGCCTTTACTGATGCCATTGCGTCGCGCGCTGGCAGATTCGAGCTGGCAGATGGTGGCACCCTTTTTCTAGACGAAATCGGTGACATGCCTCTTAATATGCAAGTGAAATTGCTGCGTGTTCTCCAAGATCGAAGCTTCGAGCGGGTAGGTGGTGTTAAGACAATACAAACAGACGTGCGTATTATGGCAGCGACACACCAGGACTTAGAACAAATGATTGAGGAAGGCCAGTTCCGTCAAGATTTGTATTATCGCTTGAATGTTTTCCCCATTGAAGTTCCACCGCTACGTGAGCGTGCTGAAGACTTACCGCTGCTTTTGGATGAATTGATTTCTGCTATGGAGTCAGAGAATAGGGGTTCAGTGCGGTTTAACTCCGGAGCCATCGCTTCACTATGTCAACACCCTTGGTTGGGTAATGTGCGGGAATTAGCAAATCTGGTGGAGCGAATGGCAATTATGCATCCCCATGGAATTGTCGGCATTAAAGACTTGCCGGAAAAGTTTCGTCATTTGGGTGACGACGAGATAGCTCTGGTAGAGATTGGTGGAGACGTAAACGAAAGCGTAATCAGTATTGATGATACGCAAGCGACGCGATCGCAGACATCGAGCGTTCAGGCCTTGTTGCCAGTAAATGGTCTTGATCTCAAGGAATACCTAACGAATTTAGAAAAAGATCTCATTGCGCAAGCGCTAAATGATAGCGGTGGTGTCGTGGCGCGGGCGGCCGGTCGTTTACAATTGCGGCGCACTACACTGGTGGAGAAGATGCGTAAGTACAAGCTGTCGAGGAGACCCAAGATAGAAGAGGAGATGGGTGCAGAACAATTGCAGTCGGGACAGCAAAAAGGTTCACCAGAAAACATCACCGAGTCAAAAGAGGAGAAACAGGGCCGGGCACCCGATGATGCTATTTCGGCCTAGCGATTAGCCTTTTAGTTCGCAAAACCAGTTGGCTCGAGCATCGGCACTACTTTATTACCAGAAACTGTGGCACTTTCCAGCTCCAACTTGATGCGCAATCCAGATTGGTCCAAGTGCTCAATTTTGACTAGGAGATACTGCCAGTCGTCTGCGAGCCAGATTTTGGTTGTGCGCTCATTGCTTTCCACCTGCGCAAGTTCAATTTGGGTGCTATTAAGCTTGCCCAAAGCTGTGTTCAATACCCCTTTTCCTACCAAGCGATATCGATGGAGTTCGATCTCATCGCCATCAATGAGTTGAAATTCAAGGGTGTCGGTGTTTCCTTTTTTGATTTGTTGTCTGAGAGCAAATTGATGGCTCAATTCATCCAGTACACCGCTTGTTAACTTAATAGGCCAGTTCTCGCCGTTTTCGTTGCTAAGCGCCAAGCCGGCATCCCAGTCGTAATTGATTGAACTGGCCTCTGTGCTTATTCCGGTAAGAAGATAGTTGTAGGATAGTGGAACCAAGTGTTCTGCACCTAGGTGGAACTCACTGATCTGAATTAATTTGGCTATGACCTGACCAGCTAACGATGCTTCTATAGAATTACTGAGTCGGTAGAGGCCGCCTTCAAGTATTTCCAGCTTACGAATAGCTGTGGCGCCGATCCCGTTGGTGCTAGCCTTGTAGTTGGCGGTGAACTCAACCGCTTGTTGGGCAGAGACAAAACTTTCAAAGATGATCAGGTAAAATGCTATTGCTGTTTTAAGGAACGGTTTCATACTTTATTTGCACACCAGTAGAGGGGAGTGGCTCACCGTCCAGAATAGCCCGGGTGCCTTCCATACGCAATCGACCGGCACCAAACCAGGCTACTGTCTTGGGATAAATAATATGCTCTCTATTTAGGACTCGCGCCGCCAAGATATCGGGGGTGTCTTCTTCGAGCACCGGAACTTTCATTTGCGCGATAATTGGCCCACCATCAAGGGCTTCGGTTACAAAATGTACCGTTACTCCATGCTCCTGTTCCTCACCATCGAGCGCACGTTGATGAGTGTTAATGCCGGGATATTTCGGCAGAAGCGAAGGATGAATGTTCAATATGCGGCCTGAAAAATGATTCACGAAGTTACTGCCTAGAATTCTCATGAATCCGGCTAACACAATAAGGTTGGGATTTATCTCTTCGATGGTTTTTCGGAGAATTAGATCAAAGTCTTCCCTTGTTTCGAAACTGCGATGGTCAATTACTTGCACGGGAATATTGTTTTTCTCGGCGCGCTGCAGGCCGTAAGCTTCTTGATTGTTAGAAATTACGGCGCTTATCTTGAAATTAGCAGTCGTGCTTGCATCGATAAGTGCCTGCAAGTTGGAGCCGCTACCGGAAATCAAAACTACTATATGACAGTAACTAGGGTGGTTCATAGTGCATAGTCAGTTATTGGTAAAACTAGTATCAAATAAAAACCACAGCTTCCTGGTTAGGTTTTCTTTCTACTATTTCGCCTATAATTGCAGCTTCATGGTGGGCTTCTTTAAGAAGATACAAAGCTTGCTCCGAGTCTTTAGGAGATAAACACAAAACCATACCGATACCACAATTAAATGTGCGATACATTTCAGCACTAAGAATGTTTCCTTGCTCCTGCAACCAGTCGAAAATTATTGGTCGCTGCCAACTCTCTAATTCAATCCGAGCCTGAACCTGTTCTGGTAGTACCCTCGGCAGGTTCTCTGTGATACCCCCACCGGTAATGTGTGCAATCCCATTTATAGACAAGCTAGAATGGAGCGAAGCAAGGGCCTTGACATAAATTCTGGTTGGCTTCAAAAGAACCTCCCCCAGCGTAGCTTTATCGAAGGATTGGTCAAGGCTCTCCTGGCTGCGTTCGAGAATCTTGCGGATTAGAGAGTACCCGTTTGAATGTGGCCCCGACGATGAAATCCCGATCAGACTATCACCAATGCTAATCTGGCTCTGATTGATAATTTTAGATTTCTCCACGACACCCACGGCAAATCCGGCCAAGTCGTAATCTTCATTAGCATACATGCCGGGCATTTCTGCTGTTTCTCCGCCGATCAATGCGCAGCCTGCTAATTCGCAACCTTTACCAATCCCAGCAACTACGTCTGTTGCGGTATCCACTTTCAGCTCGCCGGTAGCATAGTAGTCGAGAAAAAATAGAGGTTCAGCTCCACAGACGATCAGGTCATTCACGCACATTGCGACAAGATCAATGCCAATCGTATCGTGTTTGTTCATCTGCATAGCCAGCTTCAGTTTGGTGCCCACACCATCGGTGGCAGAAACTAATACTGGATGTTTGTATTCGCCTGGTATTTCACAGAGGGCGCCGAAGCCCCCCAGATCCGAAAGGACTTCGGGACGACGGGTACGCTTGGTAATGAACTTGAGTTTATCGATGAGGGCATTGCCAGCATCGATGTTCACACCGGCGTCGCGATAGCTCAGCGATTCGCTGCTTCGTCTAGCCGTTTCCTTGGCATCATCGAGGGCCATGTAAACAATCCAGGACAGGGTACGTGTTTAAGAGGGGTGCAGTTTACCAAGAAGCACCATCGTCGTCAGTGACTAAATACAAAGAGCCCAGAAGTTGCCGGTTCACACCTTGGATAGAAGTCTCATGATAATCGGGCGAATTTGCAGTATTATTCATGCGATGATTAGCCTTAACCCCAGATCATCGTTAGCTCATCTTTTGGTCGTACTACTGTTGATGTTAGCGGCACCTTCCTGTTTTGGCCTTCAAGTAGAAGGGCTGTACGAATATCGCGTAGTTGTTGAAAACGAAAGCGACGCTGAACGTAACCGAGCATTTCGGGATGCCCTGGAAGCGGTGCTATTAAAGGTCACTGGTGAGCGACGTTGGTTGCAAAGCCCCGTTCTACAACAGGCAATTGGAAATGCCCAAAGTTATGTCGAAGCAATCAGTTATAGTAGTGAAGTAGAGGAGATATTGCCGGATGTGATCGTTCAGGATCAGCGCGGTGTAGAGATAACTAACTTTAACGTTAGCTCTGTTCCAGAAAATCGAGAACAACGCTACATCGATGTCAGTTTTGCCCAATCATTACTTGATGATTTGCTGGCGAGTGCAGATATTCCGATATGGGACAGCAATCGCCCCAGTGTACTGGTTTGGATGGCGTTGCAGAACAATGAAGGTGAGCGCAGTATGATGACAGCTGATTCCAATCCCCAGATTATCGGATTGATAAAGAACTTCGCTGCTGAACGAGGTCTACCTATTATTTTCCCGGTACTTGATTTTGAAGATCGCCGCGCATTAACTGAAGACGCAGTGTGGGCGCTAGACGAAGAGGCTATCCGCAATGCTAGCGATCGCTACGGCGCCGACAGCGTATTGTCAGGCCGCCTTCATTTTACAGTTAGTGGCGAGTTGGTGGGCTTGTGGCAGTTTATCTTTCAGGGGCAAGTAGAAGTATTTGATGGTTTCGATGAAGAGTTGGCTCCTTATCTTAATGAACCGCTAGATCGAATCACGAATCAGTTAGCTAGTTACTTTGCTATAGTGCCGGAAACAGGAAGCCTGCAGATAGTAAGATTAAGGGTGGAAGGCATCAAAAATCTGTCCACATATTCAGCCCTGCTAACCTATATTGGTAGTTTAGGTCTGGTTGAAAATGTCAGCACAGCAGAGTTTGATGGCCAACGTTTAGAGTTGAATCTAAGGCTTCTCGGTGATGCTCAACAGCTCCATGAGGTGATTGCCCTTGATCGTGATTTACTGCCAATCACTAATATCCAGCGTGCGAGCGAATCGGTGCAGCATTATCGTTGGACCCGCTGATTCATGGCTACATCTCCTACGCAGTTGACACTTGGCGTTTCGCTGAACGATGACGCCACCTTTGATAATTTTCTAATAAGCGATGCTAACCTACAAATTGTGCAGAGCTTACGTGATCCGAGCCCTGATAGTAAGATCATTTATCTCTGGGGACCTGGTTCTTCAGGGGTCACCCATTTATTGCAAGCAATGTGTCACCACTACGAAGGCGCAGATCGCGGAGCTATCTATTTGCCGTTGAGTCAAAAAGGGGAATTTGCGCCAGAAATTTTATCCGGGACTAATAATCTTTCTCTGGTTTGCTTGGATGATATGGAGGAGCTGGCTGGAGATAGAATGTGGGAAGCAGCACTTTTCACGGCTTTTAATGCGATTATGGAGAGTAACACTAAACTGTTATTAGGGGCGCACAACGTTCCATCGAGCTTGAGGGTAGACTTACCCGATCTCAATTCGAGGCTTCAATCGACGTTGATATTTCAATTGAGATCTTTGGATGAAATAGAAAAGCGCAGGGCGCTTCAATTGCGCGCGAGTAAACGTGGCATAGAATTATCCGATAGTGTGATAGATTTTATCTATCAGCGTTGTGATCGCAGCATGTCGGGTTTGATAGATGTGTTGCTAAAGCTAGATCATAGCTCCCTCACTCACAAGCGCAAACTGACAATCCCCCTAATAAAGACCACCATGGCTTGGTGATATCTCTCATTAACTAAAGGTTAACTTGGTAATGTTCACGATAGAGTCTGATAAACAATATCAGAAAACTGAACAGCGTGACGGACAATACAACATATACTATTCCCATAATCCGTCGTTCGGGGTCAAAGGATACTAAGACTCCGTTTATAAAATATAGAAGGACTACAAAGCTAAGCCACGTGTAAGTCCGGGGGTGGTTTTGGTGCAGGCCAACACTGAAGGGAAGTAAGGGCATGACTCGGATTAGCCAGATAAGAACTACTGTGAGCGTAAAATCGTTGGATATCAATATAGTGTCTACGCCAAAACAGATAATTAATCCGTAGTACACGTTTAACACGAGCCGTTTCGAAGTCTTAATGGGAGCAGGTAGCGATCCTGAAGAGGTTTTCCTTAACACAATTAGCTTTCGAGCTTAAGGGTGAGAGTACCCAAGCGTTTGCCTAGTGCTATACAGAGACCTTTTTCCTCATCACTGATCTGATTTTTGCTCCCGGAACCAGCAAGATGACTTGCACCATAAGGTGTGCCACCAGTGGTAGTGGCAGTGAGCGCCGCTTCTGAGTAAGGGATTCCACAATAGATCATTCCATGATGCAGCATGGGAATAGCCATGGTCAGAAGCGTGGTTTCCTGTCCGCCGTGCATTGAGGCAGTTGAAGTAAATGTGACAAAGGGTTTATTAATTAGGCTTCCAGATGCCCATAACGCCCCTGTACCATCAAGAAAGTGCTTCAGAGCACCTGCCATATTTCCAAACCGTGTAGGACTGCCTAGAGCCAGTCCCGCACAGTCGCGCAAGTCATCTTCGGAGCAATAAACAGGGCCATTTTCTGGCACGAGTGGTTCACTAGCCTCATTAGTGCTAGAAATAGTAGGTACGGTACGCAGGCGCGCTTCCAGTTTACCCTCTTGTTCAACGCCGNGGCTGATCAGTTGGGCCATATTTCTAGTTGCGCCGTAGTGACTGTAGTAGAGCACCAGGACGTANGGATCATTCATAGACTTACACTCTTAATTAGATTGCGAACATTTAATAGGAAACGCCTGAGATTAGTCTGCAAAAAGGTTCAGTACCTTTTCTGGATTTCTCCCAAGAATGGCTCGGTCACCCTGTACTATGATTGGCCGCTGGATGAGCCTAGGGTGTTTAGTGGCAATTTCGAACAGATTTTCTTCACTCAGAGATTCATCATTTAGTCCGAGATCTTTGTAATCTGGTTCACTAGTCCGCAAGATATCTCGCAATTTAAGATCAAGTTTGGCTACCAAGANCCTGAGTTCATNAGTGGTCGGCGGGTTTTTTAAATAGTAAATTATTTCGGGATTAACACCATTTTCTTTCAATAGCGCCAATGCTGTTCGGGACTTGGAACAACNTGGATTGTAATAAATTGTAGTGGGTTCCATAAGAGCAGCGCGATGAAAGTCCAGCTTCTAATGATTTTCAGGTAGTATACGGTATATTCGATGGCTATCCACGCGGAAACAGCGCCAGTGCTCGCTAATAAAAACCAATACTAGGAAGCTTANTTGTGACGTCATTTACGACTGCAGTTACTGGGCTGATAAAAGGGAAAGTCCAGGGTGTATGCTTCAGGACCGAAGCTCAGAAGAAGGCGCGTAATTTTAACCTGACNGGCTGGGCACGCAATACTGACGATGGTGACATGGAAGTTCTGGTTGTTGGAAATAAGCTTGCTGTGGAGTTTATGAAAGTCTGGCTGGCAAAAGGTCCGAGTGCTGCCATTGTAGAAAAANTTGAATTTGTCAACTGTGAGGATCCGGGATTGGAAGNTTTCGAAGTGCGGGATTAGNCGCTCAAATGCACGCCAAGATTATTGGCCAGAAACCCCAGTATTCTTTCCTTACTGATGGCCTGTTTTTTGCCTTCTGCCCGCCGCACATACTCGACAGTACCCTCAGCAAGGCTGCGAGGAGAAACCACGATACGATGGGGAATACCGATGAGCTCTGATTCGACAAATTTAACACCTGGGCTAGTTTTTTTATCTCTGTCATCCATTAGGACTTCGATACCTAGCGCCTGAGCTTCTTGGTACAGCGATTCTGAAAAAGCCTTCACTTGTTCAGATTTGTAGGCATCTATTTGCAAAATGATTAGGTCGAAAGGGGCAATGTTCTCTGGCCATATTATGCCGCGTTCGTCGTGATTCTGTTCGATACATGCAGCGATCACACGAGTAATTCCGATGCCATAACACCCCATGGACATAGCTGTAGACTTGCCGTTTTCGTCTAGTACAGTCGCATTGAAAGCTTGGCTGTATTTTGTCCCTAATTGAAAGATATGGCCCACTTCTATGCCACGATTAATTGATAGCACGCCCTTACCGTCGGGACTAAGATCTCCGCTTTTTACTCTTCGGAGGTCGGCTTTTTCATCGAACTTGATATTATCGTTCCAATTAGCGTCTTGATAGTGCCGGCCTAGCTGGTTGGCTCCACACACAAAGTTGATCAATTCCGCAATCGAGTGATCAGCAATTGCTCGAACGGGCAGTTTGACTGGACCGATACAACCAGGGGGGCACCCAATCATCTTTTCAATAGTTTTTTCATTAGCAAAAGTCAGAGGTGATGCTACTCCCTTAATTTTTTGGGCTTTTATCTCATTAAGTTCCTGATCTCCCCTTATAAGCAAAGCCACTAGGTCATTGTTTGTTTCTCCATTGGCATCCTCTGCATGTACCAGCAAAGTCTTAATGATGACTTTGGTATCTATACTTAACCGTGCGGCTACTTCTTCAATGGTGTGAGCATCACCCGTATCCACAAGTAGTGCCTTCATTGTTGGGTTGTCACTGGGCTCCGGAGGGATCGCCCCCTCGGCAAGATCTCGATTGGCGGCATAGTCACTCTCAGTGCTGAACACGATCTCGTCTTCACCGGAATCTGCAAGTACATGGAATTCATGGGATGCGCTGCCACCAATATTGCCGGAGTCGGCGAGTACAGGGCGAAAGTTCAGACCTAAACGTGTAAAAATCTTACAATAAGTTTGGTGCATTATCTGGTAGGTTTCTTCCAAGGATGTCTGATCGATGTGGAAAGAGTAGGCATCTTTCATGATGAATTCGCGGGCACGCATGACCCCAAATCGCGGTCGGGTTTCGTCTCGGAACTTGGTTTGGATTTGGTAAAAATTTGCCGGCAGTTGTTTATAGCTGTTACATTCCTGACGAATCAGATCGGTAATCACTTCTTCATGGGTGGGGCCTAGACAGAAATCCCGCTCATGACGATCTTTAAAGCGAAGCAGTTCCGGACCCATGTCCTGCCAGCGGCCTGATTCCCGCCACAATTCGGCATTCTGAACTACAGGCATGGAGAGCTCCATGGCACCGGAACGATTCATCTCTTCTCGAATGATATGGGTAACTTTGTGGAGCACACGTTGACCTAGGGGCAACCAAGTATATAACCCACTCGCCAACTTTCGGACCATGCCTGCCCGCAGCATCAGTTGATGGCTGACAATCTCGGCATCGGTCGGGGTTTCTTTGATGGTGGCTAGTAGGTATTTACTGGCACGCATAGCCTTTTTTCAATTCAGTTAGTTGTTGGGGCCGCGACATATAACGTATCACAAAAGGAAAGCCAGCCTCGGCTGCCTTTTCGAATTTTTCAGCTTTTTGCCGCTTAAATCTGAACAAGTCCCTTAATTGGTATAGTAATAGCCGAGCAATAATTAAAGGGTAAATCCTTTAAGTTTTTTCAAGGCTTGAACGCTGACTCGATAGCCAGCTGGCTTTCTTGGAACGTCCATAAGTTCACCAGGCTTAAACGGATTTGGTGCTTTCTTGCGAGCAGGGCGGGGTTTTGTTGGCTTCCTCTTGATCTTGAGCAGGCCGGGCAGCGTGAATTCGCCCACTCCACGTTTCTTGATGTGTCGCTCAATAATGACAGTTAATTCATCGAGTACTGCTGTAACTTCCTTTTTGCTTAACGAAGTATTCTGAGCAATTTCGTTTAACGTTTCAGTTTTGGTGTACTTTTTTTGTATTGCGGGAGCCCTTTTCTTTGCGGCGCTGTTCGTTTTTCTTTTTATTGGTTTTCTTGCAGATACTTTTTTAACAACCATGCCCGATCTCTTTCCGTTATTTAGTGTTAATTGTTAATGGAATTTGTTTAGTTGAACTCTCTACGATAAAGGAGTTGAAATATTTTTAATAAAGTAAAATTAATCACCCTGTAATTTGTCATTACCCTTCATCGACTCAGGGAAAGTAGTTATAAAGCATTCATTCTGACTGGGCAAGTACTTCTAACAATTATATGAGTGATATCAAAAATTACTAAAGGTTCGGTAAAAATAGCGTTAAACTCTTTGACAATTTAATCTAAGGTGAGTATTCACTAAGTAATGAATTAAATAGAATGCTTGTGTCCATGTATTGATGGCCCGCAAAGAATTATACTATTGGTGATAAGAATGATTCATTTACCAGAAGCCGATTAACCCAGTTGGTTGTTATTAAAACCCGCGTGCATTCTCATCTAACTCTTAAAGCATTCGGTTCTGTCTTTGTTAGAGCAGAGTCATCCGACCATAAACGTGTCATTGCATTCACGTTAACCTATCCAATTTGGATCTTTAAAACGCTGCGGGTCTGACAGTGCTGCAATGGACGTGGGTAATATTGGTGGTGAAAAAGAAAACATGGTGGTTTGTGAATTAGGGGTTGTCCTAATTCAGGGGTGCGTGGTAAAAAATATATAAGGTATAATCGCCGGTTTTTAACTGTTTGGGCTCTAATCCGCGTACTAGCTGGAAGCGGATAATTAGTGTCTCGGTGAAATATTAGCGATGCCTATCTACGAGTATCAGTGCAACAATTGCAATCACAAAATTGAAGTCCTGCAGAAAATCAGCGACGATCCTTTGGCAGAATGCCCATCCTGCCGCCAGCAGAAACTCAAAAAACTTGTGTCGGCAGCTAGCTTTCGACTCAAGGGCAGCGGTTGGTACGAGACTGATTTCAAGACTGGAGGCAAGAAACAATTGGCGGAATCGGATTCAGCCGCTGATTCCAATACAAAATCCAGTGCTGACAGCGATAAACCTAAGCCAGATACTAGTGTAGCCAAATCTGAACCTGTCAAATCAGATACAACTGAGAAGAAAACAGCGAAAGAGAGCAAGAAGGATATTAACAAGAGCAAAAATATAACGGGTAAATCTGGCTCTAAGGCAGTAGATGTTTAAAAACGATACAAGGTGGACAGAAGTCGCTGCTGCCTATTTGATAAAGTTAATTGAAGGAATTTAGTATGCGCAGTCATTATTGCGGTGAATTAAACGAATCACACCTTGATCAAAACGTTTTGCTCTACGGTTGGGTGCACAGGCGTCGAGATCATGGTGGTGTGATATTTTTGGATGTGCGCGACCGCGAAGGCGTCGCGCAGGTAGTTTACGACCCCGATACGGTTGAGAGTTTTGCTATTGCCGAAGACGTGCGTAATGAATTTGTCATTAAAATTGAAGGGCGAGTACGGTTGCGCCCCGACGGAACTGTTAATCCTGATATGCCTACCGGCAAGATCGAAGTGCTTGGTAAGGAACTGGAAATACTTAATACCGCCAATACACCGCCTATTCAGCTCGATGAACATGTCGACGTACACGAAGATCTTCGATTACGATATCGCTATATCGATTTACGTCGTCCGGAAATGACTGAGAAGCTGCTCTTTCGAGCGAAGGTCTCAAATACGGTCCGTAATTTCCTCGATAGTAATGGTTTTATCGATATCGAGACGCCAATA
>JGI24816J26688_1000143_pt1 | contig 16438 bp, 16 predicted proteins | sample METZYME_3_250m_FD_26688 | JGI IMG/M metagenome (IMG submission 26688)
TAGCCTTGAAATCCGGGTTGACCCTCAGGAACTGAAAATAAAAACAGAAAAGTTTTTTAGGAAAAAAAATTTACCACCAAAGGTTCGCCTGTTGAAAGGTTTGCCGATTGATCCGCTTCAACTGGGCATCCTCGATGACTTTTTGAAGATTGCGGGCTACTGTTTGGAAGCACCGTCGAGAATGATGGCATTAAATCTTGATCCATATGAGTCGGAATCACAGGTTTGTCCACATGATGAGGGGCATTACTCTGGTCCAAATGATTGGGTGAAAGTGTGGCACCACCTTAGAAAGCGCGACCATGATCTATTGCCAATTCATCGAGTCACCTTGGCCAAGATCACCGATCCTTGTTGTTTTTTGTTATTTCAGGACTATCTATCACGGCCAGTAGCNTCTGGTTTTGCCGTGCTTCATAACGGAGCACTGGGTATTCACGGAATAGCGACTTCTAAGCACAACCTCCGGGAAGGGTATGCAACAAAGTTGGTAAATCAACTATTGCATTGGGGGAAAAGAAAAGGAGCCAGATATGCTTATTTGCAGGTGGAATCTGCGAATGTTACCGCCCTGAATCTTTATACCAAGCTTGGATTCAATGAAGTGTACAAATATTGGTATCGAGCCAGGTATTAGTAAACAGCGACGAAGATTCTTTCGAGTGGGATAGGGCTGGTAAGTTGTCCGTGTTTGTGGAAGTACGATAGACTCAGCCTCCGAATAATCGCCAGCAATTTTAGGAATTTATAATGTCGACAAATAAGCGTGTACTGTTTGCTAAACGCCCTATAGGGGAACCAGATGATGATTGTTTCAGAATAGACGAAGTAGCAACTCCGGATCTAGGCCCAAATGAAATCCTTATTAAAACCTGTTGGCTCTCTCTCGATCCATACATGCGTGGTCGCATGAACGATATGAAATCTTATACCGAACCTATGCAGATAGGTGATGTGATGACAGGGGAGTCAACCGGAATTGTTAAGGAATCGAACTCGGATAAATGGCAGGTTGGAGATAGAGTAGCTGCCCATATGGGATGGCAGGCCTATATCGTTGTGAAAGGTGATGATGCCCGGTTGATGAAAGTCGACTTGGACAACGGCACGTTATCCGCTCATCTGGGTGTTGTGGGCATGCCAGGGCGAACAGCATATTTCGGATTAACGGAGGTAGGGAAGCCAAAGGTCGGCGAAACGCTGGTTGTTGCGGCAGCCTCCGGGGCTGTCGGTTCAGCAGTAGGACAAATTGCTAAGATTTTAGGTCTCAGGGCAATTGGTATAGCCGGGGGATCGGAAAAATGCCGGTATGTTAAAGAAGAACTTCAGTTTGATGATTGCCTGGATTACAAGTCTGNAAATNTTGCTGANAAATTGGGCCTAGCCTGCCCTGATGGAGTAGATATCTATTTTGAAAATGTTGGAGGTGAAGTGACNAAGACGGTAGCGCCGCTGCTTAACGAAGGGGCCCGAGTCCCTATTTGTGGGTACATCTCTAACTACAATGATGAAGATATCACAAAAGCGGAAACACCTTTTCATATTCTTAAGCAACTTCAAACTGTACCCGAACATCGGTTCTTTGTTGTTTTCGAATGGCAGGATCGTTACGAGGAAGCTACTCGGCAGCTTGGACAATGGATCAAGGACGGGCTTCTTAAGTATCGGGAAAGCATAGGGGAAGGGCTAGAGAATGCGCCCGAATTGTTTCGGGGCTTATTAAAAGGTAAGAATTTCGGTAAACAACTGGTTAAGGTTGCAGAAGAGGAAATATGACTTCCTCTACAGGAGATCAATTCAGGGTTGAGAATCTCTTTTCATTGCGGGGTAAAACTGCCCTTATAACGGGTGGCTCAAGTGGGCTTGGATTAATCATGTCCAAAGGCTTATTGCAGAATGGGGTTAAAGTACTGATAGCTTCCCGTAAGGCTGAAAAGAGTAAAAGAGCACTTAAAGAGCTAAAGCCGCACGGAGAATGTTACGCATTTAATGCAGACGTTACCTCGATGGAAGATAGGAAGGTATTGTTGGAAGAGGCGAAGGAGAAACTCGGTAGCATCTCCATCCTGATAAACAATGCAGGCACAAACTGGGGAGCCAAATTTGAAGAGTACCCGGATCAAGGGTTTGCCAAGGTAATTAGTACTAATTTGAATGCTGTATTTTCCCTCACTCGCGATGCATTACCTTTGTTGGAGAAAGCCGCTTCATTCAAAGANCCAGCAAGAATCATTAATATTGGTTCGATGGATGGGATACACGTTCCCATCGTGCAGCGGGTACCGACCTTTGCCTATTCGTCGAGTAAAGCGGCTCTGCACCACTTAACCAAGAGTTTGGCCATCGATCTTGCACCCAAGCATATTACCGTCAATGCTGTGGCTCCTGGGTTCTTCGAATCAAGGATGACGGATTACTTGTTTGAGCATTATAAGGATGACATAGAGGATGATTGCCCTTTACATCGGGTCGGCGAGCCGGAAGACTTGGTTGGTATTATCGCCTATCTTGCGTCAAGGGCCGGCGCCTACATCAACGGTACCGTTATACCAGTCGATGGGGGAACCTGCATCTCCAAAGGGAAAAGATCCTGGCAGGACTAGGATTGCAAAGGACTCCAAACGAATCCGAAATTTATTACTCCTTACCTTGTTCTCGGACAACCCGCTTGATAGTTTAGTGATCCATTTTTATTTAAAATAATCTCTGCATCTGAGCCATTCTGTGGGGTGATCCATCAATGGAGAAAAAATGAGCTTATTCAGTCTCGAAAACAAAATAGCCCTGATCACGGGCTCAAGCAAAGGTATCGGAAAAGCCATTGCCGAGCGTATGGCTGAACAAGGGGCCAAGGTGGTCATCTCTAGTCGAAACCAGGATGCGTGTGAAGAGGTAGCGGCGGNAATTAATGCCGAGGGTGGTGAGGCGATAGCCATAGCCTGCAATATTAATTACCAGGAGCAGTTGGAAAACCTGGTATCACAAACCCACCAGCGACTTGGGCCAGTCAATGTGCTGGTTTGTAATGCTGCCTTGAATCCCTATTTTGGTCCCTCGCAGAATATACCTGATGAAGCTTTCGAAAAGATCATGCATGCCAATATTGGCAGTGTGCATCGACTGTGCCAATTAGTTATACCTGGTATGGCAGAGGGAGATGGTGGCTCAGTCATAATCGTGTCTTCCATCGGGGGCCTCAAAGGTAGTGATAAGCTAGGAGCTTATTCCATCTCCAAAGCGGCAGACATGCAGATAGCACGCAATCTGGCAGTGGAGTGGGGGCCAAAGAACGTCCGCGTGAATTGTATNGCTCCTGGATTGGTACGAACTGATTTTGCCCGTGCACTTTGGGAAAATCCTGAAATCTACGAAGCTACCGTGTCTAAGTATCCTTTGCGCCGTATTGGTGAACCGGATGAAATCGCCGGCGCAGCTGTGTTGCTGGCTTCTTCTGCCGGGAGTTTTACCACAGGACAAACAATAGTGATTGATGGCGGTGGCACAATCGCAGGATAAAGGGTGTAATTGCTAAACTATAGGGCTATCAATAAAGTAAATTAAATTAGGTGGATGAGCACATTATGGATTTAGGTATTTCAGAAGAATTAAAGGGTGTTCGAGAAAAAATTCGGGTTTTCGCCGACGAAAAAGTATCGCCTCTCGAACAAGAGTATATGACAGAGATCGGTGTCGGTGACAGATGGTCTCATACTCCNAGGCAAGAAGAAATTCTAAATGGATTAAAGGAAGAAGCACGAAGACTGGGTTTCTGGAACTTTTTTCTACCCGAAAGTCAGGGAGGTGCTGGTGTATCCAACCTTGAATATGCTCATCTCGCAGAAATTATGGGAAGAAGCCGTCTGGCTTCTGAGGCGATGAATTGCAGTGCTCCGGATACTGGAAATATGGAAGTGCTTGAGCGTTATGGATCCGAAGAGCAGAAAAAGCAGTGGCTGGAGCCGCTTTTGGCTGGTGAGATACGCTCTGCCTTCGCGATGACTGAACCAGGAGTGGCATCGTCTGATGCAACTAATATTTCCACCCGTGCGGTTTTGGATGGTGATGAATGGGTCATAAGTGGGGAGAAATTCTATATCTCTGGCGCTGGCGATGTGCGGTGTAAAATCATGATAGTTATGGTTGTAACTGAACCCGATGCTCCTAAGCATACAAGACAATCTCAAATTCTGGTCCCCACAGATACCGAGGGTGTGGAGATCGTTAGGCCGATGGAAGTGTTTGGCCGGGATGATGCGCCCCATGGACATATGCATATAAAATTTCATAACGTCAGGGTGCCAGAGAGTAATATTATTTTAGGACGAGGACGTGGGTTTGAAATTTCCCAGGGACGATTAGGACCAGGGCGTATTCATCATTGCATGCGGTCTATTGGGGCGGCAGAAAAAGCATTAGATCTCATGTGCACACGTTCCCTAACCCGGGAAGCCTTTGGAAAACCACTTGCAGAATTGGGCGGTAACTATGATGTAATCGCAGATAGCCGCATCGAGATAGAGATGTGCCGTTTGTTAACCTACAAAGCAGCCTGGTTAATGGATACCATCGGTAACAAGGCGGCCCGTGATGCCATATCCCAAATCAAGGTTGCTGTCCCGAACATGGCACTTCGTGTAATTGACAGGGCGATTCAGATGCACGGAGCTGCTGGAGTGTCCCAAGATTTCCCACTGGCAGCGCTATGGACCAGTCAGCGTACCTTACGTTTGGCTGATGGTCCGGATGCGGTGCATCGACGTGTCGTGGCACGCAAAGAGCTTGCTAAACATACATAAGGTAGGGTCTAAGATTAACGGGAAAATGGGGGCTTCGGTTCCCATTTTGCTTGGAATAGTTTCTATCATCATGTGGCCAAGTCTTCATGTCTCAATCCATTGCGGTCATAATCCCAACTTATAATAGAAGCCATACATTACGACGTGCCTTGGATTCTGTTAACAGCCAAACAGTAAAGCCCAACGAGATCTGCGTGGTCGACGACGGATCTACTGACGAGACAGAGCAACTACTCAGTCGTCATTACCCCCAGGTTAATTATGTTTATCAAAGCAATACNGGGGTGAGTTCTGCGCGTAACGCTGGCGTCGCCTTANCTAGGGGTCACTGGCTGGCCTTTCTCGATTCGGATGATGAATGGATGCCTAATAAATTAGAAAGGCAGCTACAGGAAATAAACGATAACCCCACTTTCCCTCTCGTTCATTGTGACGAGATCTGGATAAGGAATGGTGCCCGCGTTAATGCTATGCATAAACATCAAAAAGCTGGTGGAGAAATCTTTGAACGGTGTCTGCCGCTTTGTGTCATTTCACCATCAGCAGTCATGATTAAACGCCGCCTATTCGAGGAGGTTGGAGGATTCGATGAGAGCTTGCCCGCTTGTGAGGACTACGATCTGTGGTTGCGAATCTGTAGCCGCTATCCTGTGCTTTATATTGAGGAAGCCTTGCTAAGAAAATATGGAGGCCATGATGACCAATTGTCGCGNCAGTATTGGGGCATGGATCGGTTTCGCGTCAAAGCGCTGGTTACGTTGCTGAATACTGGNAATCTTCGGCCTCAGCAAACCCAGTTAACAAGAGCTATGTTAGTTAATAAATGTGAGATACTGGTCCAGGGTGCGGAAAAACGAGGTAATAAGGAAACCGCTGGTTATTACTATTCGTTGATTAAATCTTTCGCTAAGTCTTCCTTATGAACTCTTCAATATGACCGGTAGAATGGATCAAGTAAACGTCATTGTCGCTCATTCTTTGGAAGCGCGACCGTTAATAAACCGATTTGAGCTAAAACCGGATAAAACCGAAGCGTCGCTAACTGTCTATAGCAACGATGCTGGTATCCGCTTAATTATCACTGGCGTGGGTAAACAATCTTCATTCGCTGCGACCAACCGGTTGGCAGACCTGCGAGAGAATTCTTTCGAGGAGCGGGAGGGGTGGTTGAATGTCGGTATAGCCGGGCACAAGTCTGCCAAAATTGGTGCGGGATTATTGGCTAACAAGATTATTGACGCCAGCTCTGCCAAAGCAGTTTATCCGGTACCGATGCTTTCGGATATTCCCTCTTCAGCGGTTATCACGGTAGATCAGCCGGATTTGGATTATTGCGAAGAAGCTGCTTATGAAATGGAAGCGTTCGGTTTCTGGTCAGCGGTATCCAACCATACTTTTCTAGAATTGATCCAGATTTATAAACTTATTTCGGACAATCCAGAGCATCCGGTAAATCATTTGGATCCAAACTCTCTAGAGCAGCTCGTTGCGAATCATTGTGACAAGGTTGAGCGTGTTGTACTAAACCTGCAATCGCTTGTGCGTGAGGTTAACGAAATCTATCGGTTGCCTGACGAATGCGAAAAATTACAGGGAAAAGTCCGACTCAGTATTACTCAACAGCATCAGTTAAAACGCTTATGTCAGCGGTTTCTAGCCTTTGGGTTAGAAAAAAAGCTAACTAAGATAATAGATGAAGTTCCGCATACAGGGAAACAATTAATTCAGAACCTTGAATTGGAATTGTTGTCGGAAACTAGAATTAAGTAGCTATCTAAAATATGTTTTCCGCTATATATATAGAGAATGAAGTTAAGCGTTACGAGCGGGTAGAGCGAATATTGAACCGCTACCCCGATGTGCCGCATATTTCATGTGAACGTTATGGGGAAATTTTTAACCGTAACGCACAAAACTTTCGTTTACAGAAAAGGTCACCGGCCCTTATTTTGGCTAGGAAGCATGGCAATCTGGTACTACCAGCCCCGGAAGGTTATGGTTTCGATAATAGCCCCAGCTTTTATTTTTCGCACATGCTTAATTGTGTATATGACTGCCGGTACTGTTTTCTACAGGGGATGTACCGTTCAGCGAATTATGTTGTTTTCGTTAACTACGAAGAATTTGAATCGGCACTGAGCACCAACATCGTCAGATATCCTGGGTCCTCTGTGTACTACAGTGGATACGATTGCGATAGTCTAGCCTTGGAGCCAGTGAGTAAATTTTGTAAATATTTCTTACCTTTCTTTTCCAAACATCCCGAGGCCGTTATCGAGATTCGTACCAAGAGCACTCAGGTGAGAACGCTCTTAGAACATACTCCACTCGAGAACTGTATTATCGCAATGAGCTTTACCGCTCACGATGAGGCAAAGCGGTGGGAGCATAAGGTGCCCTCGATAGCAAAGCGGCTCGACGCGCTACAAAAATTACAGCAAGCTGGTTGGCCCATCGCGATTCGGTTTGAACCGTTAATTTTTGGACGTGATATGTTAGAACGCTACTTATCGTTATTTGAGCAAATATTTGGTGTGCTTGAAAGTTCGGCTATTCATTCAGTAAGTACTGGTGGATTCCGAATGCCGGTTGAATACATGAAAAACATCATTAAGCTCTATCCCGATGAGGCGTTGTTTGCGCGACCAATGCATACAAAAAATGGGGTGATGTCTATGCTCGCAAAAGATAGTTGCCCGCATGACGCGATCGAGGAACTATTATTTGGATTCATTTCAACTAAACAGTACTATCGCTGCGCCTAGGATATGAATTAAATGACTAGTTTCAAGAATCAACTAATTGTAGTTAGTGGAGCTTCGTCGGGAATCGGCTTAGCTATGACGAAAAAATTACTTAACAGGGGGTACAGTGTTCTAGGAATAGCCAAAGAATATACTGAGCCGATGGAAGAGCACGAAAATTTCCAAGCGATTACGCTGGATCTAGCTGACCTTGATCATCTGCAATCGGCATTGGCTAAAATCATAAAACAAATAAGTCAGCCGCTTCGCGGATTGATTAACAATGCCGGGCTAGGGAAAATGGGATACCTGGAACAACTGTCGGTTGAAGATATAAGGCTTGTCATGAATACTAACTTTCTAAGCCACGCTATAGTTACAAAATGTTTTCTTCCTCTTTTAAAGCAACAGAACAATCCGGTAGATATTTTATTTACTGGATCCGAAGCTGCGTTGCAAGGCGCGCGGCAAGGCAGCATATATTGCGCCAGTAAGTTCGCAGTTCGTGGATTTTCTCAAGCGTTGAGGGAAGAATGTGCGAAATCAAAGGTTCGTGTGACTATTATTAATCCGGGCGCTGTACGTACGCCCTTTTTCGATAATTTGCATTTTCAGCCAGGAAATTCAGAGGAAAATGCGATAGCACCGGAAGATATCGCGGAGGTAATGATGACTGTTCTGAAAGCCAGGCCTGGTACAGTGATAGATGAAATAAATCTATCACCGCTTGTCCACGTCTGGCAGAGGAAGGATTGATTCTGAGTATTGCAGTTGCAATAATATAACGTAGAATTTCACCATCTTAGCGTATACTGGAAAATATTGAGTTAAAAAGCTGTTATAAAGCACACGATACCTACTTCCTAAAGCATGAATTTGAGGAATTTTTATGAAAACCGAAGCGGTTCTTTCTAAATTAGTGCACGTCCTGGCAGGTGCCATCCTGGCACTGCTATTGTCCGCTAACGTAGCGGCCCACACGGCGCTACAAGAATCCATCCCAGGAGATTCGGCTACAATTAAAACTCCGCCTGCCCACCTCGATTTGGTATTCAACGGTCCCGTGACACTAATTAAGCTCGAATTAATGGGAGTGGGTCACGAGATGCCTACAAAGTTTGAACCGAAGACTGGCGCTATGTCTACGTATCGTATTGAAACCCCCGGAATGCATCCGGGACAGTTTACGGTGAACTGGGCAGTAATTGGTGCCGACGGCCACACTGTCACGAACTCTTTCAGCTTTGTAGTTGATCCAGCTGCTGAGGAACATGAAGGCCATAGTGCCAATCATGATGATCACGATAACCATTCCGACCATACAGAACATGCTAGTCACTAGGGCTTCCACGATAGATTATGTTTTCAGTCCCAACTAGTTGGGAACTAACCAGCCTCGTTTGTAAACTGCTTCTTTATTTCGGTGCCGCCAGCATAGCTGGTGGTAGCCTGTGTCTTTGGCTTTACAACAACGGCAGACGCCAATATTTTGAGAAGGTAATCGGTTACATCATGCTGGGTGCGTTTCTGGGATTTCTGGGAACGTTCGTCAATTATTTCGTTCAAGTTGGGTTGATCAATGCTCGTGGTTTGACTGGCATGTTCGACTGGGACATGGCCTCTTTGTTGCTGGAAACACAACTTGGCGAAGTTACATATATGCGTTTGACTGGATTTATATTAGCGTTTATTTCCAGCCTGATATTTTTTCGTAAAGCCGTCCGATTGCCCCAACAATCCTTTTACCGCTTGCTGCTAGGTGTCCATGGAATTGCTTTTCTGTTCGTGGCTTTCAGTTTCACTAAAGCCGGACATATCTCAGTATTAACTGGAATTGCCCGCACAGCCGTCGTGTTTCATCTGTATGCTTTTTCTGCCTGGATAGGATCGTTGTTCCCATTACTACTTCTGACCAACTCTACTGAGCTAAATTTGTTAAAGAAACTGATGCAACAATTTGGCGACAATGCCTTAGGAATAGTTATTATACTTGCCGGTATGGGTGCGTTGATGTTGCTGGAATTATTGGATAACCCAGCTGAGCTCTATACAACACCCTATGGTTGGGTGTTCTTATTGAAATTATTTCTGGTATTGGTGACCTTGAGTGTGGCAGCAATAAACAAGCTAGTCTTGGTTCCTGCCATAGTGAAAAATGCTAGTGCTTTACGATTGCGTCGCTCTATCCGGGTAGAAATGGTTGCGGTCACACTGGTTCTAATAGCAACTTCTTACTTATCGACTATTGTTGGGCCAGCAGGCCATTAGAGTTAAAACCTCTCCTCGAGTATTTCATGGTAGATCATTATTCTGGCGCAATAAATCAAATTTATAACGGACCTCAATTCCTCATTGCTTACTCTCCCTAAAAAGTACCTTATATTGGCCGACTTAATGAACAGTAAGTTAGCCTTTTTTCTGGTAAATCGGAACTAATGCTCAATAAAGATTTCCTATATAATTCAGGCTTGGATTTTTTGAATAAGAACAAATTAACAAGGATGCGCCGTCAACAGGGTAATGCATAAAAATTTCCGAAGGCTAATCGATTTATCAGAATATCAATCCGAAACAACGCGTTGCCCTGGTAATCATTGACAGAATTTTCCCGTGATTTTTTCTCTTTGCAAGAACATCATTATGATCGCGCATGGATTTGTGATCTGCCTCTCGTTTCTGCCGGGTATGCTCAAGGCCGATGACGATAATCTGCCGATCCTTTATAACTATGATTTTACGAATTTCGTTGCTTGGTTGGAGCAAAACACAGTAGAAAAGGATATACCTGGCTCCGCGCTAGCCATTGTGTCGCGAGAAGGGATTATGCAGTTGGAAACCTGGGGTGTGAGGAAAGTTATCGCGAGGGATCCGGTTAATAGTGATTCCGTTTTCCGCATTGCTTCGATGTCGAAAACATTTGCTGGTACCGTGGCTGGTCTGTTAGTGAATCAGAACTTGCAGGGTTGGGATATGCGTATTAATGGCCTGTTTCCTAACATGGGATTAGGCGAAGGAACTTCATCGGAGGCAATTACGCTTAAGCACATTGTCAGTCAGACGACTGGGCTGATGCCCCATTCCTATTCCAATATGCTAGATGATGGCGTTATCTACCAAAAAATAAAGGAGAAATTCCACCAGATACCGACCGTATGTTCCCCCGGGCAATGTTATAGCTATCAAAATGTGGTTTTTTCACTTGTGGCTGATGTTGTGGAAGAGAGTACTGGTGACAGCTATGAAAAATACCTGCACCAACAGATTTTCAAGCCTCTTGGTATGACCACCGCTAGTGTCGGCATGGAGCCGTACATAAATAGTTCGAATGTGACCGATCCGCATCGGCTGGTGAGGGGTAACTGGCGGACGACTACCACAAATCCGGCTTACTATTCGGTGGCTCCGGCATCAGGAATTAATGCTAGTATTTTTGATATGGCTATTTGGATTCGCGCCAATCTGGGTGCTTTCCCGCACATTTTGTCGAAAGATTTCCTTGCTGAGTTACATGAACCGGTTATTTCTACCCCTTATGGCAATTACTTTAATCGCTGGTCTGGGCTGGAAAAAGCATATTATGCAATCGGTTGGCGGGTATTCAATTACAAGGGCTTGCGAGCAATCCACCACGGTGGGGGTGTCAGAGGCTACCGTTCGGAAATGGTTTTCGTGCCCGATGCTAATATTGGTATGGTAATGTTGTTAAATGCAGAATCAAACTTGGCTAACGACGTAGTCCCTGCCTTTCTTGATCACCTTACAGATACCGAGTGAATCAAAAAAACTGTCACAGTATAAGGAAACAAAATCATGAGCTCGGTGATTGAGTTACTGAAGTCACATCGCAGCATTCGTAAGTTTACCGATCAGCCGATTAAGTCTGAATTATTTGAAGATTTGGTCAAAGCAGGACAGGCGGCGGCCACGTCAAGCTTTCTGCAGGGATCAACCATCGTGCGAATCGCCAACGCAGAGACCCGACAGCAAATTGCTGAGATAGCAGGTGGCCAATCTCATGTTGTCACTGCGGCAGAGTTCATGGTGTTTTGTGCTGATCTAAAGCGCGCTGGCAATTACTGTGAAGAGTATGGCAAATCTTTTGAGGGTGATTACACCGAACATTTCATCATTGCTACAGTAGATGTAGCATTAATGGCTCAGAATATTGTGACTGCAGCTGAATCTGAAGGATTAGGGATCTGCTACATCGGTGGTATTCGCAATAATCCGGGTGCGGTATCGGAATTATTGCGATTACCCAAAGGAGTCTATCCTGTGTTTGGATTATGTCTGGGATATCCGGATCAGAATCCGGAGATCAAACCTCGTCTACCGGTATCGGTAATTCTGAAAGAGGAAGTGTACAACGACACTAGCGATCGCGAAGTCATTACTAAGTATGATAAAGAAATTCGCGAATATTATCGGTCCCGCACAGGGGGAGGCCATGAAATCAGCTGGTCAGAGCAGGTGGCATCNCTGCTCTCGGAAAAATCCCGGCCCCACATGAAAGGATTTCTGGAAGAGCAGGGATTCAAGTTTCGGTAAAGTTTCTACTCAATCCACAGCCGACCATATCGGAACCTCGTAGGACATATTAGAGATAAATTCTGGATTGCATCACTTAAGAACTCCGTCTACGGAGCAATATATTTCTGGAAAGTTCTTTGCCTAGCGCACCTAGTCCGTTGGCGTGAAATAGACCATACATTGGCGGGAGAGGGCACAGAGCTGCCCGGATTCATCAAAAATCTTGCCAGATTGTTGCGTATAGCCGGCGGACGCGGCTTCGGCTGTAAATTCTAGGTAAAACCACTCAGATTTTATCATTTCTGGTGGCACCACGAATTCCAGTGACCAGGTGAGGGAGCTAGATGGCACCGGAGGTTTGTCAAAATGGGTGAGAATAACCGGTGGAGGTATGTCGGCAATGGTGACCAACTTTTCGGTAGGTAGATCGCTAAGATCTGTCCGGTGCCTTACCCAAAGGGCCATATTCCGACTTTGGCGTCCCGAAAATGGTGCATTGCCATCCATCCAATAACCTTCAAAGTAACGTAAAAATCCAGCAGAACCTTTGGCGTGTTCTGCAAAAGAAAGCCCTTGTTCTCGTGGCGAGGGACTGAGATTCCGGGTTGGTGGCACGCTTATGCCTTGTCGAGGGCTGCCAAATACACCCATGGCTTGTAGACAAACAGCTTTGTTACAGATCAAATTAGCGTTCATTTGAGTGACGTTCTTGCCTTGACGCAGAATGCTCGCATCAACCCGCACTTCACCAGGCGGTACCGGGGCTACAAAAGAAACCATCAGTGAGCGCATGGGTTGATGAGAGTTAAGGAGTTTTCGCATACCGGTCACGGCAAAAGCGGCCGCAATACCACCAAAAGCCGAGCGACCCTGCGACCAGTTGTCTCCAAACGATGTGGTATTACTTCCGCTTTCTTCCAGCTGTTTTAAAATGGGAAATAAGTCTGATTCCTGCATTTTCTGATGGATCCCTCTCTGAACTGAGTACTCTAAATTATCTCTTTCTATGTTATTCTTCGATTCTAGTGAAAGTACACANGCACCTTAACGTAGCGAGCGAAGGANTTGAAAACAGGTATTAAACTAAAGGCTATGCTGGCGGGTTTAGGATTGGTTTTAAGCGGCTGGTCATCTGCGCAGCACGCCATGCATTCGCAACGAGCGGATACTACAGGAATTGCAGCCAAAACAGAAACCATGCCTAATGATGATTCGGTACTGGATTCGGCCCCTGATAAGCTTTTGTTCGCTTTCCCAACTCGGGTTCGCTTGGTAAAGCTCACCCTACGAGATGAGCATCGTGACTGGGTAGATATTAGTTTTCGCTACGATCCTGACGCTGCAGAGACATTTACATGGAATCTTCCGCAATTACCCCAGGCGACATATTACACAGCAGATTGGGCGATACTTTCAGAAAATGATCAGTTAGTACGGGGTAGTTTTTCTTTTGCTTTCGGTCCTGACGCCGAGCCACCTTCAGTGACCAAAGAAGCGGAAGAGATGTTAATGCAAATGCGGAATGGTGATCCTTCAATCCGGCAGGTAGCGTCACCGCAGACGCAAATTATTATCGACAGGGACCCTCCGAAATACGACCCTCCATTTACAATTGATCTTAAAGACCAAAGATTAAATACCGATCAGTCAAATAAATAACAATAGTGACATTAAATCTACGAAAGACTCGGGCGTGCTGTGCTCGGTTTTTATACCTTGTTTTTACTCGCTCACGTGAACGGTAACATAAGTATCGTGGTAGAGACCCCCATCGTCAGCTCGGCCCCATAGAACGTAACTTCCTGGTTTATCAAACGTGATTGTAACGTTATAGTTGCCATCCTCAGGAACCTCCGGTGGCAACCACAGAGGTCCCCAGGGAGAGTTGGCGGAGGTGCGTGTGTCTTCCCACGATTTGGGTAGAGGAGGATCGATAACTACATTGGCATCGCCACGATAAAGATTCCAAGACAGGAACAGGGCGTTAACCTTACCAACCGTGACGCGAAAAGGTGGACGTAACATGCGACGCTGAAGTTCTTCAGACGTATTGGTCGTTTCACGACGACGATTAGGAAGCCCGTCGTCCCAGATGTTTGTTTTCAGTTCTATAGGTTCGCCAACTTGGGCTACACGTACACTGTCACCCAGCAATGTAATAACAGGTGGCAGGTTGGATCGAGATTCAGGGCTGCTGGTACCCGCTCCAAGCGAACCAGTTTCTGAAGCGATAACCATGTTATCCACCAAGTAATCCTGTCTAAGCGTAGCGTAAGCCTTGCGTTCAATACCGTTTACATTGAGCGTCCACACCAGTTCCTGGTCACCCCAATCCGCAGGCACGGTGACTTCGAATGTGAAGCGGTTTCGCCTTGGCTGGAAGTAAGTAGGTTGACCGCGATCGGCTTCACCTGGGGAGAAATTATTGTTCTCACCAATCGGCACATAGGGCTGTTCTTGCCAGTTTTCGTTCATGTAGCCAAACATGAAATTGAAGGTACCATCTGGGTTGGGCCGCCAGCCTTCGAAGGCGGGTTCAATGTGCTGGCCAGCCTGATAGCTTTGACCGTTAACCGCTATCGGGATAGAGATAAATAACACGGAAAGTAGCAGGGCGACTTTAGTCGCCCTGCTGTTTGTTGCGCTTGATAGATTAAACATCTTCTTTAGTGCTGCCCAGTTGCGTTGAATTAATCGTCCGTATCAATCCTTTTAACTGGCCTATAGATCAATCACTCGCCGCTAGTTCTTCACCAGCGTTCTCATCTTCTTCTGCAATGGGCGCAACTAGAGGAGCTCCGCAAAGTGGGCAACCTATGACGTGATCATTGGGGCCTAAGTCAAGTACCTGGCGTCGTTCTTCCATTTCTTCGAAGAATTGTTCTTCTGTCAACGTGACGCGCATACCAAGATCGATAAACATGTTGGTAACGGATCGGTTGCCAGAACCTTGCCAGTTGCGCGGATCCGGTATATTACGGTTAGTTTCGGAGTTATTCATATATCCGACGATATGTAAGATTGTGCCCTTCGGTAGCAACGGCGCAGTATGGTCAGCATAGGGATAACCACGCACCCAGTTGTGGTCATAGCCAACACAAGACAAAGTCTCTACAGTGTAACCCCAGATTGCCTCTAGACACATACGTTCACCGGGAGCGTGCAGGTGCGGTTCGAAGGTAATAATCTTCGTGTGATTATTCAGGACAGTGTAGGCATGTAATTCCTGGTCGGTCTGATTACCTGCGATACTGATGTCGACGCCATTGCCTAGGCCGATAAAAGCGCCCTGAAATTTCGGTTCGTATCCTGCGGGATGGAAGCGGAAACCGATTTCCATATGACCAGTTGTGTCTTTGCCATTGGAATGTATGTGCACTGAATCGGACACAATATGGGAGTTAGCGCGTAGCAGACGACCTGAATCTTCGTCGAAAATATCAGCGTTGCGGCCTACCTCGTGAACGGGCCAGGGTATGGTTAATGCCCTTTCGCGTTCACCATTTTCATTAAACTGTGCAGTACCCCAGATCATGTGATGAAAAATATAACGGCCACCTACCGTGTCTCGCCCAGTGCCGACTTGGTTGTCCACATCGTTGACTTCGACAATTTCTACTGACTTCACGTAGCGGTCTTCTGCAAGGCCAGTTGGCACTGAATCTATCTCACCCCACCAGTCAGCGGTGCCGGCCAGCTTGGTCACGTCCTGGGTCTTCACAATCAGGTCGGGTTCGCCGGCGCGCCACTTGATACTGTCATCGAACACCAATGGTTCCGGTGCATCGGCTGAGTCCCCCCTGGTAGCACCGGTCCGCGCCCAAGTGGAGATAGTTGCTAATTCTTCATCGTTGAGCGAAGGATCGTCTTTATACACCTGGATACCAATGTCTTTTTCCACGTACCAGGGCGGCATGGCTCCAGCTCGATCTCTGAGCCCGGTCTTGTATTCTATCAGCCCAGCAAATGGAGCCACCTGATCATAGGTCACAAGAGGCATGGGACCAGCGCCACCAAGACGGTGGCAATTCTGACAACTACGCTGCAGGATTGGTTCGATATCTTTATGAAAGGTAATTTCATCGACCTGGGCTACGATGACGCCAGAGACAAAAGTGGCAACTACTAACGCAGCTCCAGTAAGTAGAGATTTCGTGGTAAAAAAGCGCATAAATCGGAACTCCTTTAGGCTTCTCGATTAAGGGATCTTTGCAATTTCAATTTAACGGTAAAACTATCACAAAATAGCCGTTTAGGGCTACCCTGGAACGTTTGCTCTATAAAAATCAAGATAAAATCAGCGTCTTACTAAATTTGTCGGCAGCAAGCCAGAAAATTTACTGTTTACTGGTAGAACCGTTATTTGGG
>JGI24816J26688_1000150_pt1 | contig 16161 bp, 13 predicted proteins | sample METZYME_3_250m_FD_26688 | JGI IMG/M metagenome (IMG submission 26688)
CGATCGCGCACTGGAACCTGGCAGGTCTTGCCCAGGCGCTTTTGCCCCTGCTGAGCGAGAACGAAGATGAAGCGGTGGAGAAAGCCACTGCAGCTATCAACACCTTCCCGGAGTGTTTCAAGGCATCCTACACGGCCGGCCTGGGGCGTAAGCTGGGTTTGTTCACAGTCGATCCGGGCGATGAAGCACTCGGCAGTGACCTGCTAGAACGCATGGCGCGAAATAAAGCCGACTTCACCCTGACCTTCAGGTATTTGAGTGCATTGTCACAAACTCAAACTGATGCCGACGAACATGTGCGTGCGTTGTTCGAAGATCCAGCCGAGCTCGACCAATGGGTAGCCGACTGGCGAGAGCGTTTAAAGCAAGACGGTATCGCCGACAACGAACGCCAGGATCAGATGCGCAAGGCCAACCCCATCTATATTCCGCGAAATCATCTGGTCGAGGCTGCGATTCGTGCCGCAGAAGATAGCGACGATCGGGCACCTTTTAATCATCTGGTGACCGTGCTGGCATCGCCCTATCAGCAGCAACCTGATGGTGCCACCTATGCTGAACCTCCGCGGCCGGAACAGGTGGTGCATCAGACATTTTGCGGAACCTGAACAGTCAAATCATGAATTATAATAAGGGTTCTGTGAAATTCGATTGACCTTTAATATTGGAGAGATTCTATGAATCTAGCGCTTGTTTTTCGCATATCTGGTGTGCTTCTCATTCTGAATGGTATTTCGATGTTCTTCACACCTGGGATGGCGGTCGGCATGTACGGCTGGGAAGAGAGTGGGCCGCTGATAGTCGTCATCCGAGCACTGGGCATCTCATTTCTTGCTACCGGTATATTGGCACTGATGCTGCCTGTTTGGATCGAGAACAAACTCGCTTCCGCTGGCATGCTGTGGGGCGTCATCAACCTCGCCTGGGTCGCTCACATTGGATATGATTTATATGCCGCAAATATTTCTGGTGGAGCTGCCATTGCTAATCTGATATTGACTGCAATTCTTGCAATACTGTTCTTCGTAATGAGTTCCCGCCACTCGAACTAAGATCGTACAACAGGACATAACTGATTTTAAGAAGACCCCGCGATCGCGGGGTCTTTGCTTTTTGGAAGTAAGTTCTATCTTGCTTTGTTCGAAGTGCGTGGCCGATTCGGAGCTATAGCAGTCAGGGCCATGCAGCAGCTGGGCTTAAAACTTGCCCAATTCAGTCCCTCGGCATTAAGGTAGCCATTCTGATTAATTTAGGGCTTACCGGGCGTTATGCTAACTACGAGTGAAATCGAGAGTTATCGCGAAGATGGGCTTGTAATACCGCGTAACTTTCGATTATCTGAGACTGAACTCGAGTGTCTGCGCGGTGCGGTTGATAGTGTCATTAGTACTAACCCNGANACGCCGACNGATTTTCTATTTAATGTGCATNTGGANCAGNCTGCCNCCGTTGCGACTCGTTGGNCACAGCGCCTTTAGCACGTTGGTCACAGATGACAAAATCCTGGACATGGTCGAACAGTTGATCGGGCCCGATATTATTAATTGGGCGACCCATCTTTTCTGCAAGCAGGCGACGACGGGACGGGCGGTACCGTGGCATCAGGATGGGCAATACTGGCCGATCCGGCCGCTACGAACGTGTACAGCGTGGGTTGCGATCGACCGGACGACGCGAGCTAATGGTGCGCTGCGTTACATACCCGGCTCGCACAAAGCAGGTATCTACTCACACCGCACGGACAACAGTCCGGACCTGACCTTGCATCAGGTCATTGACGACCCAAGATTTGAAGAAGACGAAGCCCGTTATGCGGAACTTGAGCCTGGGCAGATCTCATTGCACGATGTACATCTTCTGCATGGCTCGGCGGCAAACCAGTCAGGGGATCGCCGGGCAGGCTTTGCAATACGTTATATGCCATCGACTTCAGTACTGCGGCGCGATCTGGATATGAGCCAGATCAGTAAACTCGACTGGACCCAGATACCGCTCTTGCTGGTTAGAGGCCAGAACCGGCACGCGGATAACGATCTTGAAATCGGACACCGGTCCGGTTCGGTTGGATAAGCGCCAGCAGTCAGTGCCCACGGCAGTATTACCAGATTATGACAAAGCGAACCATAAGGATCGGTGGAGCCAGCGGGTTCTGGGGAGAAGCCGCAATGGCCACGCCCCAACTGCTTGCAGCCGGTGGATTGGATTACATCGTTTACGATTACCTTGCCGAGATCACGATGTCGATCATGGCGCGAGCCCGCGCACGAGATCAGAACCGCGGTTTTGCCACGGACTTTGTCGACGCGGTGCTGAAACCACATTTGGTCGACATAGCTGCCCAGGGTGTGAAGCTGATATCCAACGCCGGTGGGGTCAATCCCCAGGCCTGTGCTGCTGCAGCCGTGCAACTTATCGAGGATGCAGGTCTTGACCTGACCGTGGCCGTTGTCAGCGGTGATGATCTGATGGTCCATAAGGCGGCCTTCGCCCAGCGGGGATTCATGGAGATGTTCTCCGACCAGGATTTCCCGGATCCTGCGGGCATCGCGAGTATCAATGCCTATCTGGGTGCATTTCCCATCGCCCGGGCCTTGGCTCTGGGCGCGGACATCGTAATTACAGGGCGCTGTGTCGACAGTGCCGTGACGCTGGGTGCGTGTATCGATGCGTTCGGCTGGAAACCCGATGAGTTCGATCGTCTGGCTGGGGGGTCGCTCGCCGGCCACATACTCGAATGCGGTCCGCAGGCCACCGGTGGTAACTTCACCGACTGGCATGAAGTAGCGGATTCACTGGTCGACATCGGTTATCCCATTGCAGAAGTGTCCGCCGACGGGTCCTTCGTGTGTACCAAACCGGAGAACACGGGCGGCCAGGTCACAGTCGCCACTGTGGCCGAGCAGGCGCTCTACGAGATCGGCGATCCTCAGGCTTATGTACTGCCGGACGTGGTCTGTGACTTTTCCGGCATTCAGATTGAACAGCAGGGGCCCAACCGGGTTCTGGTGCAAGGTTCTGTAGGGTACGCAGCACCGGCGGCCTATAAAGTGTGTGCCACATACGCGGATGGATTTCGAGGGGGTCAGTTGCTGACTTTCAATGGTTTTGATGCCCGGTCAAAAGCCGGCGTATTCGCCGACGCGGCCATCGCCCGGGCAAAAAAGCAGATCAAGTCCCAGCAGCTAGATGATTTTACGGAAACCAGTATTGAGATACTCGGCGGTGTGCCCGAGGACTTTCTTGGCAGTCACGTGGGTGATTACCAGGAGGTGGCCCTTAAGATTGCTGCCCGCCACCGGTCGGCGGCCGGGATTGGTGTTTTTTTGAAAGAGATAACGGGTCTGGGTCTTGCAACGCCGCCTGGCTTGTGCGTTTTTGCCGGTGGACGGCCAAAGCCCTCACCCGTAATCCGCCTGTTCTCTTTTTTGCTTTCTAAAGAAGAAGTCAGCGTGCGCATCCACCGGGGCGGGGAAACCATTGACCATACGGTTGCGCCGGTTCTGACTTCAGAGCCTGCCGTGCCGGTACCGCATACGTTGCCGCCGAGCCCTAAAGCACAAANCGCATTGACCCCGGTACCTCTGATCCAGCTGGCTTATGGGCGNAGCGGTGATAAGGGTGATAAGGCCAATATNGGTATTATCGCCCGCCAGTCCGAATACCTGCCCTATATCTGGGCCGCGTTGACACCCGAGGTGGTGGCCAGCTGTTTTTCGCGCTTTCTCGACGGGCGGGTAGAGCGCTTTCTTTTGCCCGGGATACACGCNATCAATTTCGTACTGCATGATGTACTCGGTGGTGGCGGTATTGCCAGTCTGAGAAATGACGCNCAAGGCAAAGGTTACGCCCAGATCCTGCTGGCCCAGNCTATCGATCTGCCAGCACCACTTGCGGAGCGAATCTCATGACCCAATACCGATCCCGTATTGATCCCAGCAGCGATAGATTTGTTGCCAACCGCGAAGAAATGCTTGCCTTGGTGGATAAGCTGCGCAGCCTGGAGAGACGCGCGCACGATCTGTCGGAACGCCGCCGGCCGCGATTTGAGGAACGCGGTCAGCTTACGCCGCGTGAACGATTGTCGGGCCTGCTGGATCCGGGCCTACCGTTTCTTGAGCTCTACAATATGGCCAACTATCTGGTCGATGACCAAGATCCGGACAGCAGTATTCCCGGGGCCAGCATGATCTGTGGTATCGGCTTCGTCAGCGGTGTGCGCTGTATGGTGTTTGTTGACGACAGCGGCATCAATGCCGGCGCTTCGACCACCACGTCTATAAGTAAAGCACTCGGTGTTTTGCGTGTGGCACAGGAACAGCGATTGCCCCTGATTCACCTGGTGGAAAGTGCAGGCGCCAATCTGATGCAGTACACCGTCGAACTTTGGGCCAATGGTGGCGGTATGTTCCACGGCCTGGCACGCCTCAGTGCCGCGGGCATACCGACCATTGTGGTGTTGCACGGTCCATCAACGGCCGGCGGCGCTTACCAGCCGGGCATGAGTGATTATGTTATCGGCGTAAAGAAAAACGGGATGGCAGCACTGGCCGGCGCCGCTTTGGTGAAGGCCGCGACCGGTGAAGTTGCCGAAGACGCACAACTCGGCGGATCGGAGATGCACGCATCGGTCTCTGGACTGGTGGAATATCTGGCTGAAGACGACAGCCATGGCCTCGAGATCGCCCGCGACCTGATCGGCCGGTTGGACTGGAACAGTGCCTGCCCGCGTCCTGAACCAAGAACGTTCCAGGAACCTGCATTTAGTCCAGATGAGATTGCCGGCGTTGTGCCGGTGGACTACCAGAAACCCTATGATGTCCGCGAAGTCGTGGCGCGCATCGTCGATGGTTCTGATTTTGTCGACTTCAAGCCCCGTTACGGCGTATCGACGGTGTGTATCCAGGCTGAGATTTTTGGTCAGCCCTGCGCACTGATCGGCAATAACGGTCCCATCGACCCCAATGGTGCGACCAAGGCCGCACAGTTCTTTCAGTTATGCGATCAATCCAACCTACCGATCATTTTTCTTAATAACACGACCGGTTACATGGTGGGCATAGAGTATGAGCATGCCGGCATGATCAAACACGGATCGAAGATGATCCAGGCGGTCTCGAACGTGAAAGTGCCGAAGATATCACTCTATATTGGCGCCAGTTTTGGTGCAGGAAATTACGGTATGTGTGGCTATGCTTATGAACCCGATTTTCTATTTACCTGGCCCAATGCCACCACGGGTGTCATGGGCGGCGAACAAGCGGCACTGACCATGGAGCATGTGATGATCAATTCTGCCCGGCGCCGCGGCAAAGAGATCGACAGTGCAGCGCTTGAGGCACAGAAACACGCCATCATTGAACACTATGATCGGCAGTCCGATGCGTTCTACACATCAGGTCGTTTGCTTGACCACGGCATGATCGATCCGCGGGATACCCGGAAAGTTCTGGGCTTTGCGCTCCAAACCTGCTGGGAGTCACGTAATCGAACATTGCGTCCCAACAGCTTTGGTATTGCACGACTATAAGACGATGTCTGATCTGCTGCCCACCAAGACCATCAAAACGGATGTCCAGCAGGCCTGGCTCACGATCTGGCTGAACCGGCCGGAAGCCCGCAACGCGCTGAATGAACAGATGACCACCGAGTTACGTAATGCCCTGGAGGAGGTCCGAGATGACCGATCTATTCGAGGCATCACGCTGCGCGGATGCGGCGGAGTTTTCTGTGCCGGTGGAGATCTAAAGGCTTTTCAGTCAGATTTTCAGGGTGGGGCGGAGTCACACGAACTGGTGGCGGCAGCGAGTCGAAGAGCAGGCGAACTTTTCCGGTTGGTGAATGAGATGCCGCAGGTGGTAGTGATCCTGGTCGAAGGTGCAGCTATCGCCGGTGGGTTGGGTCTGGCTTGTGCGGGCGACCTGGTTGTGGTGACCCACGAGTCGCGGTTTGCATTAACAGAGACCACGCTCGGTATAGCCCCGGCCCAGATCGCGCCATTTGTCGTTCAGCGGGTGGGCTTGCCGGTGGCCCGGCGCCTTATGCTGACTGCGGCACGTTTCGATGGGGAGCAAGCGCAGAGGATCGGATTGGCAGATCAGGTGGTAGACGATGTGGATGCCCTGGATGAGGCAGAACAGAAAATCAGAACCCAGGTGATGCGCTGTGCACCGGGTGCGAACGCAATGACCAAGGAACTGGTTCTTGCGACGGCCAGACTCGAACCCCAGGCCATGCTGGATCTGGCGGCAGAGCGCTTTGCCGAGGGCATGTTGAGTAGCGAAGGCAGAGAGGGGATCTCGGCGTTTGTTGAAAAAAGAAAACCCAGCTGGTCGGACTGACGATTGGTGCGGCGGTGAATACTTTTAACAGCATACTGATCGCCAATCGGGGGGAGATCGCCGTACGGGTGATGCAAACGGCGTCTGCACTGGGATACCGGAGCATCGCGGTTTATTCGGAGGCGGATGCGCTCTCGCCGCATGTGCGTCAGGCAGATGAAGCGGTCTGCATCGGTCCGCCACCGGTCGCACAGTCCTATCTCGATATTGAGCGAATACTGGCGGCAGCGCGGGAAACCAATGCCGGTGCGATTCATCCGGGTTACGGGTTTCTGTCTGAAAATTCTGAATTCGCGGCAGCCTGCGAGGCGGCAGGCATCGTGTATATAGGTCCCAGCGCTGCTGCGGTAGAACTGATGGGGAACAAGGCGCGCGCCAAAGCCCATATGGCGTCGGCCGGTGTTCCTTGTGTGCTGGGTTACGCAGGGGAGGACCCGTCCGACGAAGCGTTTATTGAAGCGGCCAGCCGGATCGGCTATCCGGTGATGATCAAGGCTGCAGCAGGTGGCGGTGGGCGGGGCATGCGCCAGGTCGACGACCCGGCGGGGCTGACGAAAGCATTGGCCCGGGCCCGCTCAGAGGCCCAGCACGCATTTGGTCTGGATGAGGTCATCCTGGAAAAAGCTCTGCAGGGGCCGCGCCACGTAGAAGTACAGATCATGGCGGATGAACAGGGCCACGTGATTCATCTTGGTGAGCGTGACTGTTCAGTTCAGCGGCGCCACCAGAAAGTCATTGAGGAGGCACCGTGTCCCGCGATGACCGACGAGTTGCGCTCCNCTATGGGGGAGACCGCGGTCACGGCGGCCAAGAGTATTGGTTACCGCGGTGCAGGTACCGTCGAGTTCCTGCTCGACGAAGGTGATAACTTCTTCTTCTTGGAGATGAACACCCGGCTGCAGGTCGAACATCCGGTCACCGAGATGATTACCGGGCTCGATCTGGTGGCGATGCAGATTGATATTGCACAGGGTCTACCGCTGACACTGACCCAGGCGGATGTTCAGTTCAGCGGCCACGCGATCGAAGCCCGACTGTACGCTGAAGATGTGGGCCGTGGTTTTTTACCCTGTACCGGTACAGTGGCGCTGTGGCAGCCCAGTACGGCCGAGCATGTTCGCATCGATGCAGGCATCGACAACGGCCTTCATATTGGTCCTCACTATGATCCGATGCTGGCCAAGTTCATAGCCTGGGGTGAAGACCGGGAGAGTGCGCGGTGCAGGCTGGCCGATGCACTGAAAATGACCGTGCTGTTCGGGCTGACGACAAATCGGTCGTTTCTCGTCGATGCGCTGAATCAGCAGGCTTTTGCCGTGGGTTGTGTGACCACAGCATTTATCGAACAGGCTTTCGGACCAGAGGACCTGTCGCCGGCGGTACCCAGTGTCGAATGCGCAGCTGTGGCAGCGGTCATACAGTATCGATGGCAGCGGGATGCGGCCCGGCAGCGGGCTCTGTCGGTACCTGCCGATCTGCTGGACTGGTCCAGCACCGGGTCGCTGGAATCGCGTTACCGCTATGTGGTCGCGGGCAACACACTCGACCTGAACGTGAGGGCCGGGGGTGAAGATTATCGGGTGCGATGTGAGGGCACAGAAATAACCGTTCGCATGGTAACTGACAGTGACAACAAGGCCCGCATTGAGGTTGAGGGGTGCACTGTTGATATCGTTTATGAATCGCAGAGTGGAACTCGCACGCACCTCTTCATGGACGGTGAGGCCTGGTGTTTTGACAACCAGATGGTAGCGGCGGCACTGCCAGAGACCCCAGGCGGCGACGGCCGCGTGCTGGCGCCGATGCATGGCCGGGTCACGGAGATTATGGTCGAAGCAGGTGATGTTGTCCGGAAGGGCCAGCGTCTCGCGAGTCTTGAGGCGATGAAGATGGAGCACGAGATCGATGCGCCGGTAGACGGTACAGTCGATCAGGTCGTGTGCACACTCCAGGTTCAGGTGGCCATCGATGACGTGCTATTCGAGATCATTTAAGACATGAGATTAAGTGAACGGCCCGGAATTAAAAGGGGGATACGATGAAATCCGTTGTCTGTGAAATTCTGGGTATCGAGTTTCCGTTACTGGCCTTTAGCCATTGCCGGGACGTGGTCGCTGCCGTATCCCGCGCAGGAGGTATGGGCGTGTTCGGTGCGGTCCGTTATTCACCCGAGCAGCTGCGCNAAGAACTTACCTGGATCGACGCGCATTGCGGGGGCAAGCCCTATGGTGTTGATCTGATTGTGCCCAATCGGTTTGAGGGCAAAGGTGAAGAACGCGACACAGTCGATCTGGTCAAGACTCTTCCCCGGAGTCATCGTGAATTCATTTCCGGTGTCCTCCAGGAACATNATATTGACGGTGATGCNCTGGATNAAGAGGAGAATGGCCGGCTGAATTTTGCCCGCAATCTGGAAGAGGCGGGTGCCGCCGACATGCTGGATGTCGCTTTTTCTTTTCCGATCCGTCTCATAGCAAACGCTCTGGGTACGCCACCCCGGGTGATGATTGATCAAGCCAAGTCCCGCGACGTTCCGGTTGCGGCGCTGGTTGGTACCCGGGTCCATGCGGTTGCCCAGATCGCGGCCGGTGTAGACATTCTGGTCGCTGTGGGGGGTGAGGCCGGTGGCCACTGCGGTGATATCTCGACCATGGTGCTGATTCCCGAAGTGGTTTCCGTCGCNGGGGATACACCGGTGCTTGCGGCCGGCGGGATTGTCACGGGCCGACAGATGGCGGCTGCGATGGCCATGGGAGCGGCCGGTGCNTGGTGTGGTTCGGTGTGGCTGACGACGCTCGAGGCCGAGCCGTCACCGGTGATCAAGGAAAAACTGTTGTCCGCGACNTCCAGCGATACCGTACGCAGTCGCTCCCGGACCGGCAAACCTTCACGCCAGCTGCGTTCACCCTGGACCGATGCCTGGGAGCAGGGCGGTCAGGTACCTTTGCCGATGCCGTTGCAGTCACTGCTGGTGGAACCCGCACTGCTGCGGATCGACAAACTCGCCCAGAGCGGCCATGCCGGTGCGCGAGATCTGGCAACGTACTGGGTCGGTCAGGGAGTTGGATTAATGAATCAGGAACAAACAGCGGCAGCGGTGGTGCAGGAATTCAAGGCGGATTTTCTCGATGCTGTGAGCGTTTAACTTCCAGCTTGGATGCTATGGCCTAGAGGGTCTGCCAATGTTTCAGCAACCACATGATTTTAGGGATGAAAGCGAAGCGCTCTTCCGGTTAATCAGTGAACTGAGCGATGACCAACTCTGTCGCAGACGCAGTTCAAGCACTGGACCATCAACGACATTATCACGCACTTGCACATGTGGAACTGGGCGGCGGATTTATCGCTGACCGATGAATCGGCGCTGCTTGAATTTATCGACCGGGTCAAATCCGCGATTCCCCAGATTGGCATGCGGCAGTTTGAAACCCACTGGATCAACGGTCTTGCCGGCCGGGTGCTGGTCAGCACGTGGCGCGAGTATTACACCGACATGGCAACGCGCTGGGTTGATGCTGACCCGAGAGCTCGCCTGAAATGGGCTGGACCTGACATGAGTGTGTTGTCGAGTATTACCGCCCGGCTCATGGAAACCTGGGCGCACGGTCAGGCTGTTTACGATCTGTTTGGCATCAAGCGGGTGGATACAGATCGTATCCAAAATATTGCGGTGTTGGGAGTGAATACATTCAAGTGGACTTTTCTTAATCGCAGCTGGACGGTTCCCGACCAGGTGCCCGGCGTTGACTTAGTGGCACCCTCCGGCGAGTGCTGGAGCTGGAATGAATCCAATCGGGATGATCGGGTCAGCGGGTCTGCCACCGAGTTCTGCCAAGTGGTCACCCAGACCCGAAATATCGCAGATACCCAACTGAAGGTTTCAGGTCCGATCGCCAAATGCTGGATGGCCAACGCCCAGTGTTTTGCAGGACCGCCCGAGACGCCGCCGGTTGCCGGGACACGCGCAGCATCCACATAGTAGACTGACACAGAGTAACTGGTGCGCGTTTAACCACAATGCGCTGTGGAGGATGGTGTGGGCCCATTGAAAGGATTGAAGGTTGTCGAGATGGCGGGAATCGGACCCGGCCCATTTTGTGCCATGCTACTCGCCGATATGGGTGCGGACGTTGTTCGGGTAGACCGAAGGATTCCTACGGCGGACGTCGATAAAAAATACCAGATCCTTAATCGCGGGCGTCGCTCGATTTCACTTGATCTAAAAGATCCAGACGATCTTGAAACCGTGCTCAGGTTGATCGAGAAAGCCGACGCACTGATTGAAGGTTTTCGACCTGGTGTTATGGAACGACTGGGTCTGGGTCCCGAGGTCTGTTTTACACGCAATCCGGCGATTGTCTACGGTCGTATGACAGGCTGGGGTCAGGCAGGACCGCTGTCTCACGCCGCTGGACACGATATCAACTACATCGCGTTAACCGGAGCGCTGCACGCCATAGGAAACGTTGACCAAGGTCCGGTGCCACCGCTCAATCTTGTCGGTGATTTTGGTGGCGGTGCTATGTATCTTGCTTTCGGGCTGATGTGCGGTCTGCACGAGGTGCAATCCTCCGGACAGGGCCAGGTCGTTGACGTGGCCATGACCGATGGCGCTGCCCATTTGATGGCTATGATGTACAGCCTGAAACACAATCAGATGTGGTCGGAATTCCGCGGTTCCAATCTGCTTGACGGCGGCGCACACTTCTATGGGACATTCGAGTGCGCGGACGGCGAGTGGGTGGCCATCGGTTCAATCGAACCACAGTTTTATGCGTTGCTACTGGAAAAAGCCGGTGTGGACGATGATCGCTTCAAACAGCAGATGGATGCTACGAACTGGCCAGCGCTCAAAAACGCACTGGCACAGATATTCCGTAGCAAAACACGGGATCAGTGGTGCACCCTCATGGAAGGTTCGGATGTATGTTTTGCGCCAGTCCTGTCCATGACCGAGGCGCCTGGTCACCCCCACAACATGGCGCGGCAGACGTTCGTTGAATACGACGGTGTGGTGCAGCCTGCGCCAGCACCGCGGTTCAGTCGAACCGAACCGGAACTCAGCCGCAGCCCACCCGCCCCGGGTGAGCATACCGCGGAGATCCTTAAGGACTGGGAGATTGACCTGTCCTGAACAGTTCACCGCACACCACCAATAGAATTTACTGACTCTTATAAACTGATGGAGATAGACAATGGGCGATTTTTCCGATAAACGAGTGGTGATCTCCGGTGCCAGCCGCGGCATCGGGCTGGCTATTGCCAAACGACTTGCAGCCGACGGTGCGAGCATTGCTATTCTGGCCAAGACCGCAGAGCCTCACCCCAAGCTGCCGGGTACCGTGTATACCGCCGCAGAGGAGATTGTCCAAGCAGGCGGCAGGGCGCTACCACTGATTACGGACATTCGAAGTGACGATCAGGTACAGGCAGCTGTTGCCGAAACTGTGCAGGCATTTGGCGGCATTGATATTTGTATCAACAACGCCAGTGCAATCTCATTAACGCCGACCGCACAGACTGAAATGCGCAGGTTCGATCTGATGTTTGGCGTCAATGTGCGCGGAACATTCATGCTGTCACGCGAATGCCTGCCTCACCTTCTGGAAGCGGATAACCCCCACATACTGAACATGTCTCCGCCACTTGATATGCAGCAGAAGTGGTTCGCACCCAACGTAGCCTACACCATGTCGAAGTTCGGGATGAGTCAGTGTGTGTTGGGCATGGCCGGGGAACTGGCCGACAAAGGCGTCGCTGTAAATGCCCTGTGGCCGCACTCGGTGATCGCCACGGCGGCGATCAGCAATGTTCTCGCCGGTGAGGCCGCACTGGCCTATTGTCGATCGCCACAGATCATGGCGGATGCTGCTGCGGCGATATTGGCAAAAGATTCNCGTGAATTCAGCGGTAACTTCTGTATTGATGATGTGTTGCTGGCCCAGGAAGGTGTTACCGACTTCAGTGTTTACCGTATGGATCCGGAGAAGCCGCTGTGGAGTGATTTTTTTGTACCGGAAGACACGCCGGAAATCGAGCCACTGCTGGCAGTTGGCAATCCTGCGCCGTAGTTTCAAACTAACCCGATCCAATTCTGCAATTGATACATCGAGGTACTTGACCGTGTTCGATCTCCATCCCGTTCTTGACCAGTTGTCGGCTCCCGGTAATTTCGAAATCTCAGTGCCAGAGTATTTCAACTTTGGTGTTGATGTCATCGATGCCCGCGCTGCTGAAGGTGACAAGACGGCATATATCTGGGTAGACCGGTCGGGTGGCGTGGTCGAGCATCATTCGTTTTCGGATCTCAGCCAGGCATCAAACCGATTTGCCAACGTGCTGCATCAGGTCGGTGCACGCAAGGGTGACTGTGCAGTCGTGATCATGCCCCGCATACCGGCCTGGTACGAGGTGGTCATCGGTTGTATCAAGGCAGGTGTTGTGGCGATGCCGGGCACCAACCTGCTGACCGCAAAGGACATCGAGTACCGGATAAACAAGTCAAACGCCACAGTGGTCGTGGTATCTATGGAACACGTCTCTAAGATTGAGACGATTAAGGACCGCTGTCCGACACTGGCGCACCTGATCCTGGTTGGGGGTGAACAGGACCACTGGATCAGTTACGACAAANCGTGCGCTGAAGCAGGTGTCCAGGCCGACCCGGGTGCTGTGGTGCATTCTCGAAGTGATGAAATGATGATGGCTTATTTCACGTCCGGNACCACGTCGCTACCTAAGATGGTGCCGCGCGATCATGGCTATGCGCTGGGCCATGTGGTGACCGGCAAATACTGGATGGACCTGACGGAAAACGACGTTCACTGGACACTGTCCGATACCGGCTGGGCCAAGGCCGCCTGGGGTATGCTGTTCCCGCAATGGTTGTTTGGAACTGCAGTGGTGCTTTATGACGGTGATGCGAAATTCGATGCCGATATCCACCTGCGGCTTATCGGGCAACTCGGTGTCACCACGTTTTGTGCACCGCCCACGGTCTACCGGCTGTTCGCGCAAATGGACATATCCGGTTACGACCTCAGTTCGCTGCGTCATTCCCTGAGCGCCGGCGAACCGTTGAACCCGGAAGCGATCAGAATGTGGAAAGATATCACCGGCACCATGGTGCATGATGGGTATGGACAGACTGAAACCGTCAATATCGTTGCCAATGTTCCGGGTGTAGAAATCCGACCCGGCTCCATGGGAAAACCGGTTCCGGGCATGGATGTACAGATTGTCGATGATGACGGCAAGATCTGTGATGACGGTGACATAGGACACATCGCCTTGCGGGTCGGCGATGTTCAGCCGTTGGGCCTTTTCGACGGTTACTATGAAGGCGAAAATAATCTCAACCGGGATTCGTTCCAACATGGCTGGTATTACACCGGCGACACCGCGACCCGCGATGCTGACGGCTACATCTGGTTTGTCGGGCGCTCTGATGACATCATCAGTTCTGCCGGCTACAGGATTAGCCCGTTCGAGGTCGAAAGTGTTTTGCTGGAACACCCCGCGGTGGTCGAGTCTGCGGTTGTTGCCAAACCTGATGAATTGCGTGGTGAAATCGTGAAGGCGCATATTGTGCTGGCTGAGGGATATGAACCCAACGATGCCCTTAAAGCGCTGATTCAGGACTATGTCAAAGAGACGACAGCGCCATACAAATACCCCAGGGAGATCGCCTTTCGCGAGAGCCTGCCTAAGACCATCTCGGGAAAAATAAGGCGCGTTGAGCTACGGGAAGAATCTTGACCGGTTTCGTTCGCAAACGCTAACCACAGCTTCAGCAAATAGGAGAAAAGACCGATGGTACGGTATCTGAAAAAGGGCAAAGGCGCCGCCGAGGTCGCTGAGGGTGATGCAAAAGTCAGAGCCACGGTTGAAAGCATTCTGGCAGACATAGAATTGCGCGGTGACGATGCGGTTCGGGAACTGTCGGAAAAATTTGATTCCTGGAGTCCGCCCTCTTTTCGCCTGAGTGCAGAAGAAATTCAGACTGCAATAGACCAAGTACCAGCACAGGACCTTGCGGATATTCAATTTGCCCAGGCCCAGGTCCGCAATTTCGCGCAGAAACAGAAAGCGTGCTTGAACGATCTTGAAATCGAAACCCTGCCGGGTGTTGTACTGGGACACCGCAATATTCCAGTGAACAGCATCGGCTGTTACGTGCCTGGTGGCAAGTATCCGATGGTCGCCTCCGCACACATGAGCATCGTGACGGCCAAGGTGGCTGGCGTAAAACACATTACAGCGACTGCACCGCCACATGAGGGTGGTCCACACCCTGCGATTGTCGCCGCCATGCACTACGGCGGTGCCGATGAGATCCTGGTACTCGGCGGTATACAGGCCGTTGCAGCGATGGCGCTGGGTACCCAGAGCATCTCTGCGGTCGACATGCTGGTCGGCCCGGGTAACATGTTTGTCGCCGAGGCCAAGCGGCAACTCTACGGCCGCGTCGGGATCGATCTGTTTGCCGGGCCAACCGAAACTCTGGTGATTGCGGATGATTCCGTCGATGCAGAGCTGTGTGCGATCGATCTGCTGGGCCAAGCCGAACATGGGCCAACATCTCCGGCCGTTCTACTGACCGATTCTGAAACACTTGCCAAAGACACCATGGATGAGGTCGCGCGTCAGCTCGAGATCCTCCCCACCGCTGAAATTGCTGCGGAATCTTGGGCCAATTACGGTCAGGTTGTCGTGTGCGAAACGGTCGACGAAATGGTCACTGAAGCCAATAACCTGGCGTTTGAACATGTACAAGTTATGACCCGGGATCCGGATTATTTTCTGGAGCACCTGACCAACTATGGTGCTCTCTTTCTGGGCCCGAGAACAAACGTTTCCTATGGCGATAAAGTAATCGGTACCAACCACACATTGCCAACCAAAGGGGCGGCACGCTACACCGGCGGGTTGTGGATCGGAAAATTTATGAAAACCTGTACCTATCAGCGGGTGCTTACGGATGAGGCATCGACCATGATCGGTGAGTACTGTTCACGACTGTGTGCAATCGAAGGCTTTGCCGGTCATGGTGAGCAGGCCAATGCACGAGTGCGGCGCTACGGTGATCGCGATGTGCCGTGGTATTCAGCGGTAGGGCGCTGAGCGCTGATTATGGATCTGCCACGTACACCCTCGTTCAGACTCGATGGTCGTAAAGCCCTGGTGACCGGTGCTGGGCGGGGTATCGGTTTGGCTGCTGCGTCAGCACTTGCTGATGCAGGTGCTGACGTGTGTCTTTTGGCAAGAACGGAAACAGAGGTTTCCGCGGTTGCTGAAGCACTTTGTGCACGGGGCGATGCTGCGACTGCGTTTGCCATAGATGTGACTGATACGGCAGCGATGACACAGTTGATTTCAGAGCAGGGACCCTTCCATATACTGGTTAATAATGCTGGTACCAATCGGCCGGCGCCCTGCGTTGATTACACAGAAACCGATTACGACGATGTGATGGCACTGAATGTTAGATCAGTTTACTTCACCACTCGNGCNGTCNCNCGCGGACTNGTGGCGGCAGGTCTCGAGGGTTCGCTGTCACGCGCGGACTCGTGGCGGCAGGTCTCGAGGGTTCGATCATCAATATTTCATCACAGATGGGGCATGTGGGTGGGGTGGGACGAACTGTTTATTGCGCCAGCAAGCACGCCCTGGAAGGTTTCACCAAGGCGCTGGCCTGGGAACTGGGTGAGTCGGGAATACGGGTCAACACGTTGTGTCCGACATTTATTGAGACGCCAATGACAGAACCCATGCTCGAAGACAAAACATTCATGGACCGCGTGTTGTCTCAGATTGCGCTGGG
>JGI24816J26688_1000156_pt1 | contig 15855 bp, 14 predicted proteins | sample METZYME_3_250m_FD_26688 | JGI IMG/M metagenome (IMG submission 26688)
CTGTTCGGGCACCGGCGCAGGCTAGGCGCCGGGTGTGCCACGATTCGCCTTGGCGGGCAGCAGGATGGCGACAAACGGGAAGGACTGGTCATGGGAGGACACGACGGACCGCTGCTGCCCGATGGGGTGGTGGCGCCGATCCTGACCCCGTTTGAAGCCGACCTTTCGGTCTCCCACGACCGGTTGGTGGCCCATGCGCAAAGGGTGCTCGACGAGGGATGCGTGGGCGTGGCTGTGTTCGGCACGACGGGGGAGGCCCTGTCCGTTGCCACCCGCGAACGCGAGGCGGCCCTCGAGGCCCTGGTCGCCGGCGGCATCGACCCCGGCGTGATGATCGTGGGTACAGGGGTGACCAACCTGCCGGGCACGGTGCACCTGACCCGCCATGCCATGGAGCTGGGCTGCCGGGCCTGCATGGTGCTTCCGCCCTTCTACTTCAAGGACCCGGACCCCGAGGGGCTCTTCCGGCACTTCGCCGGTCTGGTGGAGCGGATCGGCGACGACCGCCTACGGATCATGCTGTACCACATTCCCCAGGTGGCCGGCGTGGGCCTCCCGGTCCCGCTGGTATCCCGTCTGCGCGCCGAGTTCCCTGAGGTCGTCGTGGCCATCAAGGACTCGTCCGGCGACTGGGCCAACACCGAGGCACTCTTCGGAATCGACGGCCTCACCGTCTACCCGGGAGCCGAGATACCCCTGCTGGACGCCTTGGACCGCGGCGGGCCGGGTTGCATAACGGCCACGGCCAACGTCAACGCCGGCCCGGTGGCAGAGGTGATCCGCCTACACGTCTCTGGTGGCCGACCGGCGGCCGAGGTGGCCATGGAAGGGGTGCGGGCCTTCCGCCTGCTCATGCAGGAGTACCCGGCCATCCCGACCCAGAAGCGCCTCCTGGCCCTCAGGCTGGGCGACCCGATCTGGGCGACGGTGAGGCCGCCGTTCCTGCCCGCGGACGAGGCGGTCGGGATCAGGTTGGAGGAGCGCATAGCCGAACTCTGAGCGGCATCGGAGGAACTCCGGCACGAGCGTGTGATGCTGTCGGTATGCGAACGGATGACAACGAGGAACGCATAGGCCTCTTCCTCGACTACGAGAACCTCGCCATCGGTGCCCGTCAGGACCTGGGCATGAAGCGCTTCGACTTCGGACCCATAGCCCGGGCCATGGCCGAGCGGGGAAGGGTCGTCTACCGGCGGGCCTATGCGGACTGGTCGGACTTCGACGAGGACAGGCGCCATCTCACCCGCCACCAGGTCGAACTGATCGAGATCCCGCAGCGCATGGGGACCAGCCGCAAGAACTCAGCCGACATCAAGATGGTCGTCGACGCCCTGGAGCTGGCCTTCGAGCGCGAGCACGTCACCACGATCGTCATCTGCACCGGCGACAGCGACTTCACACCCCTGGTGCAAAAGCTCCGAGAGCTCGACCGGCGTGTCATAGGCATCGGCGTCCGGGACTCCACCTCGAAGCTGCTCCCGCCGGCGTGCGACGAGTTCATCTACTACGACAGCCTGGAGGGCGTCGAAGCCAGCATCGCCGCCAGCAAGGCACCGAAGGCCGCCCGGGCTGCCGATGCGGACGACGAAGCCCCCGTCGAGGCACCGCCGTTGGACGAACTGGTCATCTCCACCCTGGTCGGCATGCAGGGCTCCAGCGAAGATGTGCGCGCGTCGACGTTGAAGCGGGCCATCACCCGCATCGACCCGACGTTCAACGAGTCCGACCACGGTTTCCGCGGGTTCACCGAACTGCTCCGCCACCTCGCCGAACGCAAGGTCGTCGAACTGTCCGGGCCGAAGCGCGACCCCGAGGTGGACCTGGTGACCGGCGACGGGCCGGGCCAGGCGGCCTTCGAGTTGCTGGTCGCCGTGGTGGCCGACAAGGCAGGGAAGAAAGGTGCAGCCCTGTCCGGCCTCAAAACCGAGATAAACCGCCGGGACGACGGCTTCAACGAGCGGGCCCTGGGCTACGGGGGCTTCCTGCAGTTCTGCAAGGCCGCTGCAGCGCGTGACCTGGTGGCCATGGCGTGGGACGACGCGCGGGGCGACTACCTGCTCTCGCCGGCCGACTAGCGGTCAGCGTTCACGCCGGCCGGAAAGCCAGGTTCAGCGGGCGCCGCACGTAGTTTCCGGTGGCGTACTCCATTGCGGCACCGTCCACCACGTAGTCGGGGCAACGGACCAGGAGTTCCTCCAGGGCGACCCGTCCCTGGAGACGGGCCGCCGCAGCGCCCAGGCAGTGGTGGGCGCCGTAACTGAAGCTGAGGATCCGTGCCGGGTTACGACCCACATCGAGGCATTCGGCGTCGTCACCGAACTCCCGGTTGTCGCGGTTGGCCGCCGCGTAGCCGAGCAGCACCTTTGACCCGTCGGGGATGGTGCGGCCATGGACCTCTACGTCCCGGGTGGTGGTACGGGCCAGGTTCTGGACAGGGCTGGTGAGGCGGAGCAGTTCCTCAACGGCGCCCGGGATCATCGACGGGTCATCAATGAGGCGGCGCCGCTGGTCGGGATGGTCGCAGAGGAGCACGACTGATCCGCCCAGGAGTCCGGTCGTGGTGTCGTTGCCGCCGGTCACCATGGTGAAGGCGAAGCCGAGGACCCACAGGATCGACACCGCGTCCTCACCGAGGGCGACCAACTGGCTGACCATGTCGTCACCCGGGTCGGTACGCCGCCTTTCGATAAGCCGGCCGAAGTAGTCCAGGAGATCACCGATGCCGGACTCCGGGTCGTCGGTCCGCCCCTGGGCGGCGGCCGACACGATCTGCTCGGTCCACCGGTCGAACAGGGGCCGGTCCTCGGCCGGAACGCCCAGATAGTGGGCGACCACGAAGCTGGGGAGGGGCTTGAACAGGTCGGCCACGATGTCGCCGCCCCCCTCGGCGATGAGCCGGTCAAGGCGTTCGACCACGAAGGCTCGGACGTCGTCCTCAATGTCTGTCACCTGTCGGGGGGTGAATCCCGGGCCGACGAGCCGCCGGAACGCCGTGTGGTCGGGCGGGTCGAGGAACACGATCGGGGTGGCCTCACCCATGTCCACCCCGGTTCCCGGCTCGACGGTCAGCCCGCGGGCCGACGAGAAGGTTCCGGTGTCGCGTGCGGCGTCGAACACGTCGGCGAACCGAGACAGGAACCAGAAACCGTCGTGGTTGTCTCCGTCGGGCACGTGGTGCACCGGGTCGTGGTCACGCAGGTCCCGGTACATGGGGAAGGGGTCCCGCCACGACCCACCGGATCGCAGCACAAACTCGGTGGTGGACATGGGGCTCAGCCTGCCTTGGGCAGGACGATGAAGGCCATGGCTACGTAGTGGAGGGCCGCTGCGGCGACCGTTAGGCCGTGGAACACCTCGTGGTAGCCGAACGAGCCGGGCCACGGGTCGGGCCGCTGGAAGGCGAAAACCACGGCGCCCGCCGTGTACAGCACCCCACCGACTAGCAACAGCACGAACCCAGCCACCCCGAGGTGGTGCCAGGCGTCGGCCACCACGGCCAGCAGACACCAGCCGACAACCAGGTAGGGAAGGGCGACCATCGGCGTGGGAGCGGCAGTGAACCGCAGCCGGAGCGAGATGCCCACCACCGCGCCACCCCAGACGAGCACCAACACCAGCTTTGCTGCCCACGGAGACAGGGCAAAAGCGGCCACCGGCGTGTAGGTGGCGGCGATGGCCACGAAGATCGTGGCGTGGTCAAGCCGTTGCATCCGACGGCCACCGAGCCGTCCCCACGGGATGCGGTGGTAGAGGGCCGATACGCCGAACAGGGCCACGATGGCCAGCGAGTAGAGGGCGATGACGAAGCGGGGCCCGACGCCCGGGGCCCGCACGATCATGATGGGGGCCAAGGTCAGGGAGGCCACAAAGGCCATCCGGTGCGAAACCCCGCGGAACCGGGGTTTGGCGTCGCCGAAGGTCGTGACCACGATCGGTCACCCTACGGGGCGCGTCCGGTGGGCCGGGTCGGGCAGAATCGGGGTCGCCGCGTAGGGCGCGGCCGGGTGGAGGACGACCGTTGGCAGAGAGCTACGACTTCGTGATCGTCGGGGGCGGCTCCGCGGGCTGCGCTCTGGCCAACCGCCTCAGCGCCGACCCGTCCAACCGGGTGCTCGTTTTGGAGGCTGGGCGCCGCGACTGGAAGGCCGACGTGGTCATCCACATGCCAGCCGCTCTGTCAATGGGCATCGGTAACCGCTTCTACGACTGGATGTACGAGTCCGAACCGGAGCCCGAGATGGGCGGCCGCCGGGTGTATCACGCCCGGGGCAAGGTGCTGGGCGGCTCGTCGTCCATCAACGGAATGATCTTCCAGCGCGGGAACCCAATGGACTATGACCGGTGGGCGGCCACCCCGGGCTGCGAGGCGTGGGACTGGGCCCACTGCCTGCCCTACTTCAAGCGTATGGAGACGTGCATTGCTGGGGCCGACGACTGGCGAGGTGGCGACGGGCCGCTGAAGCTGGAGCGGGGACCGGCCACCAGCCCGTTGTTCCGGGCCTTCCTTGAGGCTGTGGAGGAGGCCGGCCATCCGCTGACCGTCGACGTCAACGGCTACCGACAGGAGGGCTTCAATGCCTTTGACCGCAACGTCTACCGGGGTCGACGCCAGTCGGCCGCCCGGGCCTACCTCCATCCGGTCCTGCACCGGAAGAACCTGAACCTGATCACCAAGGCGCACGCCACTCGGCTGGTCATGGACGGCACCCGGGTCACCGGCGTCGAGTACCAGCACCGCGGGCGACGCCACGTGGCCGCCGCCGCCGAGGTCGTCTTGTGTGGTGGGGCCATCAACACGCCGCAACTATTGCAACTGTCGGGCATCGGCCCGGCCGCCGTGCTGCACGACGCCGGGGTCTCACCGGTCGTGGATCTGCCCGGGGTGGGGGAGAACCTCCAAGACCACCTCGAGGTGTACGTGCAGTACGCCTGCACCCAGCCGGTGTCGATGGCCCCCTACCTGGCTCGCTGGCGCAGGCCGTGGATCGGCCTGCAGTGGCTGTTCCGACAGGGCCCCGGAGCGTCGAACCACTTCGAAGCCGGCGGGTTCCTGCGCAGCAACAACGAGGTGCGGTGGCCGAATCTGATGTTCCACTTCCTGCCCGTCGCCGTCCGCTACGACGGGTCGGTGCCGGCTGCTGGGCACGGCTACCAGTTCCACATCGGGCCCATGTTCTCCAACAGCCGCGGGTGGGTACGGATCCAGAGCGACGACCCATTCCAGAAGCCGAAGCTGCTGTTCAACTACCTGTCGACGCAGGAGGACCGCCAGGAGTGGACTGAGGCCATCGCTGTCGCCCGCAACATCATGAACCAGCCGGCGTTCGCTCCGTTCAACGGTGGAGAGGTCTCGCCCGGACCAGACGTCCAGGGAGACGTAGCGGTGCTGGACTGGGTTCGCAAGGACGCCGAAACCGCGTTGCACCCGTCATGCACGGCCCGCATGGGAACTGACGCCATGGGCGTAGTCGACCCGTCGACCATGCGGGTCCATGGCACACAGGGATTGCGGGTGGTGGACGCATCGGTGATGCCCACGCTCACCAACGGGAACATCTACGCCCCGGTGATGATGACGGCCGAGAAGTCTGCTGACCTGATCCTCGAGAACACACCGCTGCCGCCGAGTAACGCCCCGCAATACCGGCACGGCGTGTCCGAACCCGACTGGTAGAAGCACCGTCGTGGCGCTTCTCCTGATACAGGAGACCTCCTGATGAGAACCGTCGTCCGCAACGGTGTCGTCTACGAGCCGCTTGCCGGCCAGCACCTCGGCGAGCGCACGGTGGTTATCGAAGACGGCACGATCGTCGAAGTTGTCGACGGTAAATGGTCCGGTGAGGTTGACGTCGACCTGGACGCGCGGGGCCGACACGTCCTTCCCGGCTTCGTCGACGGGCACGTGCACCTGTCGATCCACACCATGGACTTCCGCCGAGCCGCCCGAGAATGGGATTTTGAAAGAGCCCTTGCTGTGGCGGCCCTGTCGGAGGCAACGGTGCGGCGGGGCTTCACCACGGTGCGCGACACCGGGGGCGACCTGCGGGGCCTGAAGCAGTCGATCCGCCGGAACCTGTGCGGTGGGCCGCGAATCGTGTCGGCCGGGCACATGCTCTCCCAGACCGGTGGCCATGGCGACCTGCGGGGTTCAGTAGTTGACCCGCCGGAGTGCGGCTGTCAGATCATCACGTCGCCCTACGCCCACGTAGCCGACGGCCCGTCGGCCGTGCGCAAGGCAGCCCGACAGTCGTTACGCGACGGCTCGGACTTCATCAAGATCCACACTTCGGGCGGGGTGGCGTCGCCCAGTGATCCCCTTGACAGCGTGCAGTACACGCCAGAGGAGGTCTCAACGATCGTGACCGAGGCCGAGCACCGCCACACCTACGTGACGGCCCACGCCTATTCGCCGGAGTCGATGCGCTTGGCCGCCGACAATGGCGTGGCTTGCCTCGAGCACGGCAACCTGGTTGACGCGGCCACCGCCTCCCACCTTGCCGGGTTGGGCACGACGGTCGTGCCGACGCTGGTCACCTACTGGGCATTTCGGGACCACGCCGAGAAGTTCGGGTTCCCGGAACGGAACCAGGCCAAGAACGACGGCCTGTTTGAGCAGGGACGGGCAGCTATTGGGTTGTTTCGCGATGCCGGTGTGGAACTGGGCTTCGGTACTGACCTGTTGGGCGAAGCTCAGCCGTACCAAAACCAGGAGTTCGCCATCCGGGCCGAGCTGGAACCGGCGGTCGACGTGCTCCGGTCCATGTACGTCACCAACGTCCGCCTCTGTGACCTCGTGGGCAAGATCGGCACGGTGTCACCGGGGGCGCACGGAGACCTGGTAGTGACCGACGTGGATCCACTGGAGGACCTTGCCGCTCTGGCTGATCCGGAGGCGGCGCTGGCTGCCGTGGTGCAGGGCGGCCGCCCAATCGTTGACCGGCTTGACGGCTGAGGGGCTGGCGAGGACCGTGGGACTGCAGATTGGACTCGGATCGAGGATCCGGAAGTCCCCCTTCTTCGAGGCCCTGGTTCGTCACGGTCTTACCCATGTCACCGTCTACAACCACATGTACATGCCCGGGTCGTTCGGCGATCCCGACGAGGAGTACAGGGCGCTCGTCGAACGGGTCTCGCTGTGGGACGTGGCCGCTGAACGCCAGGTCGAGGTAGTCGGTCCGGACGCCTTCGCTCTCTGCCAGTACGTATCGGCCCGGGACCTACGAGGCATGAAAACCGGTCGGGTGCGGTACGCGCCGATGTGCGACTACGACGGGATACTCATCAACGACCCGATGGTGCTGAAGCTGGCCGAAGACCGGTTCTGGATCTCGATCGCCGACAGCGACCTACTGCTCTGGTGCCGGGCCGTAGCCACCGAACGGGACCTGGACTGCCGGGTGTTCGAGCCCGACGTGTCGCCGTTGGGCGTGCAGGGGCCGAGAGCCGACGACACGATGGCAGACCTACTGGGGGAGTGGGTTCGCGACATCCCGTTCTTCGGATTCGTCGAGACAAGCCACGACAGCATCCCGTTCGTACTGTGCCGGTCCGGATGGAGCGGCCAGAGCGGGTTCGAACTGTTCCTCCAGGACGGTTCACGGGGCCTGGACCTTTGGGACGCCGTGTGGGCAGCAGGTGAGAAATACGGCATCCACCCCGGTGCGCCGACCCTGAACGAGCGGATCGAGAGCGACCTGTTCTCGTACCGTGCCGATTGCGGCGCGGGGGCGTCACCGTTGGAAGTCGGCCTGAACCGCTACGTGTCACTGGACCGTGACGACGACTTCATCGGGAAGGTGGCCCTGCTGGCCGAACAGGAAAGGGGGCCGGCCCGACGGCTGGTGAAGGCCCTACTGACGGGGGAACGGTTTGGTGCGACCAGCGAGTCGCCGTGGCCGGCGGTGGGGCCGGACGGAACGCCGTGCGGTGAGGTGAGGGTGGCCGCCTGGTCCCCGAAGTACGGGTCAAACTTCTGCCTGGCTCTCGTGTCAGCCGAGGTGGCCGGTGGCCCGTTCAAGGCGACGACGCCGTCCGGTGAGATCGTCCACGCCACCCACCACGCCTACTTCGCGGAGCAATAGCCGCAGGGTTTCGGCCGCACGGCCGGCGGGAACTAGTGGCCGTGCTTTAGTACGGCCCGGACGGCGTCCTCGTCGCCCTCGCGGTGCAGCAACGCCATAGCCCGGTCAACCTCATCNAGGCCCACTACGACACCCAGCAGGGGAGCAGTCGGGAACCCGCCGTCGTTGAGGATCCGGGCTGCCTCGTCTACCGACTGCGCGGTCCCGCCCGATCCGCCGTAAACGGTCAGTGACCGCATCACCACCTTGTCGGTCACCACCGGAACTGCCTGGCGGTCCTTCAGNCCCGCCCACACCACCCGACCACCGTGGTGCACCAGGTCGAAGCACAAGCTCGGGGTTCCCGGCGCGCTGGCGAGGTCCACGGCCACGTTCGCCCCACCACCCGTCAGNTCCAGTACCGCCTCCACCGGATCGCCGGCCGTCACGTCCACGACGTGATCGGCACCAACCTCAAGGGCCACNCCCAAACGGAGGGCGTCCTCATCGGTTCCGGTCACGATCACGGTTCCTGCGCCCAGCAACCTTGCATACGCCGCGCAGGTNAGACCCATGTGGCCTGGCCCCTGAATCACGATCGACTGGCCTTCCCGGAAACCGACCTTTTCCAGCCACGCCACCATGTTGGACAGGGGTTCGAACAGGGTCAGTTCTTCGGCCGACACGGAGTCGGTCAGCGGGGCTAGGTGCGTGCCAGGCAGCACGGCCATGTACTCGCCGTAGCCGCCCCACAAGCCGGACCCCTCGTCCAGGCCGAACGAGTACCCGTAGCAGCGCACACCGAACGGGTTGCCCTCGTACGGCGGCCCAAACCAGACAATGTCCACCGCCACCCGGTCACCGACCGCTACCCCCAGATCGGCGTCGTCGGCCAGGGCGTGGACCCGACCCACGATCTCGTGACCGGGCACCACCGGGGATACCTCGCCTGGTACGTGGCGGTGCCCGGCCAACTGGGCCACGTCGCTGTGGCACAACCCGACCGCCTCCACAGCTAGTACAGCGCCCCCAGGTGGGGGTGTCGGCACGGAGAAGTCGTCGCGTAACGCCCAGGTGCCATCGCCGTGGAACACCACAGCCCGGCAGGTTTCGCCCATCTCTGGCGTCTCCGGTCGACCTACCCGCCCTAGACCCGTTGAAGCAGGGTGCCGGTGCCGAGTCCACCGCCACAGCACATTGTTACGAGGGCGTACTCGCCATCGGTGCGTTGCAGTTCGTGGACGGCCTTGGTGGTGAGGATGGCACCGGTGCCGCCCAGCGGTGGCCGAGTGCGATGGCGCCACCGTTGGGGTTGACCCGCTCCATGTCGGGGCCAACCTCCTTCTCCCAGCAGAGCACCACCGACGCGAAGGCCTCGTTGATCTCGACGACGTCGATGTCGTCGATGGCCATGCCGTTGTTCGCCAGCAGCTTTTGTGTGGCCCCGATCGGGCCAGTCAGCATGAACTCGGGGTCGGAACCCACGAGGCAGGTGTCGACCACTCTGGCCAGCGGCGCCACGCCGAGTGCTGCTGCTTTGTCGGCGGTCATGAGCAGGACGGCGCCAGCACCGTCGGAGATCTGCGACGACGAAGCGGCCGTGTGCACCCCGTCGGGCCGCCCCGACGGCTTGAGTTGAGCCAGTCCCTCCATCGTTGTCTCGCGCAGCCCCTCGTCCCGGGCGACGGTCACCGTCTCGCCGGTGAGGCTGCCCTCTTCATCAAGCACCGGGGCCTCCACGTTCACCAGTTGGGTTCCGTAACGGTCCTCCTGCCACGCCCGTGCCGCCCGGTCCTGGGACTGCTTGCCGAAAGCGTCACAGTCCTCGCGGGTGAGGCCCCAGTGGTCGGCCATGCGCTCAGAGCCCTCGAACTGGGAGGTGAATTCGAAGTGGTCGAAGTAGTTGCGGTTGATCGGGCGCCCCGAGTTGGGTTCCTTGGGTGTGGTGGCGCCAAACCCGACCTGGCTCATCAACTCGATCCCGCAGCCCACGGCGACATCGACCGTGCCTGATGCGACCAGGGCGTAGGCGAGGTTGGTGGCCTGCTGGGACGAGCCGCACTGGGCGTCGACCGTGGTGGCCGGTGCCTCGATCGGCAAACCGGCGGTCAGCCACGCCGTGCGGGTCACGTTCATGGACTGCATGCCGACCTGGCCGACGCAGCCGCCGACCACCTGGCCGACCTCGAGCGGATCGACCCCGGTGCGGTCAAACAGGGCCCGCTGGACTGTGCCCAGCACGTCAACCGAGTGGCAGGAGGACAGGCCGCCGTTGCGACGGCCGATCGGGGTGCGGACGGCATCGACGATGACGACGGGGTTGTCAGTGTTTGCAGTCATGAAATGTGCTCCAGAGAGGGGAAGGCTCCGACCACCCTAACGATTACCGGACCAGCCACGTGAGGTCGAGCGAGACGGGAAGAGCAGCGACGATGGCGCACGACCACGGCCATCACACCACCCTCGCCTTCGAGTGCTATCCGTTCCAGGACCCGGAGTCTCAGGGCTGGTAGCCGGCTGGAATCCTTAGATCGGCAGCCCGCCGGTCGCCGCGGCGGTACTTCCGCTGTCGGAGAACGCCTTGATGGTGCGCTGGGCGATCCGCATCTGGTGGACCTCGTCGGCACCGTCGGCGAAGCGGGCCCAGCGGGCGTGCTGGTACATGTGCGCCAGGGGCGTGTCGGTCGAGTAGCCCAGCGCACCGTGCACCTGGATTGAGCGGTCGATGATGCGACCCAGGGCGTTGGCGACAAAGTGCTTGGCCATCGACACTTCTGACTTGAAGTCCTCACCCCGGTCGATCTTGTAGGCGGCGTGGAGCACCATGAGCTTCGACTGGTAGAGCTCCATCGTCGAGTCGGCGATGAGCCACTGGATGCCCTGCTTTTCGGCCAGCAACGAGCCGTGGCTGAACCGGTCCAGGGAGCGGGCGACCATCATGTCGAGGGCCATCTCTGCCTGGGCGATCCAGCGCATGCAGTGCGCCAGCCGGGCGGGGCCTAGCCGGTACTGGCCCAGCAGGTGACCCTGGCCTCGGCCGCCCAGCATCTGGGCATCGTGGAGCCGTAGGTCCTCGATAAGGATCTCGGAGTGGCCGGTGGAGCCGTGCATGGTCTCGATCTGTCGCACCTCGGTCCAGCCGTCGTGCGGAAGGTCCACCAGAAAGGCCGTGTTGGCGGCCTGGGGAAGGTCGGGGTCGTCCTCGGTGCGTGCGATAAGGATGGCGAACGTGGCCCGGTGGGCATTGGAGATGAACCACTTGTGCCCGTTGAGCACCCACTCCTCGCCGTCCTGGTAGCCGTTGGTGCGGATCAGGGTGGGGTCGGAGCCGGCCACCTCGGGCTCGGTCATGGCGAAGCACGACCAGGTGCGGCCCTCACAGAGCGGCTTGAGGTATTTGTCCTTCTGATCGTCGGTTGCCCAGTGAAGCAGCGTGTGCATATTGCCCTCGTCGGGCGCTTGGCAGTTGAACACCCACGGTCCGTAGTACGACCTGGCCGCCTCGGCCTGCACCATGGCCAACTCGACATGGCCGAGCCCCATGCCGCCCCACTCCTCAGGCATGTGCGGCAGCCAGATGCCCGCGGAGTGGGCCTGCTTGCGCATCTCAATGAGTTCCCTGAGGCGCTCCTCGCCTTCGCCGCCGCTTTCCTCGATGCGAGCCTCGGCAGGCGTGATGACGTCGTCGACGAACGTGCGGACCCGCAGGCGGATCTCCTCAAGTTCCGGCGACAGGCTGAAGTCGATGGCCATGGTGGTTCCGGTTTCTGTTCTGGGTCCCGGTGCCGGGATCTCCTAGATCGAGTGGCCCGGACGACCCAGGCCCTCGGTTGGGTTCCCGTCCATGGCCGGGTTGAGCTGCGCCTCGGCCATCAGGCCGGCAATCACGTCGGTCATGTCGGCCGGGTCGTCGGTCTGCATGGCAGTGGGGCCGAGGTGCCATTGCTCGGCGATACCGATCCGCTGGCCCATGATGTCAAACACCCGCCCAGTCACATTTTGGGCCGGTTCACTGCAAAGCCAGGCGGTAGCGACGGCAATCCAGCGGGGTCCCATCCTCTCCTGGGTCTCCTCGTCCATCCCCGCAAACCCCGGGAGATCCTTGGTCATCCGGGTATAGGCGCCCGGGGCCAGGCAGTTAACGGTCACCCCGTACTTGACGAGCTCCATGGCCGTGATCACGGTGAACGCCGCGATGCCCGCCTTGGCCGCCCCGTAGTTGGACTGTCCGACGTTGCCGTAGATACCGGAGGGCGATGCTGTGTTGACGATCCGGCCGAAGGCCTCACCGCCCGCCTTGACCTTCTCTCGCCAGTAGACCGCCGCGTGGTGGGTAGGGGCGAACGTGCCCTTCAGATGCACGTTGATGACGGCGTCCCAGTCGCCCTCCGACATTGAGAACACCATTCGGTCCCGGAGGATGCCGGCGTTGTTGATGAGGATGTCGCAACTACCGAAAGTGTCAACGGCCTGCTGGACCATCTCGCCAGCCGAGTCGAAGTCAGCGACATTGCCGCCGTTGACGACCGCTTCACCACCCATGGCCAGGATCTCGTCGACCACCGACTGGGCCGGCGTGGTATCAGCGCCAGCTCCCGCCGCGTCGCCCCCCAGGTCGTTGACGACCACCTTGGCGCCGTTGGAGGCCAGCATCAAGGCATGTTCCCGGCCGATTCCTCGACCGGCGCCGGTCACGATGGCTACACGGCCCTCGACGATATTGCCCATGGGGGTACTCCTGTTCCTGAGATAGCGAGCGGGTCGACATCGATTTGGCCCGACGTCGCGACGGTACCGAGCCTGCCACCGGACGGGTCCGGTTGCCCATGCGGGTACCGCAGTGGCGAGACCTTGGTCATAGAAGAACTATTTGGAGAAGGTTGTACTGGTCGCGCTGGCAGTCCAGTTTCCTGCAGGCCGCTAGCTGTCCTGAATGCCACCTAGGGTCAGTCTGTGGCGACGGGTAGTAGCAGGGGTCATGGCACAGCCATCCCCTACGAGACGGGCCTTCACGAGGTAGCTGACGGGGTGTTCGCATACCTGCAGCCAGACGGGGGCTGGGGCTGGTCAAACGCTGGACTGTTTGTCACGAGGGACTCCTCGTTGCTCGTTGACACCCTGTTTGACCAGGTCCTTACCCGTCAGATGCTCGACGCGATGGAGCCCGTCACGGCTACCCGCCCAATCGATACGGTGGTGAACACCCACGCCAACGGTGACCACTGCTACGGCAACGGGCTCCTCGAAGGTGCAGAGATCGTCACCACCGAAGCTGCCGCTCGCGAGATGGGCGCCGTACCTCCGTCGGCATTGGTCGCTCTTCTCCATGCCGACCTGGACCCGGTCCTGCCGAATACATCCAAGAAGCCTTCGGAGGCTTCGAGTTCGAAGGGATCACCATCCCAGAACCGACACGGACGTTCTCCGGTCGGCTCGAACTCAAACTCGGTGACCGCTCCGTTCACCTGGAGCAGGTGGGCCCGGCGCACACGGCGGGCGATTTGATTGTTCACCTGCCCGATGAGTCCACTGTTTTCACCGGAGACATCCTCTTTGTGAACGGCACTCCGATTGTCTGGGACGGACCGATCGCCAACTGGGTGGCAGCTTGCGACCGAATCCTTGAACTCGGTTGCGACGTCATCGTCCCCGGCCACGGGCCGCTCACGGACGCGGACGGCGTGTTGGCCGTCCGCGATTACCTCACCTGGCTGGAAGATGCCTGCCGCTCCCGTCACAAGGAGGGGCTGACCGCAGCTGACACCATCTCTGACCTGGCATCCTCTGACGAGTTCGCCCCCTACCGTGAATGGGGAGAGTGGGAACGGCTAGCCGTCAACGTCCGAGCCGCGTACCGTGAGATCGACGACGACGGGACGATCCCGAGTTCATTCGTGGAGATGGCCACCGAGATGGCAGTGCTCGCTGCGGGTGGTTGACCTGATTCCGTTACCCCTCATGTGAGAGACCGAGGAGAGAACAATGTCCACCTGCAGTTTCGTGGGCCTGGGGGTCATGGGCTATCCCATGGCAGGCCACCTCCAGGCCGCTGGCTACGCCACGACCGTCTACAACCGCACCACAGCCCGGGCCGACGATTGGGTCAACCAGCACGGTGGGGCCTCTGCGCCGACTCCCCGAGAGGCCGCCACCGGGGCTGAAGCCGTCATGGTTTGTGTCGGCAACGACGACGACCTGCGCTCGGTCGTTTTCGGCGACGAGGGGGTGCTGGCCGGTATGGCCGCCGGTTCGACGTTGGTCGACCACACCACCGCGTCGGCCAAGGTGGCCCGAGAGATCGCAAGCCACGCCTCCGACCAGGGAGTTGGGTTTGTCGACGCTCCGGTATCCGGAGGCCAGGCCGGCGCTGAGAATGGCCAACTGTCGGTGATGTGCGGCGGCGACCCTGAGGTGTTTGCCCGGATTGAGCCAATGATGCAGGCCTACGCCAAGGCCGTCGTCCTCGTCGGCGACGTTGGTTCTGGGCAGCTCACCAAGATGGTCAATCAGGTCTGTATCGCCGGCCTGATCCAGGGCTTGTCCGAAGCACTTGATTTCGCTCGTCGGTCCGGCCTTGATGAAGAGAAGGTCCTGGCGGCTATTAGTAAGGGTGCCTCCGGCTCATGGCAGATGGACAACAGGGCCCACACCATGCTTGAGCGTCACTTCGACCACGGGTTCGCCTTGGACTGGATGCGTAAGGACCTTGGCATCGTCTTTGATGAGGCGGAGCGCATCGGCGCCACACTTCCGGTCACGGCAATGGTCGACCAGTTCTATGCCCGTCTCCAGCGGGAGGGACATGGCAGGTGGGACACCAGCGCCCTAATCGAACTGCTCCGCGACGACTGAGGCTTGCCGTCGGGCTGACCGGAAGCGTGGCCTCAGGTCGTCGGCTCTGTCCCGGCGACCGTGGTCCGGTGTAGTTCCCGGCGCTGGCCCCCATAGTCGTTTAGCGCCACGTGTTGAGTAGACCGGTTGTCCCAGAGCACAACGTCACCGTCTGACCATCGGTGGCGGAAGGTAAACCGGACATGGGTACTGAATTCGTGTAACCAACTCAGGAGACGCTTCTCCTCGCGGCCGCCCTCTTCGCTGTCGTCGCCAACTCCCGGCCCCCGGAGGCCACGCACGTAAGTTCCGTTGAAGAACAAGCTGCGCCGTCCCGTCTCAGGGTGGGTACACAACAACGGGTGGCTTCGGGTGTCCTCAGCTGACTCCGAGGTGCGGATGTCCATACCTGATAGTCCGGAGTGCAGCGCCTGCTGGGCGGGTGAGTATGAGGCGCTAGCCGAGTGCACGCATGTGATTTCCTCGAAGCGTTCCCGCATCTCCTCTGGTAGCGCATCGTGGGCAGCCGTCATCGATGCCCAGATCGTGTCACCTCCGACCTTTGGAACTTCCAGGGCGTGCAGGATCGTGAAGGCGGGTGGAGCATCCAGAAATGAGAAGTCGCTATGCCACACTCCGCCGAAGTTGAACGCCTCCGGTTCAGTGGCCTCTTTGACGACCTTGATGACCTCCGGATGTTCTGGTACCGGCTGGACGAATGGCACCGGTGAGAAGTCACCTAGAAGGTGGCTGAANCCGGCCTGTTGGCCGGGAGACAGNTTCTGTCGGGGNACCACCAGCACCTCGTGGTTACAGAGGGCGTCTCGCAACTCGGTCACAACCGCCGGGTCCATGTCGGGTGTTAGTTGCACCTCATCGACTCGGGCACCAAGCACGCCTGTCAGGCGGGAGACCTCCATTCCCGGACCTTATGTCCGGGAGTCCTGTTGAACCCCACCCCGAA
>JGI24816J26688_1000157_pt1 | contig 15852 bp, 14 predicted proteins | sample METZYME_3_250m_FD_26688 | JGI IMG/M metagenome (IMG submission 26688)
TTTTTAAATAGTTACTATCACCCAAAGATTTGTAAAGAAGATGTAAGCAAATTAAAGGAAGCATTAAATAGGTAAAAACAACATAACCCAACCTTATTAATGCTTTAGTATTCATGTGAACTAAATTACAAAGATGTAATTTTCTCAATTAAATTGATCCATAGCAGCATGCCAACAACTTTTGAGTTTATTTTGGAAAAGTTTGGGAGTTTCATACCATCAAGAATAGCTATCTCATTACTCTTGATCTTATCATAGAGTATATTTTTATTGAGTTAAAAAAAGTATAAAAATTAAACTGAAAGTTTTGTTAGCCACATTTTGAATAGCCACAATTAAGACAAGTCAAACAACCATCCATCATAACCATTGCAACAGTATTGCAGTGTCCACATAACTGTGCTCCCTCAGGAAATGAACCCTGATCAAATACATCTTGTTGTCTATTTCTATTTTCAAACTCTTGCCTTTTTTCTTCGACTAATTTTTTTTGGTGCTCATCTAATTTTTCTTTTGGAATCATTCCTATGGATTGAAGATGCTTTTCAACGACGTAACCCAATTCCGCAATAATTGATGGCATAAATGTCCCACCTGGCTGCCAATATCCTCCTTTTGGATCAAAAACTGCTTTTAATTCTTCTACCAAAAAAGCAACATCGCCGCCTTTCCTAAAGACGGAAGACATTACCCTTGTAAGGGCAACAATCCATTGATAATGATCTAAATTTTTCGAATTAATAAAAATTTCGTAGGGTCTGTATTTCTCAAATTCAGTTCCAGGATTTAAGACAATGTCATTGATGGTAATGTACATCGCGTGATCAGAGATTGGTGTCTTGATCTTATAGGTTGAGCCTCTGAGCATGCCTGGTCTTTCCAGACGCTCATGCATCCTAACTACTTTCGACTCTGGGCTTTCCTCAGCTTTGGATTCCTTTGCTTGAGCTGTTTCCAAGGCATCGGAATTTTCAGCTGTGCTGACCCTGTAATCAACAATTTTTTTCTTTATCTTGATTCTCTTCATAAAATGACTAAATCTTGGTGCATTTTAAAATTTCCCATAATAGCCCTCTTTCAAGGCGTCAAATAGGTTTGCTGCTGTGTGGATTTCTCCGTCGTATTCTATCTCTTCATTACCCGCTACTTGAATTTCTTTGCCATCATCTAAGACAAATGTATAAAGAGTATTTTCAAGATCTTTTTCTTTTACCAGCACACCTTGAAAAGCTTCTGGATTGAAACGAAATGTAGTGCAACCCTTCAAGCCTTGATCATGGGCGTAAAGATAAATGTCTTTGAAGTCCTCAAATTTAAAATCTGTAGGTACATTGGCAGTTTTCGAGATTGAAGAATCTATCCATTTTTGTGACGCGCTTTGGACATCAACATGTTCTTTCGGGGTAATATCTTCTGCGGTGACAAAATAATCGGGTAATTTGTTGTCTGATTCACTGCCTGCCTCGAGATCAATGTTTGGATAAAATAGGCTCATATAAGACAACAATTCGAATGAATAAACATCAACTTTCTCTTTGGTTTTTTTCTTCTCTCTGATGACATTCCTAAAATAATGATGAGCAAAACTTGGTTCAATACCATTGCTGACATTGTTGCCTATGGACAATGAGATGGTTCCTGTCGGTGCAATTGAACTATGGTGAGTAAACCTGGCGCCAATTTCTGACAGTTCCTCTACTAAATCGGGCTCTACTTCTGCAATCTTTCGCATATAACGACTATATTTTGCATGTAAAATCCTTCCCGGTATCTTATCGTCAAGTTGCCAACCGTCGTTGATCATTTCAGGTCGCTGTTTGAGCATCTCTTTTGTGACAGCAAACTCTTCAGAAAAAATAGGTGCAGGTCCTTTTTCTTTGGACAATTCTAAAGCTATTTTCCAGCCTGTAACAGCGAGTTCCTTACTGACCTGGTCAGTAAACTTGAGTGATTCTGGTGAGCCATATTTCATCCGCATCATAGTCATTGCTGAGCCCAAACCTAAAAAGCCCATGCCATGTCTTCTTTTTCTAGCAATTTCTTCTCTCTGCTGTTCAATAGGCAACCCATTGATTTCAACCACATTATCCAACATTCTGGTAAATACTCCGACAACTCTTCTAAAGCTTTCCCAGTTAAAAGTTGCTTCATCGGAAAAAGGATGTTGAACAAACCGTGTTAAATTGACGGACCCCAGTAAACACGAGCCATATTCTGGCAACGGTTGCTCGCCACAGGGATTAGTGGCACGAATGTTTTCATCAAACCAGTTGTTGTTCATTTCATTAACTTTATCTATCAAGATGAACCCCGGCTCAGCATAGTTGTAGGTCGAATCCATAATAAGATCCCAAAGTTGCCTCGCTTTTATGATTTTATAGACTTTGCAAGCCACCAGACCGTCATCATTGGTTTTATAGCCCTGAGTTGTCGTCCATTCTTTCCAAATGATCTGCCTTGGATCTTCAAAATTTACCAATTTTGCCTCAGGTAGATTTGGATCTAGAGGAAATGCAAGAGACCAGTCTTCATCTTCTTTAACTGCCTTTATAAATTCCTCGGTTATTAGCAAAGATAGATTGAATTGCCTCAGTCTTCCATTCTCCCGTTTTGCTTTAATAAATTCCTCAACGTCTGGGTGCCCGACATCAAAAGTACCCATTTGGGCGCCCCTTCTGCCACCTGCAGAAGAAACCGTAAAACAGGTCTTATCATAGATATCCATAAAAGAAAGCGGGCCAGAAGTATAAGCACCGGCGCCAGTTACATATGCCCCTTTAGGCCTTAAAGTTGAAAATTCATAGCCAATACCACATCCTGCTTTTAGTGTCAGCCCAGCTTCGGTTACTTTTTCTAAAATTCCTGTCATTGAATCTGATATAGAGCCAGAGACAGTGCAGTTGATTGTTGATGTAGCTGGTTTATGCTCACCTGCGCCTGCGTTGGACATTATTCTACCAGCAGGGATTGCCCCGGAACTAAGGGCCCAAAAAAATTCTTTTTCCCATTTATCTTGAGCGCTTGGATCTTCAACTTTTGCCAAAGCTTTGGCGACTCTTTTAAATGTATCTTCAATGTTTAGATCAATAGGTTGCCCAGAAATGTCTTTTAAACGATATTTTTTATCCCAAATATCTAGCGATGCAGGTTGATAATCAACATTCAAAATATCTTGTTTTTCTTTTTTTGATGCTGATTTTAAAATTTTATTTTTCCCTCTTTTTTCCAATTTATATTCTAGAAACTAGTCTAAAATCACAAAAAAGACAAAAAATATTTGCACAAGATATTGTGTTTAGACCATATTAAATTATTACGTAAATCTGTGTTATGTCAAGATTTTTCTACAAACGCATTATTTACATTTATATTCATATATATCAATAACATAAATAAAATATTAGTCTTATTTTTTTATAATTTGCCTAGAAAAACTTCAACTAAATTCAAAAACTAGCAACACAACATATTGTGTTTATGATATCCACCTACAATTCAACATTTATTCACAGATTATCAACAATATCTTTAAAATCTTTTCTCTTAAATTAAGAATAAATTATGAATACATTTAAAATGAATACTGTATGTTGATGTTTTGGGTTATCATTTGCGAAATTTTATTCAGAGTCCTAGGTAAATTTGTATGCCATACACAAAAAAAATCCCGTTAAAGATGAAGCTTTTAACATTATTTTTCCTGTTCTTGATTAATCCAGGTCTAATAACACATCATTTGCATGCCCATGATGTAGGAAATCTTGAACAGTCTTCTCTAGCTGAGCTGTGGATTCCACATCGCCTTCGGTTGTTACTATTGCGATAAAAGGAACACGTAAGGTTCAGCAAAATCCTTTTTTTGACGATCCGTTTTTTGAACGTTTTTTTGGACAACCTCAACCCCCGAGAGAAAGAGAATTTGGTGGTGGTGGCTCAGGAGTTATCGTTGATGGTATTCAAGGGTACATTATCACCAATCACCATGTGATTGAAAAAGCCGAGGAAATTAAGGTATTCCTCAAAGACGGCGGAGAATATTTAGCCGAGTTAATAGGTTCAGATCCCGGCACGGATATAGCAGTTTTGAAAATAGACCTTTCTAGAACGATTTCACAGATGTCTCTAGGTGACTCCAGTCTCCTTCGCGTTGGAGATTTTGCATTGGCGATAGGTGCACCGTTTGGACTGAGTCAAACTGTTACTTCAGGAATCATCAGTGCATTGGGAAGACCGCAAATGAGTTCTGACGGCTATGGAGATTTTATACAGACTGATGCAGCTATTAACCCAGGTAATTCGGGAGGAGCGTTGGTGGATCTACAAGGACAACTGATTGGGATCAATAGCGCAATATACACTAGAAGTGGAGGCAATATTGGCATTGGTTTTGCGATACCTGTAAATACCGTAAAAAACATCATGCATCAAATCATTGAATTTGGTTCGGTCAAACGAGGGCTATTGGGAGTCATTATTAGTGATATCAACAAAGATATTGCTGAACAGCTTGGCCTAGAAGTTGAAACAGGCGCTTTAATTCAAGAAGTTTCACCAAATTCAGCTGCTGAAGAAGCTGGTTTATTGGTTGGGGACGTCATTACCAGTGTAAATGGAGAAGAAACTGAGACTTCTAGTGATCTCAGAAATGCGATCGGGCTTAAAAGAAGTGGGGAGTCAGTTGAAATATCGATTCTCAGAGAGAATAAAGCAATGACTTTATCAGCTACATTAGGTGAACTGGTTGCCCAAGAACCTGTTAAGGCAGATGAATTGAATTCACTGCTTGCAGGGGCTGAGTTAGCAGATTTTATCCCTGAAGGTAAAATTAAACCTCAAGGAGTGGTTATCCTGTCCGTCCTGCCAAATAGTAATGCTGCAAACGCTAGATTAAAGAAAGGCGATATTATCTGGGCAGTCGGCAATAACTCCATTGCAAACCTTGACGATTTTGTTGCCATCATCAAAGACAAAAANATACTAGTCTTAAGAGTCAACAGAAANGGACGCCAACTTATTATTCAAATGAGAAAATAAATTGCACCCTCAATTTATATTTATTTTTTAGATATCATGGACGTTTATTTAGTGGGTGGAGCTATTAGAGATCGGCTCCTTGGACTAACCTCACAAGAAAAAGACTGGGTTGTGATCAATGCAACACCATCTGATTTAACTAAACTTGGCTACAAGCAAGTTGGGAAGTCTTTTCCTGTCTTTATTCACCCTAAAACGGGCGAGGAATATGCATTGGCTAGAAAGGAAATTAAGTCTGGCGAGGGATATTATGGCTTTAAAATTGATGCAAACCCAAATGTAACACTTGAAGAAGACCTGTATAGAAGAGATCTAACAATCAATGCCATGGCAGAGGATAATACGGGTCAAATCATAGATCCATTTAATGGGCAAAAAGATATTTCCAACAGAGTACTACGCCATGTTTCGAATGCCTTTGTAGAGGATCCACTTAGGGTACTTAGAGTTTCAAGATTTAAAGCTAAATTGCATGACTTGAACTTCGAAATTGCTCCAGAAACGAAAAAGCTTTTAGAAGAAATAGTGGAATCAGGCGAATTGCAAACCTTAATACCAGAAAGAATCTGGCAAGAAACATATAAAGCACTATGCGAACCGAGATTTGATCAATATTTCCAAACCTTGATTGATCTGAGAGCACTCAATCAGGTTTTTCCTGAAATCACTCATATTAATTCTGATTTCAGTGAAAATCATATTGTTCAAACAGCGATTAAAAAGGAAGTTAGTCCTAGAATTAAATTTTGTTCAATCTTCCTGGTTATGCTCGAAGATAACCATCAATCTTTGAAAGATATAGTTACTGCAATGCAAAAACGAATCAATATTCCCAACGATTTTAAGAATTTAGTTCTGTTGGTTGAGAATATTTATCCAATGCTATTCTCCACTGACAGTAATGCAAAAAAAGAGTTTTCTGCAGAACAATGNCTAAANNTTATTGAAAAACTGGATGCTCTAAGAAAGCCCAGTAATCTGGAAGAAGTGTTGGNAGTGATTAGTTTGAAAAAAGATTACTCCAATATTGAAACAACTGTTTCGCTGATTAGAAAATCTCTGGTTTTGGCTCAGTCGGTAAAAATCAATAACCTACAAGAAGACGGTCTCGAGGGAAGTGTAATTGGGGAAAAATTAAGAGAACTGAGATTAAATAAAATCAAAGAAGAATTAAAGCACCCAACATAAGCCTGTAGAGAAAAAATGGCAGCATTCCAATCTTTTGCACCATTCTTAAGAACCATTTGATGGTTAAAAAAGCTACAACAAAGGACACTACGATTCCTAAGAGCAGATCCAAATAGTTAAAAACTAGAACTTCGACTTGAGTTAATTGATAGAGTTTGAATACACTTGCCGCAATAATTACTGGGATTGCCAATAAAAAAGAAAATTTAGCTGCCTCCTCTCTTGATAACCCTAAGAAAAGCCCTGCTGTAATTGTGATCCCGGATCTTGATGTGCCAGGGATTAGTGCAAATACTTGGGACAGACCGATCAAAAAACCGATACATAGATTTACTGCAGTATCATTATTGTTCTTTTTCCTAGAATCGGCTAAGAATAATAACAAGCCAAAGAAGATCGTTGCAATGGCAATAACCATGGAAGATCTTAGATTCTGCTCGATTGACTCATTAAACAATCCCCCAAACAAGACCACGGGGATAGTTGCTATTGAAATGATGCCTAATTGTGAATGAAGAAAGGAATTAGTACTTTGAAAATTTGAACGGGCAAACATGTTGAATAAATCGTTCTTGAAATAGAATAAAACTGCCAGTAAGGTGCCAAAATGAAGTGCCACATCGAATGCCTGTCCTTGATCTTCCCATCCTGAAATCTCAGATAATAAAATTAAGTGGGCAGAGCTGGAAATGGGCAAAAACTCAGTAAGACCCTGAATAATTGCTAGTAGTATTGCCTGTATTGTTTCCATGTTTTAAATATTTTGCTCGTTTACAACAGATACCGAAAATCTCTTGCCTCCATAAAACTGTCTTCAATGATACAGTCCTTGCTTAACAACATAAATTTGAATGTGTCTCCCATTTGACCTGGGAGTAGTAATTGTTTCACTGTTTGATTTATTTTAAATCTCTCATTTTGATCCGATATTTCATCAACAAGCTCAAGTATTCCTGCTGACGACAAGAAATCTCTGTGGGAAGTATAAGTCTCAACTTTAAAACCATGCTCAAGANCAACATCCGCTACCAAGCTAAAATCAACCCATGCTGATAAATCTTGCACGCCTGGCAGGAATAGTGAGTCATAATGAGCCATATTTTGATAATGACAAACCAGTGTTCCTGTTGATCTATCAGCGGAATAATATTCTCCTCTTGAGCAACCATAATCTATAAACATTATTACTCCTGAAGCTAAACTGGAAGANAGTGCAGTGAACCAATGCTTATAATCNAGCCTTATTTCGGAAATAAATCCATTTGCAAACTTCCTGTTTAGTTCTTTCTCAATTTTGTGTACTGAGTCTTTGATGATTTTGTCTGCTAATTTGTCTTGTTCTATCAATCTTTGATTGGTAAAAGAAACACCAATCTCATAGATGTCTTCATCTTGTATTCTAAATCTCTGACAAGGCATTGCATCCAAAACTTCATTGCCAAGGATTACCCCAGTAATGAAATTTTCAGGCAAGAAATCAAGCCAAGTAACTTTTTCCAAGAGGTTGTTTGGCAATTTTGCTAAAAGTTTTTGCTGTCGGTCTTTTAAATCGGCGCTGAGTTCAAGGATGTAGTATTGGTCAAGTACAAATCCTTGGTTGTCTAATCGAGTTAAAATATCAAAGGCCAATTGTCCAGAGCCAGCACCGATTTCCAAAATCATTTGTTTTGGACAACTGTGTAAAATTTTTATGATATTGTCGGCAAGACACGTACCAAAAAAATTGGATATCTCTGGTGCCGTCGTAAAATCACCACCAGTACCTAGTTTTCTGGTCCCGGACGAATAATATCCTAGCCCCGGCTCGTACAAAATAAATTGCATAAAATCAGCAAAGTTAATCCAACCCTCATTTGTATTGATTTTCTTGGCCAACTCTTCTAATACAATGGATGAATGAATGAGTGATGCCTCATCTGGCGTTGGTAGGTCTTGTCTTTCAGATCTCAAATTTTTACCTTTTATCAGACTAATATTATCTAGAATTAATATCGGTAGTGTTAGTTTTCAATTAAAATAACGATTATGACCGATGAATACAAAAAATGGGCTTTAGTTACCGGTGGNGGNAAACGTATTGGAGCTACAATAGNTGAAACACTTCATAATAAGGGTTTCAATGTAGCTATCCATTACAATTCATCCAGTGATGCAGCTGATCAACTATGCGCTCAACTGAATGCAAAGAAGCAGAATTCATCTATTGCAATAGGAGCTGATCTTACCGACCAGGATTCTTTAGAAAATTTAATTCCATCACTCATAGAAAAAACAAAGAGATTGGATGTTTTAGTCAATAATGCTTCTACTTTTTACCCAACTCCGATTGAAAAAATAACCCTGGAAGATTGGGATAATTTGCTTGGTACCAATCTTAAGGCCCCCTTATTTTTATCCAAATACGCTGCCCAATACCTTAAACAATCACAAGGAATTATTATTAATATCATAGACATACACTCCAAAAAACCATTAAAAGAGCATCCAATCTATGGTTCTGCAAAATCTGGTCTGGCGATGTTAACTCGGTCTCTTGCATCTGATTTGGCCCCGGATGTAAGAGTTAATGGNATTTCTCCAGGGTTAATATTGTGGCCGGAAAANGATCCCTCGGAGCAAATCAAAAATAATATCCTGCAACAAATACCTCTAAAAAAGATTGGAAACTCAGAGGACATTGCCAATTGTGTGTTGTTTTTAATTGAAGATGCCCCCTACATCACCGGAGAAATCATTGCTGTTGATGGGGGAAGAAGTATGGGTTGGTAGCTTCGTCAGATATCAAACGATACTTTGTTTAAAGGATGTTCTTCTTGGTCAAAACTCTCCCATAGATTTTTAAAAGCTTTACCTGTAACAGGGTGAATGCCATTAGGATCAATCTCAGCCAATGGGCAAAGGACAAAACTGTACAGCTCTATATCTTTTCTCGGAATCTTGAATGGTTTTTCCGGGTGGACAAGATCACCATAAAGAACCATATCAATATCCAATGTCCTGGAATCAAAAGCACCGGTACCAATATCCCTGCCAGTTGCAATCTCAAGGCTTCGAAGCAAATCCAACATTTCATTGGGGTTAAACGTGGATTTTACTTTTACCACCATATTTAAGAAATCATTGCCCTCAAATCCAATTGGTTTGTTTTTATAAACTGATGAAATTTGAATATTACCAAAGGCTTTTTTTAATTCTCTACAGGCGTATTTAAGGTTTTCTTCAGGGTCAATATTGCTGCCAAGACTCAGAAAAACTTCCGTTTTCTTGGTGGGCTGGTTAACCATCTTTTGTTCGTTCTATGCAAATACCGACATTGTTTGAATCCCTTATGGCAAAAGGTTTTGAGATTCTAATCTGTAGCCACTGAACATTAAATTCTTCTAAGATTATTTTCGCAACATTCTCTGCAAGAGTTTCAATCAGATTAAACTGATTCGCTTGGACAAATTGTTTTACTCGTTTGCTCACTGCTTTGTAATCCAGAGCATCCTCTATAGAATCTGATAGTGACGCTTTTTTAGTATCCGTCTGCATTTCCAAGTCAATGGAAATGGCTTGAGGGTTTCTTTTTTCCCAATCCCAAATACCAATAACGGCATTGATCCTAAGGTCAGTTAAAATAATTTTATCCATGCTTAAAGCTGTGAGTTTGTTGGATAGATGTTATCAATTGACCATCTTGGATTCACTTCTATTCGATAATTGACATTTTCAATTCTTTTTTGGAAATGAAATAATCCTGCCAAAGCAATCATTGCTGCGTTGTCTGTGCAAAACTCAATTCTCGGATAAGTCACTTGGGCATCTCTCTCTGTCAACTTACTCTTCATTTTCTGTCTAAGCTTTTGATTTGCTCCAACACCGCCAGCTACAACAACAGATTTAATCCCTGTTATCTGAATGGCTGTATCAGTTTTGTGAATCAAACTGCCAACAATAGCTTCTTCATAGGCATAGGCCAGATCGGCTTTCGTTTGCTCGGTCAACATTCCTGCTTTGTTTAATTTTCTTATTTTATACATTAAGGCAGTTTTTAATCCACTGAAGCTAAAATCCATATTCATCTTTGTTTTTATCATCGGTCTGGGGAATTGATAAACACCTGGATGACCCGACAGAGCCAATTCAGCAATAGCTGGTCCTCCCGGATAATCTAGATCAAGAAGTTTGGCACCTTTGTCAAAGGCCTCACCAGCTGCATCATCTAATGTCTGTCCCAGAAGTTTATAGCTCCCTTTTTTTTGAACTTCAACTAACAACGTATGGCCGCCAGAAACCAATAAAGCTATGAAAGGCATTTCTAGATCATCGCCCTCAAGAATTGGAGCCAGTAAATGAGCTTCCATATGATGGATTGGTACAGAAGGAATGCCTAATGAGAATGCCAACCCATTTGCCAAAACTGATCCCACGAGCAAGGCACCAACAAGACCAGGGCCAGCAGTATAAGCAATCGCATCGATGTCTTGTAGTCGAAGATGATTTGAATGTAGTAATTCATCAATCAATGGTAAAAGCTTTTTTATGTGCTCCCTTGAGGCAAGCTCAGGGACAACACCCCCATATTTTTTATGCAAAGTTACTTGACTGAAAATACTGTGTGCAATCAACCCTTTACTTGAATCTATAACTGCCGTAGCTGTTTCATCACAGCTTGTTTCTATACCGAGAATAGTTAGGGATTTTTTAGATTGGAACATTCTTTGAGACTATCATTGTTTGCAGTAAATTCTTTGCATTTTTCTGCGCTAAACTGTATATTTCACCGTCTATTTAACGGATTAAGTATATCTTGATTTAATTTACTTAAAAGGAATAAGTTTCTTGCCGATAATTAAAGTAAAAGATAACGAGTATTTTGATTTTGCACTCAGACGATTTAAGCGCTCAATTGAAAAAGCAGGCGTTCTAAACGAGTATCGAAAAAGGGAATTTTACGAGAAACCCACCCAAGAAAGAAAAAGGAAAAAAGCCGCTGCAGTCAAAAGAGAAAAGAAGCGTGTCTCTAGGGAGCGCAATAGAACTCGCCGACTTTATTAATCACAAAAATAATTGTCTTTACTTGCTCAAATCCAAGAAGATATAAAATCTGCACTTCGAAGTGGAGAACGTCTCAAGCTTACTACCCTTAGAATATTGCTCTCTGCTATTAAAACAAGAGAAAAAGATACAAGACAAGAAATTACTGAGGATGCAATATTAGCAATAATTGAAAAACAAGTTCAATTACGCAAGGAGGCAGCTGAGCTGTATGAAGCAGCAAACCGGTTAGAACTTTTCAAAAAAGAAAACGAAGAAGCTTCAATATTGCAAGGATACCTGCCTGAAAAAATTGATATACCAGAATTAACAAAAATAATTGAAACAATCATATCAACAATCGGTGCTGAAACAATTCAAGACATGGGCCAGATAATGGCTGAGATAAAGAAACAATCCAAAGGTAGCATTGATATGAAAATAGCCAGCAATATTGTTAAAGAAATACTCTTATAGATAAAAATTCACCCTTTTATTTAAGTAATTTTTACTTTTTACTACTATCTAAATAGACTTGATGTCTAATTTATAAAAAAACATCTCAATTATTCCTCACACGTGTCCAATTATATTCCACCAGAAACTGTTACTAAACTAATTGAAGCCACTGATATTATTTTAGTAATTGGTAGTCGAATTAAATTAGCCTCAAGCGGAACAGAACGTCTAGGAAAATGCCCATTTCACAAAAAAGGTGAAGAAAAACACCCTTCTTTCTCTGTCAATCAGCAAAAAGGTTTATATCATTGCTTTACATGCAAAGCAGGAGGTAATGTCGTTGAGTTTTTAATGGAATATGAACATAAAACATTTCCCGAAGCTCTTGAGGAAATTGCAAAAATTACAGGTCTGGTAATTCCTAAAACTAAGCAAGACATAGTAAAAATAAGACAAGAAGAACGCCTAAAAGAACTAAACGCTAAAGTAATGAACTACTTTATTGTGAATTTGAGTAAATCTAAGAAAGCTAATGAGTATTTAAAAAATAGAGGGATAGATAGCAAAACGGCACAGAAATTCTCACTTGGTTTTGCGAATCAATCATGGGATGACATTGTGAAAAAATTCGGCACCTCGGAAACAGAGATAAATAAATTAGATAAGGCTGGACTGATCAGAAAGAACAAATCCAGATCTGGATACAGGGATTATTTTAGAAAAAGAATTATTTTTCCCATAAGAGACAATAAAGGAAGTGTAATGGGATTTGCAGGTAGAGTCATTGATGATGCAGTACCAAAATACCTAAATTCACCTGAAACAGAAATATACAAAAAAAAGCAACTATTATATGGAATGTTCGAATCTTACAAATCTTTACGATCATCTAATGAAGCAATTATTGTTGAGGGCTATACTGATGTAATAACCTTATCAAAGGCAGGTTTTAGGAATTCTCTAGCATCAGGAGGGACTGCAATAACTGATACCCAAATAAAAAACGTATTCAAATTTTCTGAAATTATAACATTCTGCTTTGATGGGGATAGCGCAGGAAAAAAAGCAGCTTGGAAAGCTTGTGAAATTTGCTTACTAAATACTGCAGTAAACAAAAAAGCACGATTCTTAATTTTACCTGAAGGTCAAGACCCGGATGAATTGATTAAATCCAAAGGCCCCGAATCTTTTACAAAATTACTCAAAAACGCGGCCCCATTAAGTGACTTCTTTATAAGAACTATAAAAGGAAATTGTGACTCTAGCCAACCCTCTGGCGTAGAAAGTGCTGCTGAAAAAAGCATGGAGACTGTCAATAAGATGAAGGATGGAATTTACAAAGACAAATTAATTGAAAAAATTGCTTCTGAACTCAAAGTTAAAACCTCTCAACTGAAGAGATTTAAACATCAAGAATCTGAGCAAAGCCGAAAAACTCCAAGTAATAATAGACCAAGTCTAATTCGACAAGCAATTAATATACTTATGCACTATCCAGAATTGGCAAGAGAGATCAGTGAAGAGAAAGAATTCAAATACATCGATGACCTAGGAATCAACCTAGGAATCAATATATTGAAAAAAATAATTACTCTCATAGATTCAAATGAATCTATAAAATTAGCCACAATCATTGAGCATTTTAGTGATCCAAAAATAAACAAGCACTTAAAAGCTCTGACATCAGAACAATTGATTATTTCTCAAATTGAGGCAAAAAATGAACTGCATGAAATCATTTTGAGACTGAATGAGAGGAATACAAGGTCAGAGCTCAAAAAACTAGTTAGTAAGGCAAAAAACAACACCCTGACTAAAAGCGAAAGAAAGCGATTCTTGGCATTATCAAAAAGTATAGAAATTAAATAAGTTATAAGAAACAAATAGATATATAATGACACCCGCATTTAATTAAGGCATAGGAAAAATTAATAAACGATGAAAGTTGGGACTAAAATTAAAGAAAGCNCATTGGCCGATGACNCTTCTCTNGANGAAGAAGAATTGGTAGATGTTGAAGATCTGCAGTCGGCTCTAACACAAAACGAAGATGAAGAAATTGGGTCCCCAACTAAAGAAGAACAAGGGCCTCTTCACCTGCTTCTTGAAAAAGGAAAGAAGGAAGGATTCATCACCTACGCCGAGCTAAACGAGCAGTTACCCAAAGGAATTGTAGAGGCTGATCGTCTTGAAGAAATTGTTGAGATGATCAATGACTTGGGTATTTCAGTGGAGGAATATGCCCCCAATCCAGAACAAATTGCAAAGGCCGCTAATACTGACCCAGACACTGTAAATCCAGTCGAATCTGAGATAGGCAAAACAACCGACCCAGTGAGAATGTATATGAGAGAAATGGGCAGCATCCAACTTTTGGATCGACAAGGCGAGATTGTCATAGCGAAAAGAATTGAACAAGGTAATAAAAAAATCCAAAAAACATTATCTTTATTTATCCCAGCGCTTATCTTTATAGAAGAACGATACAAAACAATCACAGAAACAATACATCAAGAACCTGACAAAGACGAAACCAAATACCTAGAATTATTTGCAGATTTTGCTCATGAAAATGATGACATTATTCAAATCAATAGAGACGACGTAACTGAGCCAAAAGTAATTGATAGCAAGGGAATACTTAAACACATCAGAAAATTAAACCGACAAACAAAAAGATACATTAAATTGATTGAAGATGTTGGATATGTAGATAAAAAAACAATTCGGGCAAAAGAAAATATTACAGAGACTTTTATCGGGGTCAGAATAGCTCCCAAAATGTTTGAGATTTTACAGAAAATAACCCTCGCCTATATGGATGAAGTCAAACGGTATGAAAAAGAAATTAGAACTATCGTTATTGACAATGCAGGAATAACAATGGAAGAATTTCTTAAGTCTTTCGTCAACAATGAATCAAACATTGCATGGATCGAAAAATATATACGTGCAAAAAGAAAATATTCATCTACTTTGAACAAAAATAAGCAAAAAATTCTTTCTTTCCAAAAACGACTTGGGAAACTTGAAAAATCTTCCTATATGACAATTCAAGAAATAAAAGGGCTTAACCGACAACTAAACATGGGCAAAATACAAGCGGATCGAGCTAAAAAAGAAATGGTTGAAGCTAATCTTAGACTTGTCATTTCCATTGCCAAAAAGTACACCAATAGAGGGCTTCAATTCCTCGATTTAATTCAGGAAGGAAATATAGGCTTGATGAAAGCAGTGGATAAGTTTGAATATCGACGTGGATACAAATTCTCAACTTATGCAACATGGTGGATAAGACAGGCAATCACTCGGTCTATTGCTGACCAAGCGAGAACAATTAGAATTCCCGTGCATATGATAGAAACCATAAATAAATTAAATCGTGTTTCAAGGCAGATGATTCAAGAAAAGGGCAGAGAACCTACGGTTGAAGAACTTTCTATTGCTATGGAAATGCCAGAAACAAGGATTAGAAAAGTTTTAAAAATATCCCGGGAGCCAATTTCTATGGAAACACCTATTGGTGATGACGATGATTCATACTTGGGTGATTTTATTGAAGACAGTAAAATTGATCAGCCAGATGGTGCCGCAACTAAAACAGGCTTAAAAGAAAGCACAGTCAATATATTAGAAAGCTTGACGCCAAGAGAAGCAAAAGTTTTAAGAATGCGTTTTGGTATTCATATGAATACGGATCATACCCTTGAGGAAGTTGGTAAACAATTTGATGTCACCAGAGAAAGAATACGTCAAATTGAAGCAAAAGCATTACGAAAACTCAGACATCCATCCAGAAGTGAAAAGTTAAAAAGCTTTATGAATGAAAGTTGAACACTCACTACTTGGTCAAATTCAATTTCTTCCTAAAACATATGCCTTGGGTATTTTAATTGCTAGAATCTCAATAATGGGCCTGTAGCTCAGTTGGTTAGAGCAGTGGACTCATAATCCATTGGTCGGAGGTTCGAGTCCTCCCGGGCCCACCATTTAAAGGGGTTTCAGAGGTTTAAGTGTTCTCAAAAAGTAAGAACAGGTGATCCATTAACATTCAATAATATTTACAGGAACTTCTAGCACATGAGTTGCTAATCCCCCACGAGCTGTTTCCTTATATCGAAGATGCATATCTTCACCAGTCTTTCGCATTGT
>JGI24816J26688_1000159_pt1 | contig 15740 bp, 15 predicted proteins | sample METZYME_3_250m_FD_26688 | JGI IMG/M metagenome (IMG submission 26688)
ATCACAATTGATGTTGTGTCCATCACTCTCAATCCCATGGAAATAAAATCATCATAGGAAATTTTCTCAAAATGCTTAGCTTGGTCATTCATCAAAGGATCCTCGGAGAAAACGCCATTAACCCTTGTTGCTTTAATTAACAAGTCAGCTTCTATTTCAACTGCTCTTAAAGAAGCTGCTGAATCAGTTGTAAAGTATGGGTTCCCTGTTCCAGCAGAAAATATAGTAACTCTGCCTTTCTCTAAGTGTCTAATGGCTCGACGCCTAATATAATCCTCACATACCTCATTAACTTTTAAAGCAGACATTACCCTTACAACCAAGCCTTCTCTTTCAAGAGCATCTTGAATGGCTAAAGCATTAATAATAGTAGCGAGCATACCCATTTGATCGCCAGTTACTCGATCGATCCCAGATTGTGCTAAACCTTCTCCTCTAAATATATTGCCTCCACCTATAACAATGCCAATCTCAACATTATTATCTACTATGGATTTGATTTCTTTAGCAAGGTAAACAAGGACTTTTGGGTCTACACCAAATGGCTGATCACCCAGTAGAGCTTCGCCACTGAGTTTAAGTAAAATCCGTTTTATTTTTTCATTTGTCAAAATTATTAAAACTATTTTATGGCATCAACCTGTGCTTTAACTTCATCTGCAAAATTTACTTCCTCTATCTCTATGCCTTCACCAACCTCATATCTAATAAAAGAATTTACTGATGCATTCTTTTGAGCAAGTAATTGATCTATAGTNATATCTGGATCTTTTATGAACTCCTGCCCAGTCAAAGTTACTTGATCAAATTGTTTCTTAAGTTTGCCTTGCACNATTTTTTCTACAATTTCTTTAGGTTTACCCTCTTCTTCNGCTTGGAGAGTTAGTATCCTGGCTTCCTCTTTTATTATTTCTTCAGGGATATCAGAAGCNCTAAGATACTCTGGTTTAGAAGCAGCTACATGCATTGCTATGTCTTTGGCAAGTTCTGCATCATTTCCATCAATAACTACTAAAGAGGCAATTTTAGTACCATGGATATAACTACCAATTTCACCATCATTCTTGACTCTTTGAAATCTTCTTATTGTTATGTTTTCACCTAGCTTAGAGATTACATATTTTCGATATTCTTCAATATTCTCAAATTCATCAAACGATTGTTGGCTGAGTTGGTTTATATTATCTAATTTATTCTNAAGAATTAATTTAGCTATATTATTAACAAACTGATGAAATAGATTATCTTTTGCAGCAAAGTCAGTTTCACAATTTACCTCTAAAATTACAGAATTATCTGCTTCTACTTGAATTACGGCTATTCCTTGTGCAGTAGTTCGCCCTGATTTACTATCAGCTTTGCTTTGACCCTTCTCCCTTAAAAGAACTTTTGCATTTTCAAAATCTCCATCAGCTTCTAACAGAGCCTTTTTACAATCCATCATTCCAGCATTGGTTATCTCTCTAAGTTTTTTTACATCAATAGCTTTTATGTCCATAGATTGCTCTATTATTTTTTATCTGAAGGTTCTTCAGCTTTAGGTTCTTCGGCTTCAGCTTTAGGTTCTTCGGCTTCAGCTTTAGGTTCTTCGGCTTCAGCTTTAGGTTCTTCGGCTTCAGCTTTAGGTTCTTCTTTAGCTGTAGAATTGCCTTTTTCTTATCTATTATTATTTTTTTCTTACGCCTAATCTTTGTTGGCGATATTTTACCTTCACTATCAACTTCAACAAATTCATCATCAATTTCTTCTAATATAGGAACGGTCTTTTTACCCTGTGAGTATGCTTCAATAATTAATGAAATAATAAACTTGGCAGTTGATCTTGAGTCATCATTTGATGCAATCACATGATCAATTCCTTCTGGAGATGAGTTAGTATCAACCACAGCAACAATAGGGATACCTAAAACTAAGGCCTCTTTAACAGCGTTCTTCTCATAATTTACATCAATTATAAAAAGAGCGTCTGGAAGCTTCTTCATCTCTCTAATACCGCCTAATCCCTTTTCTAATTTCTGATAGGCCCTACTGAGTGTTAAGACCTCTTTTTTTGTTAAACCAGATGTGTTCTCTTCTTTTAAAGATTCTTCTAGATCATCCATTTTTTTAATTGATTTAGAAATTGTGGCATTATTTGTTAGAGTGCCGCCCAACCATCTATTAGAAACATAAGGCATGGAACATTCTGTGCCAGCTCTTTTGATTTCTTCTTTAACTGATTGTTTAGTCCCTACAAACAATATAGTTCCAGATTCTGAAGCTAATCTTTTTATATAGTTACAAGCTTCCTCCAGATGGGGAATAGTCGTCTCTAGATTGATAATATGAATCCCATTCCTTTCTCCGTATATATACGGTTCCATTTTAGGGTTCCAATACTTTGTTTTATGTCCAAAGTGAGCGCCGGCTTCAAGCATTTGACGCATTGATATATTTTTCATTTTCTATCCTTTATTGGGTTAAACTCCCATAAACCCCATACAAAACTTAGAAATATCATAAGCACCCATTGTATGTGTCGATTTATGTTCGATTTTTATGCAAAATTGCCGAGGATTTATAACATAATAATCACTGTGCAACAATAAAAAGGTAGAAAATATAAAGAAAATTAAATGGCTATTAATATAAAAAATAATATTGAACAGGAAAAAATGAGGACTGCAGGTCATTTGGCTTCAGAAATTCTTACTATGATAGGCGAACATGTAAAGCCTGGTGTGAGTACAAAAGAATTGGATAATATTTGTCATGACTATATAGTAAATACGCAAAACACTACCCCAGCTAATCTTGGCTATAGAGGTTTTCCGGCAACAATATGTACATCTGTAAATCATGTTGTTTGTCATGGGATACCTAATGAAAAAACATTAAAGCATGGCGATATTATCAATATTGATGTAACTGTTATCAAAGATGGGTTTCACGGTGATACAAGCCGAATGTATCTTGTGGGTAAATCTACAAAACAAGGCGAAAGAATTGCTGAAGTTGCTTATGAATGCCTTTGTAATGGAATCAGGGCAGTAAAACCAGGAAACAGATTAGGTGACATTGGATATGCAATTCAGAATCATGCAGAGAAAAATTATTTTTCGGTGGTAAAGGAATACTGCGGTCATGGTATTGGAGAAATATATCACGATGAACCACAAATACTGCACTATGGAACACCCGGAACAGGTATTGAATTAAAAGAAGGAATGACCTTTACCATAGAGCCAATGATAAACAGTGGAAAAGCTGCTGTTAGACTCCTTTCTGATGAATGGACAGTTGTAACTAAGGATCATTCATTATCTGCTCAATGGGAACATACTATCTTAGTTACAGATAATGGATATGAAGTGCTTACCTTAGCTCCAAATGAAACTATCTGAAGTTATGGAATTAAGTAGTGAAGACCTGATAAAAAAATCTAATTCAAAAAATCTCAGTATCACGACTTGTAAAACTTTCTTAGAGAATGAATCATCTCTGATTGATCAGAAATTAAATCGTGGCAATGTTAATAAAATTCTTAATGCTCGAACAAAAATTAATGATACTGCAGTAATAAAAATTGCAGAAAAGTTTTTTGAAAATCAAAAGAAATATATATCCTTAATCGCTATTGGAGGATATGGGAGAAAAGAACTGTATCCAAATTCAGATACAGACCTTCTAATTCTCATTGAAGGTAAAAAGAAAAAATCGTTACAAAAACCTATAAGAGAATTTCTTACATTTTTATGGGATGTTGGTATAGAAGCTAGTCACAGCACCAGAACATTAAATGAATGCTTAAAAGAAGGAAGAAAAGATGTATCGTTGCAACCTCTCTTATTGAATCTAGGTATCTTTATGGCTCTAAAGATTTATTCAAAAGATTTTTAGAAAAAATAAATAAAAAAGGGGCATTTTGGAAAAATAAAAAGTTTTTGGAAGAAAAAATGCTGGAACAAACTAATAGGCATCTTCAATTTAATAACACGGCCTACAATCTTGAACCAAATATTAAAAATGGCCCTGGTGGACTAAGAGATCTTCATAATATTTATTGGATTGCTAAAAAAATATTCTCAATTAAGAGTATTAAAGAACTCGAGAATCTAAAAATACTAACAAAAGAACAAATTAAAGACTTTGAATCATCTTGGGCTTTACTGTCTAGAATAAGATATTCTCTGCACAAAATAACCAATAGAACTGAAAATAGACTCCTCTTTGATTATCAAAGAACATTGGCTAGTAATTTTGGATATAAAGATCAGAAACATTTATTAGCTGTGGAGGTTTTTATGCAGGATTATTACAAAGCAGCAAAATCAATTTCTAGACTTAATGAGATTTCTCTGCAAATTTTAGAACAAAAAATTCTAAATAGAACCAGAAGAAAATCTGAACAAATTTCTTCTTTTGAAATCATAAACAATTTAATAGGTTTAAAGAAAGATATAACTTTCGCTGATAATCCATCACTTCTTTTAGAGATATTCCTCCAATTTCAAAAAAATAAAAATATAAAAGGAATTCAATCAAAAACCATCAACCAAATTATTGAAAGCCTAGATTTAATTAACAACTCTTTTAGAAATAATGAAGAAAACAAAAGACTCTTTTTAGAAATTCTAAAAGCCCCCGAAGGTGTCACGCATGAACTAAAAAGGATGAATTTATATGGAGTCTTAGGTTTATACATCCCTTCATTTGGAAAAATAGAAGGGAGAATGCAATACGATCTATTTCATGCTTTTACAGTTGATGAACACACATTAAATGTAGTTAGCAAACTCAGAAGACTTGCATTAAGTCGTTTTGACCATGAATATCCAGATGACAGTATAAAAATGCAATCTATTGAAAACCAAAAAATACTCTACATTGCTGGTCTATACCATGACATTGCTAAAGGTAGAGGTGGTGATCATTCTATTATTGGTGCTAAAGAAGCTGAAAAGTTTTGTCTCGCTCATGGTCTAACAAATTATGACTCTAAACTAGTCTCATGGTTAGTTGAAAATCATTTAGTTTTTTCACTTACAGCACAAAAAAAAGATATACATGATCCTAAGGTTATAGAGGAGTTGGCAAAAATAATAGGCGATGAAAGTCGGCTAGATTACCTCTATTTACTAACTGTTAGTGATGTGAGAGCTACCAATCCAAGTTTGTGGAACAGTTGGAAAGAAAGACTTTTTAATGATTTATATAGATTAACTAAGAATTCATTGAGAGCAGGTCTTGAAAACCCCATTGATAAAAAGAGCATAGTAAGGGAAAAGAAAGAATTAACTAAAGAGCACCTATTAAATTTAGGTAATGATAAAAGAGCTGTCAATGCTTTGTTGAAAGAATTTAAAGAAAATTATTTTTTAAAATTTAATCAGGATGAAATTAATAATCAAATGGATTTCCTCTTAAATGAGCAAGAATATGGAAGTAATTTAGACTTAATTAATCTAAGACAACTCGAGAAAGAAGGATTGATTTCAATATTTATTCTAACGGATATAAGTAGCGAGAATTTCTTTCTAATAACAAGTGTTTTGGAAGAAAAGAATCTTTCAATTCGAGACGCTAAAGTGGTTCAATTAGATGATGAAAAATGCATTTTTAACTTTTACATTGATCGACCNAATCTTAGCTTTAGTGAAATTAAAGAAAGAAATTTAAAAATTAAGAGCCTGCTTTTAGAACGATTAGACACTAAAGAATTAATATCTAAAAAGAAAAATAAACCCTTACCACGGAAATTAAGAAGTTTTGATACTGAAATACAAATTAACTTCCTTACAGATACTGTTAATAAAAGAACAGTAATGGAGTTAATTTGCTTAGATAGACCTGGATTATTATTGGATATTTCGAAAGTGTTTAAAAATGAAAAGATTTGGATTGAATCAGCAAAAATAGCAACTATAGGTGAGAGAGCTGAGGATGTTTTTTACTTAAGAGATAACAATCAAGAAATGATCTCTGAACAAATACACCTTAATCTTGAAAAATCCATTCGAAACTCACTAGCACATCAATAGATTTGTTAAAAATCAGTTTATCCTCTGTAATTTGTCCATATAGCGAAGACAAGCATTACAGAAAGACTGATAATGACCCATGCTGGCATACTCAAAGATAAAAATGACCAATCAACATTCGCACATTCTCCAGACCCACTAAAAACCATTTCTAGTACTTCAGTTAATGGAAAAGTTGAGAGCATAAAGTCTAAGCCAGGTCCACATCCAGGTACTTGATCACTAGGAAGATTTTGTAACCAAACATGTCTTGATGCTACTGCTATTCCTGTTGAGGATGAGACAGTAAATAAGATGCTTGCGAGTAAAGTAGGAACCTTACTCTTAGGTTCGAAAATTGAACAAAATAGAAAAATAATGCCCATTGCTATTACAGCTAACCTTTGAAATATGCACAATGGGCAAGGTTCAAGATTAAGCACATATTGTGCATAAAGAGCATAGGTCATAAGAGCACAACAAAATAGAAAGCCAATAAAATACTTCATTTTTTTAGGCAACTTTAAAAAATAGTCAATCAATTGGTGACCTTATCGATTAAATAATTGGGTTGAATATCAAACGGTTTTGTGTGTTTTTCAGTTAGGTATCTATTTTTTGCGTAAGCAATCATCATTTTGGCATCCGGGTAAAGAGTATCAGCTTCATTTAATACAGTTATCTTACCATTTTGAAGATGATCTCTATACTTAGTCCAAGCATTACCTGCGCCATAAAAATCTCTCTGATTAAACTCAAATTCTTTTATCTCTATCAAACTGTCATTAACAATCGGTTTAACAAAATTATCCTCATCCTGATGATAACAACCAAAAAAGATTTTGTTATTACCCGCATCCATAGCAACTGCAATTTTCTCAACAGTGCATTGATTTGCCGCAACTGCAGCAATACTGGATAAACTTGACTGAGTAATGACCTTAATATTATGAGTATAAGCTATTGCTTGGACAGCACTTACAGCAACTCTAAGACCTGAAAAACGCCCAGGACCAATTCCAACGGTAATAAAATCCAAACTTTTAATATCTAACGTGGCTTTATGCAATATATCATTGATATTAATGAATAAATCTTTTGCATGATCTAAGCAATTATCCATCGAATACTCAATAAATACTCCATTGTTCTCACAAGCGATTGTCAAGCGAGTAGTTGAAGTGTCTATAGCTAAAGATTTATTCATATTTTGACCTAAGGATCAAAAACATCATAAAAGAATAAAATAATGACGCAAGATTAAACATAGATATAATAACTATCCACTGTGAAGAATAGAGATGTTTTAGGTATATGAGTACAAACAATCAAGAATTAGAAAATTGGGTAAATGAAGTTGCTAATTTAACCAATCCCGACTCTATTTATTGGTGTAATGGTAGTCATGATGAATACGAGGACTTCGTAAGTAAATGCTGGATTCAGGTGATTTGATGAAGTTGAATGAGCAAAGTTTTCCAAACTGTTTTCTTCACAGATCTGATCAATCTGATGTGGCAAGAGTCGAACATTTAACATTTATATGTACAGATAATAAAAGTGATGCGGGACCAAATAATAACTGGATGGACCCACAGGAAGCACATTCTAAACTCGATAATCTATTTGAAAATTGTATGGCGGGTCGAACAATGTATGTGATTCCTTATTGCATGGGCCCCATTGATTCAAGGTTCTCAAGATGCGGAGTTGAAATCACTGATAGTCCTTATGTTGTCGCTAATATGTTTCTTATGACAAGAATGGGGCAACCAGCTCTTGAGCGAATTGAGAGAGAAAATAAATTTGTTAAAGGTATTCATTCAATTGGCGACTTAGATCCCGATAAACGCTTTATCATGCACTTCCCAGAAGAAGAAACAATCAGAAGCATTGGTTCAGGTTATGGCGGCAATGCCCTTCTTGGGAAAAAATGTCATGCTTTAAGAATAGCCAGTTGGCAAGCCTTAAAAGAAAATTGGTTAGCTGAACACATGCTTATTGTTGAAATTGAAAATCCTGAAGGTGAAAAGTTCTATGTAGCAGCTGCCTTTCCGTCAGCCTGTGGAAAAACTAACTTAGCAATGTTAATTCCACCAGTGGGTTACGAAGGTTGGAAAGTAAAAACAATTGGTGATGATATTGCGTGGTTACATATGGATGAGTCTGGACAAATTTGGGCCATCAATCCCGAAGCAGGATATTTTGGAGTTGTACCTGGTACTAATGAAGATGACAATGAAAACGCATACAAAGCTATTCAATCCAATGCTATCTTCACTAATGTTGGTCTTACTGATAACAATGAACCATGGTGGGAAGGGAAAAAAGATGGAAACCCAACTATAGATTGGAAAGGTGATGAAATAAGCGCCGATGAAGGAGTGTTTGCTCATCCTAATTCTAGGTTTACGATTTCGGCAAAGAATAACCCTAAATATTCAAATCTTGCTGATTCACCAAGTGGTGTTCCAATCTGTGCGATCGTTTTTGGTGGTAGAAGAAGTGAACTAGCACCATTGGTATATGAATCAAAAGACTGGAAACATGGTGTTCTAGTAGGGGCAAGTGTTGGCTCTGAAACCACTGCAGCTGCCACAGGTGAAGTGGGAATAGTCAGAAGAGATCCAATGGCAATGAAACCTTTCTGTGGGTATAACTTTGCAGATTACTGGTCTCATTGGCTTAGTTTTTCAGGACAATCTGAGAGATTACCAAAAATCTTTCATGTGAACTGGTTCAGAAAAAATGATAACGGTTTTATTTGGCCAGGCTTCGGAGACAACTTAAGAGTACTTGAGTGGATTATAAAGAGATGTCAAAACAAAATAGAGGCACTAGAAACACCGATAGGCTTCCTACCCAATACTAATGATATTGATACTAAAGGACTGGAAATAACTGATGAGTCAATGGCTGATTTATTTGATATTGATCAGAGTCAATGGCTTCAAGAAATGGATAGCATTAAAGACTATTTCTCAGAATACGGTGACCGTATGCCAGAAATGCTTATTGAAGAACACAGTAAAGTTGTCAATGCTTTAATGAGTTTATCAGACTAATATTTCTGCTCTAGCACTAAGAAAATTAGAAATCTCTAACAGTAGTGTATCAATATCTTTCTTGTGAGATTTATCACTGCCAATAAGGTTTCTCCATTGCTTTGCCCCAGGGGTCCCTTTTAATAATTGAGTCATATGACGGGTAATTAGGTGTGCGCTAACCCCTTGCTTCACTTCGTTTTTTATGTACTCAGTCATTTGCTCAACAAAATCAAGCTTATTTAGCTTTCGGTTGGTTGGGTTTTTGAAAAATGAATCTTGAACTTCTGCTAGAAAAAATGGGTTCTTATAAGCTTCTCTCCCAATCATCACCCCGTCAAATACTTTGAGATGTTGTTCTATCTTCTCTATTGAATTAACTTCACCGTTGACATCAATCCTTAGTTCACTAAAATCATTTTTAAGTTGCTCGACTCGTTCATAATCCAATGGGGGAATTGATCTATTTTCTTTAGGATTAAGGCCTTTTAATATAGCTTTTCTGGCATGCACGATGAAGTGCTCGCAACCTGCTGAGGATGTTTGATTCACAAAATCATAGAGAAACTGATAAGAGTCCTCATTATCAACTCCTATTCGAGTTTTAATTGAAACCGGCAGACTNGTCGTTTTTTTAAGTCTTTCAATTATTCTTGCTACTCTTTGAGGTTCCTTCATGAGGGTCGCTCCCACAGAACAATTTTGAACTCTTGCNCTTGGGCAACCCACATTGAGATTAATTTCATTATAGTTGTGTTGCTCAATGATTGTTGCTGCGGCGGCTATAANATCAGGATCGCTNCCAGCAATCTGGATACCGACTTCTNTCTGTCTATGATTCTCATTCTTTATAAAGTTCTTATCAGAATAAACAATNGCATCAGCATGAATCATCGGAGTATAAAGTCTGACATCTTTGGCTAATAAAGAAATCATATATCTGAAATGACGATCTGTCTGTCCCATCATCGGGGCTACAGATATTATTTTTTGATACAACACACCAGCATCCAAAAGAACTATTTATTCTGAAATTAAGCCCATTGATTGAAGTTGTTTTGAAGCCTCTATAGCTGAGTCTTCTGCAGAAATGTATTCCCAATCAAATATGCCTTTAGCTTTATCTTTATTGCTGTAAACCACTCGTCCCAAGGATCTGGTAAGTCCGCCCAGTTCTTTGATAAAAAGAGCCATGATTTTGACTAAAAAATCAGGGAGTTCCTTAGTTGGTGATTTCTCAAAACCAGCATTTTTAAGTACCTTACCCATTTCAGCAAAGAACAGTTCTTTATCACTTAGAATAATTCTCTGATTGTTAGTCTTTTCAGAAGTCATAGAAAAAATATGGGCTTTTGCCACATCTCTGACATCAACAAAACCAATATGAATTTTTGGACAGGCCGGCATTGACCCATTAAGAAGTTGAACAAGAAGTGTGTTAGAAGTGCCAATATCATCTGATAACATTGGACCAGTGACTGCCACAGGATTAATTACAGTCAGATCAAATTTTTCCTCATCAGATAATTCCTCTACATAATTCCATGCAGTCTTCTCAGCTAGTGTTTTACTTTTAGCGTAAGCGCCTATGCTTGATTCTGTACTAGACCANTCAGTCTCATCATATATTTTTTGTTCGTTACCATATCCAATAGCAGCAAAAGANGATGTGAGGACAACTTTCTCTACTTGATTCGCTGTACATGCTTTAAGGACTCTGAGTGTTCCTTCAACAGCTGGCTTTATCAAATCATCTTCGTGATCTGGTGCCTCTAATATAAAAGGTGAAGCCACATGTAAAACGTACTTACAATCTTTGGTAGCCTCCTCCCATCCATCATCACTTAATAAATCAGTCATAACTAGTTCAAGATTTTCGGGATTGGAAGAATGCTTTTGCATGGCGTCTCTTACTTCATCCTTCCTATTGTCNCTTCTAAGTGTACCTCTGACCTGATAACCCTTATCTAGAAGTTGCTGTATGCAATGTAAAGCTATAAAGCCTGTTGCTCCTGTAACTAAAACTCTTTCCATTATCTCTCCTTTTTTTTAATCAAAAATTTGCGCTTACATATTACCAAATCATGCCAGTAAATTATTTTAGCTGGCTATCTCTTTCCAAACAAAAAACTTAGTTACTGTAAAAAAACTTAGAATCATCCATACAACGATACCTAAAGTAGTTGTATTGAGAGTTAGTAAAGACGCTCCATCATTAACAATATCACGGAGGCCAGTTGCAACAACACTTAAAGGAAGGGCATGGGCAAATGGTTGTATGATTTCAGGCATCGAATTAATTGGAAAGAAAACACCTGATAATATTAATTGAGGAAAAGTAAATGAAGTAACTATAGGTCTAACAGCTTCTTGTGTTTTTGCGATGCTTCCCAAACAAAATCCAATGCAAAGAAAAATAAAAGTACCAAGTATGACCATGCCATACAGTGAGAAGAAACTCCCCATTATTTTTATATCTAAAAGAGCTATTGCAAGACCAAGAACAACTGAGATTTGCATAAGAACAATTAGTGTTCGAGCTAAAACAATCGAAACAATAAAGTCTTTTGGTTGTATTGGGGTTACAAAAAGTCTTTTTAAAATTCCTCGACGCCTGTATTCAACTATATTGAAACCACTTCCAGCAATACTTAAGTTCATCAACATGAAAGCCAATATTCCTGGAAGTAAAAAATCGATATAGCGTTGAGATCTTGCCTTAACATCTTCGATGTAAAGGCTAAACATGGGTTCAGAATTTCTTAACTCTCGCTCAATAGAAAGGAGACTTGTGTTAATTGCTTCTTTAATTGTTCCTAATTGTCTTACTTGTGAAGCATCCAATAAGAGTCTTAATTCATTGGTTTTCTCTACATAATCAAAAGTCTCAGGTATAACGATAATGGCAGTTTGCTCACCCAATAATAACTGTTCTTTAAGATCAGATTCTTCTCCTTCTGTTACTTCAAAAAGTCGATCATTTTTAACTAGTTCAGAGAAATTCTTAGATATGGTATTGGTTGAATTATTAACTAAACCTAGCTTTATAGGATCTGGTTCTCCTCCTGCAAACAGAAAAGCTCCGATAAAGACCAGAGGAAAAAAAAGATTAAACAGAATTGATTGACGATCCCTAAAGAAAATCTTTAGAAATACTTTTGCCAAATGGAGTTGCATACTTGTAAACATTTCAATCCCTAAGTGTGTGCCCCGTAAGAGCAAGAAACACATCTTCAATGTTTCCCTGTGAAGCCAATTGCTGTGGTTCTGGTGCATATTTCTGAATTAGTCCTTGCGGGGTGTCCTCTGCAATTAATTTCCCTTGATCCATGATTGCAATACGGTTGCACAAGTATTCAGCTTCCTCCATGTTATGAGTAGTTAATACTATGGTCATGCCTGCTATATTAAGTTCCTTTACTAGGTTCCACAGATTACGTTTTGCTTGAGGATCTAAACCTGTTGTGGGTTCATCTAAAAATAGAATCTTAGGATTATTAACAAGGGCGCATGCAATTGAGAACCGTTGTTTCTGTCCACCAGAAAGCTCTTCAGGTTTAGCATTTGATTTACCTAAAAGATCTACTTTTTTTAATAAATCATCAGAATCAATTTCTTCCGAATAAAGTTTACCAAAAAGAATTAGCAGTTCCTTTAGATTAAGCTTGTCAAAGTATTCGTTAGCTTGAAGTTGAACACCAATAATTTCCTTTACTTTAAAAACATTAGTGCTTACATCCAACCCATTGATTAAGGCAGAGCCGCCATCAATATCATTAAGACCTTCAAGCATTTCAAGCGTGGTGGTCTTGCCTGCACCATTTGGACCAAGGATTCCATATATTTCACCAACTTTTATGTTAAAAGTAATTCCATCAACAGCATTGAAGGTTTCTTTTTTATTACCTGGAAGAGGATAAGATTTTAGAAGATCTCTAACTTCAATAATATTCATATTTTCTATTTTATAATGCTATTGGAAGCTATGATACCTTGCTATTTTGATTATTCAGATTTGTTTTGCTAGATTTAAAACTTAATTCAATAATCCATCTTAAATATGCGTATCGGTCTGATCCTCGATTCTAGGTTAAGCACCTCTAAAATAACTGAACTGGGTTTGTTAGCTGAACAATATGGGATTCACACCATATGGTTAGCTAGTTATATTGACTCACGAGAGCCTTTCACAAATCTTTCACAGTTGGCTCTTCGGTCTAAACAAATAAAGTTAGGACCTATCGCCTTAAATCCTTTTGATACACACCCAATTCGTATTTTAAGTGGTTTATTAACATTAAATGAGATTGCTGGTGGCAGGGCTACTGTTGTGATTGGTGGTGGCGGGGAAGCTTTGCAGTCACTCAACTTAAAACCACTAAGAAGAGTCAAGGCTGTTGATGAATGTGTAGAAATATTGAAATCTATCTCTAAGGGAAATGCTTTTAACTATGATGGAGAAATATTTCAGGTAAATAACTATAATCCTTTTTGGGTTAAACAATCTATACCAAAGGTTTACGTGGCTGCCAACAAACCTCAAATGCTGAAGATGTCGTCTAAATTTTCAGATGGAATTATGATGAGTGACCTACCTCCCGATATCATAAAAAACAAAGTTGCAGAAGTGTCTGAACACTTGAAAACGCGAGAAGCTAATGACTTTAGATTCAATAATTTTATGGCATGGGCACTCTATGAAGATAAGGAAAAAGCCATGAATGAAGCAAAACAATGGCTTGGTTACCGTGGTTTATTTAGAAGATGGGTCATTACTAGCTTTATGTCAGACCAAGAGTACGATGTTATAGAGGCTCATAAAAAGGAAATATATCAAATGCCCATATTGAAAACATCTTCGGTGCCTGGTGTCCCTGATATTTTATTAGAAAAACTTGTAGATCATTTGACCTTAACGGGTCATGTTAGTGAAGTAGACCAAAAAATAGAGCACTTACTAGAACTAAAACAAGCAGGCTTAACCGATGTCGCCCTTGAATTAAGAGAAGATCCTGCAACTTCAATTAAGCTTATTGGGGAAAAGGTTATACCTGCGTTAAAATAGGTATAGAGTTTAATTAAAAGGAGATTAGCATAATGAAAAAACTCATCCTCATATCAGCACTACTAGTATTCTCTACTGAGTCTTTTGCTCAAGAAAAATATTGTTGGGTATCGGGAGAAAATTTCCACGACATTAAAGTAGCAGTCAAAAAGGATTGCAAAGAAGGGGATTTGTTATGGGTTGTTACTAATGGGGAAAAATTAGATGAATGGAACATTGAACAAACAATAGGACAATACTGTGAATTTAAATCTGAGATTATTGTGAGAAAAAGAAATGATGGTAGTTTATATCTCCAGTGTATTCTCCAAGACGAGAAGTCTAGGAAAAGAAGATCTGAGTAGTTCATGAAATACTTCTTAATATTCAGCTTTTTTTTTACAACTTCTGCTCAGGGATTTGACAGAATAACAGGACTTCCTTTTGCAAGTAGATCAGAAGTTATTGGACAACATGGAATGGCGGCTACAAGTCATCCTTTAGCAACTCAAGCAGCAATTGATATTCTTAAAGATGGAGGAAATGCAATTGATGCAGCCATAGCTGCTAANGCATTATTAGGGCTNGTGGAGCCTACTGGNTGTGGTGTAGGAGGAGATTTATTTGCCATCATTTGGGATGCAAAGACAAAACAACTTTATGGCTTNAATGCTTCAGGACCGTCACCAAAAAACTCTTCAATTGAATTTATGAAGAGCAAAGGAATAACCCAAATACCCAGATATGGCCCACATCCTGTAACCGTTCCTGGGGCCGTNGCAGGCTGGTCTGCTATGCACAAAAGATTTGGTAATAAAGAGTTTCATACACTTTTTGAAAGTGCAATTGACTATGCTATTAATGGGTTTCCAGTGACGGAATTAATAGCTTACTATCTGGAAGGATCTGCAGAGAATTTTCAGAATTTTCCCAATTTCAAATCTGTTTGGATGCCAAATGGGACCATTCCAAAAAAAGGCGATATTTTTAGAAACCCACATTTAGCTAATACATATCAGTCAATTGCAAATTCATATGGTGAATCCTTTTACAAAGGTGAGATTGCAGAAGAAATTGTAAAGTCATTAAAATCACAANGCGGTGCAATGCAAATGAGTGACTTGATTAATTATGCGCCTGAATGGGTAGAGCCTGTCTCGACCAACTACAGAGGTTATGATGTTTGGGAGTTACCACCCAATGGTCAAGGCATTGCTGCTCTACAAATTTTGAATATTCTTGAGAATTTTGACATTAGTAGCATGACTTTAGATTCAACTGAGTATATACATTTATTCACTGAAGCAAAAAAGCTAGCGTATGAAGATCGTGCTAAATTCTATGCTGATCCAAAATTTGCTGACATTCCTCTAGAGCGACTTATTTCTAAAAAATACGCCCGTGAGAGATCAAAGTTAATTAATTTTGAACAAGCAGCGGATTCTTTCGAGGCTGGAAATCTTGAAAACGGTGACACCATTTATTTAACTGTTGCTGATAAAGATGGAAATATGGTTTCACTGATTCAGAGCAACTATTGGGGTATGGGATCTGGAATGGTTCCTAACAATGTTGGGTTCATGCTTCATGATCGAGGAATGATGTTTAGTCTTGATCCAGAGCACAATAATTCTTTGATCGGTGGAAAAAGGC
>JGI24816J26688_1000165_pt1 | contig 15644 bp, 15 predicted proteins | sample METZYME_3_250m_FD_26688 | JGI IMG/M metagenome (IMG submission 26688)
GATTGGAAAATGACTCAAAAAAGACTAATTAAAAAAAATTACAATAAATGATATGAAAATGAGAAATACAATGCTTTGGATTTTGGTTTTTTTATTTAATACCAAAACAGTTTTCTCCAATCAGAATCATGACAAAGACAATCATCCACTAGCTGCTTCGGTTAACTGTCCCAATGAAGCAGACGCAGCAGGTAGAAAATACCTTACTGAGAGAATGATGCATTCTGAAACCATGTTCAGTGAGCTTAGACATAATATCCCTGGATTCAAAAATCTTAACAACAAACAAATTATGGGAATGATGAGATTAATGGGACCCAATTATTACTGGAACTTTGACAAAAAAGATCCTAATCAAAAAACAGGTGCTCTGTTACTGGCACACGGCTATGGCAAGGAAGGAGATCGAGCATTTCACAACAGCATGACTGATATTTCCACAAATCACATAACCACACTCTCTTTAGGGATGAGCATGATGACATCAAAACACATTGAGTGTGCACTTTCTGAGATTAGAGAAAACGGTGCGGAAAAAATTTATATCGTTCCCATCAGCAGCACCCCTCACAATACTTTGGTACAACAATGGGAATATATATTTGGATTAAGAAATGACCATGCTTATACCAGAGTCAAGTCATTCCAACTAGATGATGTAGTATTTTTAGACCCCATTAGTGATCATCAAATTGCAAAAAAAATTGTCCTTGATTATGCACAAGAAATTAGTATCAATCCCAAAAATGAAACTGTGGTGATTATTGCTCACGGTCCAGTCGGGGAGACTGATAATGAGCTTGAATTGGAACTTATGGAAAACCTAGCTGTTTATGTTCGTGAGAACGGGAAATTTAATGATGTGAGACCCTTTACTCTACAAGATGACGCACCTAAAGAAATAAGAGATGAAAACGTCAAGCAAATACAGCAATTTATAGAGAATGCTACTCTTGATGGCAAAAAAGTTTTAATGGTCTCTAATTTAATGTCTGGCAAAGGCATACAAAGAAAAATTAATGAAGATTTTTCAGGCCTAGATTATAAATTTAACTCCAAAGGTTTTCTGACTCATCCACTCTTCAAAGAATGGATTCTGCAATCCATCGAATCGAGCGATAGATAACAACACTTTTATCTTCCTAAGGTTCTTGAGATAATCCTTTCACTAATAATTGATTTCAAGGGGGCGACAAGGTTTCGACGTTGGTATTGAGACTTTATGTGCATGTCGAGGCTACAGAGTTCTCGTTAAACTCTCTGTAAAAACTAGTTGCAAATAACAACTACGCACTAGCTGCTTAAATCCAGCTGGCATCAATTACTACTCTCTTGGGGGTTTTAATTGATGAAAAATACCCAAGATCGTGATTATGCGTTCTCTTCAATTAATCATTAAATATAAAATTAGAGATCGGTTGATGCTATCCTTCCTTTCGGTTACATCAGGTTAAAATAAAAGATCTGGATAAACATGTAGATCATTCTGTGGATAGCTAGCGGACGCGGGTTCGATTCCCGCCGCCTCCACCATCAAATTAATTCAATGCAAAATAAAATTCAAAAATACCCAAAGGATCTAGGGTTTTATATGCCTGCAGAATGGCAGCGTCATGATCGATGCTGGATGCATTGGCCAACAGGCATTGACCCCAGAAGATATCCAAACCTTGANAAAATGAGACAAGGTTACGCAAACACAGCTAGGGCAATTGTCGAATTTGAACCGGTAACGATGATTGCCAATGAATCTGATAGAGAAGAATGTCAAAAGCTGTGTGGGGATAAAGTTGTAGTTATGCCACTACGAATTGATGACAGTTGGGCACGTGACTCAGGTCCCACTTTCGTTACCAACGGTCTTTCAATTGCAGGGGTTGATTGGACTTTCAACAATTATGGAGAAAATATCGATTTCTCGTATAAAAACGATGCTTTAGTAGCATCAAAACTAATAAAACATCTTAATATGGAATGTTTTCAAGCGCCTATAGTTTTAGAAGGTGGTGCCATTCATACTGATGGCAACGGTACTTTAATGATCACTGAAGATGTTCTTCTTGATCCTAGAAGAAACCCGGGTNTAACAAAAAAAGAAGCTGAGCTNATTCTTTCNAAATACCTAGGTGTTGAGAATTTTATTTGGNTGATTGCAGCACTAGAATATGACGATACAGGGGGACATGTTGATAATCTTGCGTGTTTTACCCCNTTTAACCAAATNCTAGCTTTANCAGANACTGATTCTGAGGATTCCAATTATGAACGTTTGCAAGAAAATAGAAATCGTCTACANCACGCACAAAACACCAANGGAAAGAACTTTGATATTATTGAAGTACATCAACCGGCATATCGGAAATTTCTTAATGAAAGAATGCCCTTATCCTATATAAATTTTTACATGGCAAATCAATCAATCATTATGCCTGTCTTTGATGATCCNAGAGATAAAAAAGCAATTGAAACTATCAAGAACATCTTCCAAGATAGGACAGTAATTNCTGTTGAGGGGTTATCTATAGTTGAAGGCGGAGGATGTGTCCACTGTATTACCCAGCAACAACCATCTATTAACTAAGGAGTCATTATGAGAAAAGTTACNGTAGCAGCAACACAGATGGCTTGTACTGATAATTTNGATGGNAACATCGACAAAGCAGTTGAAATCATTAAAGCTGCAAAAGAAAAAGGTGCGAATATTATTTTGATACAAGAATTGTTTACCTCGCTTTATTTTCCCTGTAACAATGATCCGGAAAATTTTAAACTCGCTATGCCTTTCGAAAACAACCCAATTTTAGAAAAAATGGCAGGAATTGCCGAAGAATTGGATGTGGTATTACCTGTCAGTTTTTTTGAAAAAGACAACAATACATATTACAACTCATTGGCTGTTATTAATGCTGATGGAACCATTATGGATCGATATAGAAAATCTCATATACCTGATGGACCTGGCTATGAAGAAAAATATTATTTTCATCCAGGAAATACTGGTTTTAAAGTTTGGGATACAAAATTTGGCAGTATTGGAGTGGGTATTTGCTGGGATCAGTGGTACCCGGAAGCTGCAAGAATTATGACTCTTATGGGTGCAGAAATGATTTTTTACCCCACAGCTATTGGGTCAGAACCTGATTCTCCTGACATGGACTCTAGAGACTCATGGCAAATTGTCATGCAAGGTCATGCTGCTGCAAATAGCATCCCAGTAATAGCTTCTAATAGAATAGGTGTTGAAACAAATGAAAAATTCTCAATGAGTTTCTATGGATCTTCATTCATCACAAATGAATGNGGTGAAAAAGTTGAAGAGTGCTCCAGAGATCAAGAAGAAATTATAGTCCATGAATTTGATCTGGATTCTGTCAGTCTATATAGGTCATCTTGGGGATTTTTCAGAGACCGGAGAACAGATCTTTATGAAAATATTTTCATGGATTAAAGGTTTTGGAGAATCAGAAAAATACAGACCCTCTGGTTAGATCAGCCTCCATCGCATCGTTATTGGTTGCATCCACTTTAATCGTTCTCAAATACTACGGTTGGGTAGCAACAAACTCTATTTCCTTGTTGGGATCTTTAGCCGACTCCCTGATCGACTTTCTCGCATCAGTATTTGTATTTATTGCGATCAGCTACTCATTATTGCCAGCTGATGCAAAACACCGTTTTGGTTACGATAAATCAGAAGGATTGGCTGCATTTATACAATCCTTGCTTATCGGTATTTCTGGAATTTACGTCTGTTTTGAAGCAATTACAAGATTACTTAACCCAAGTCAAATCAATCAACCTAACATTGCCATTTGGATCATTCTTGTATCAATTGCCTTGACTATTGCATTGATTNTTTATCAAAAATATGTTGTTAAAAAAAGTCAATCAATGGCTATTGAATCAGATCAATATCATTATCTAACAGACACTTTCATTAATTTATCAGTGCTCTTCTCAATAGTAATCACGGGTTGGACACGGTTTACATTTATAGATGCTGTGGTTGGATTGTTGATCTCTGGTGTGGTTTTATACACGGCTTTTATCTTGTTAAAAAAATCCTTTAAAATACTACTCGACCAAGAAATCCAGTCTTCTCATCGGGACCAGATTAGAAAAATTGCCCTTCAACATCCACAGGTTCTTGGATTTCACGACTTAAGAACTAGAGATACTGGTCGTAAATATATAATTCAGTTTCATCTAGAACTTGACCCGAAAATGAGTTTGTTGGAATCCCATAGAATTACCGATGAAGTTACGGACAATGTACTCGATGTATACCCAAATTCAGAGTTAATTATTCACACAGATCCGCTTGGCATTGATGAGGCAAGGGATCAATTTGAGTAAACAAGAATAAAAAGCTAACATACATAATCATTTTTCATTTGGAAAAAATATGAAAATAACTACCAAATTCTTCTCACTATTGACTCTATGTCTAACCGTAATCTTATCAACTGGGCTTAGTGCAAAGGCGATGAATGAAATTGATGCTGCTATAGAAAATTCACTAAAGAGATTTACTGAAGAAGTTCAAGGTGGTGATTCCTATTTGGAAGGAGCAAGAGGAGTTTTGGTCATACCTAGAATGTGGAAAGCAGGTGTTTTAATTGGCTTTGAATTTGGTGAGGGCGCCTTAATTGTAGACGGTATAAAAGTTCAATATTATAAAGCATTGACCACATCCTTGGGCCTTCAGGTTGGTGTAGGATCCAAAGACCTGATTATGCTTTTCTTTGATGACACAGCTATGGATAATTTCCTCTACAGCTCTGGATGGGAAGTTGGTGTTGACGGTGCTGTTGCTTTATGGACAATGGGGGTCGCAGGAGCAGCCGACACTATCACAATTAAAGATCCTATTATAGGCTTTGTTTTTGGGCAAAAAGGACTGCTTGCAGGCGTAAGTATAGAAGGAACAAAATTCACAAAAATCTGGCCTGATACTGGTACTGATACTGGTACTGAGATTGATCATGATCAAGAAGAAATTGAAACTTTCAATGAAAGATTAGCAGATTAAAAAAACACGGTTTGTGTTCACTTCACTCTTTAATTCAATTACTTCCAGAAGGAATCTCTTACAATTCTCTATCGCACTTGGTACATCTGGATCTTTCCAATCCATAACTGCTCAACAAACAAAAAATATTAAATTAGACTTTAGTATTCCTGAAGATAACCTCTATGCTTTTGGAAAACTTTGGGGATCTTACGACGTTAAACCTACTTATGGAGGGTATCAAGGTGTCCAATTTGCTAGGATTGGAACCAAACGATTAATTCCTTTATTTGGGTATGTAGGTTTTGGCAATATGCAATCCCGACTAAACAATGATGGCACAGTTAGTATTAGAGGCACTGAGGCTGGTTATTTTACTGATTTGAAAACAGGGCATGTTATTGAGAGCTGGGACAACCCTTGGACCAATGAAACTGTAGAAGTTTTCCCTTTTATTAATAGAAAAATGCGCGGCCATCTGACAACTAATATGCCCAAATTTATCATGGGAAATGCATCACTTGATAAACCTACACTGATGAATCAAGCTGATGCTAAAGAAGATTTTGAAACAGTACCATTTTTACTACCTTGGCAAAAATTAGGAGACCAGTATTTATTAACATGGGAATATTCACACGAATACACAAATCCTGTAACTAAAGATAAATGGCCCAAAGCTCATACCACAGATAGAATTAATCCTTCAGAACACTTTTCTTTTTATACACCGGCTGATGTAATGAATGACAGGTCCATACCCTCCTCTCCCTTCCATGCAGGATTCATGCGTACATCTCCATGGTGGCCATGGATGAAAATGGGACAAAATCAAATTAATGGTTGCTTATTTGGGAGAATGCACAGTTATCAAATAACTGGAACAATTGATGATATTCCTACACCAGTTCTAAAAAAAGTGGAGAAAGATCATCCTGAAATTCTTGGCGCACAGACTGGCTGGGGGCAGACAAATCCTAAAGGTACCTGGGAAGCGTACTCCGAAGAAGTTGCCCCAGAGATCGCGCCAAAATGATCATAAGCTTATTTCATAATATCTTCTATTTTTAATGTTTTAATAGGAAGTTAATTTAATTTAAACTTCATGTTATGAATAATAATCGTAAATTGCTGCTTCTGGTCTTTGTTTTGTGTCAAAGTTGTTCACAGTCCATTGTAATGACTACAGTCATTCCAGAGCCCTTGGTAGCAAAAATTGAAAATTTCAATCTTGCTGTTATCTACGATGACAATATAAAGAATTATCAGTTTGAAAATATTAATTCTGAATCAGGAGAGGCTACAATAAAAATAGACTTCGCTAACAGTCAAGTTAATTTATTTAACAAAATATTACAAAGCTTCTTCCCAGGACTCATTGAGTTGACCAGTAAGAATAATGAAATTTACCCAAATATTGATATTTATATGCAATCCAAACTAGATACTTTCGAATTACTGAGCCCAACAGAATCAAGAAATGATAAATACGCTGTCTGGCTTAAATATAAAATTGATATTTATGATCATAAAAACATCTTGTTATCAAACTGGCACATTACTGGTTATGGCGAACACGGCACTGAATCACGTGCACCTGAATCGTTAACGAGGGCTATAGATTTGGCTTTAAGAGATGCGGGTGTCAATTTAGTGATTAAAATTGAAGATGATTTTGAAAAATTAATACAACCAATGAGTACTGATTTATGACGCAAAATCTAGTTTTTATTTTCTTTTTATCTATGTTCTCCATTTTGACTGGTTGTACTACAACTCGTCTTGAGGAACAAACCAACTTACCTTTTGAAATTCTTGAAGGAGAATCATTGGTAATTACCTCAAACAGCTATCATGCAGGTAATGAAACAGAGAATGATTTTCTTCAATGTATTAATAATTCTCTCGCCAATAAACAAAAAACCTTTAATCTAATTCCAACACAGGAATTTATAAATCAACTCTATCCTTGGTTTGAGCCTAGAACAGCTCCTCAAACAACTGAGGATCTTGCCAGTTTTCTTGGCAATGACTTAGTTAGACAAAAAATTGAAATGCTTGATGTTAAGTATTTTTTGAACATTAGTGGTCAGACAAAAACAAATTCCAGCTCTGGATCATTGGCTTGTGCAGCAGGCCCGGGTGGTGGGGGCTGTTTTGGACTTGCTTGGTGGGACGACACATCATCTTACACAGCATCAATATGGGATCTTGAACAAGAATCATCTGTTGGTAACGTCAGTGCAAGCGTCAGTGGAACTTCAGTTATTCCTGCCCTTGTAATCCCTATTCCAATCATTGCAAGAACCCAAAAAACAGCTTGTGAAGAACTGTCTGACCAAATACTTGATTTCTTTTCACGTAGTTAATTAACTGATTCAAATGTTGAATAAAAATCACAAAATCGTATTACTTATTGCAATTTTTATTACCTTCATACCAACTCATGCTCAGTTTATGGAGGATGAGAATATACCAGCCCTCCTAAGTGAAAACCCAGTTGATAGTCATCTACTTAAATTGGTTGCCGCACTGTCTGAACAAGCTCATTTTTCTAAAAAAAAGGTAACTAATGAATTGTCTCCATTCATATTGATCAATTTTTTAGAGAAACTTGATCCAGTAAAAATGTACTTTACTAGATCTGATATTAGATATTTTCAAAGATATCGCTTTAAAATTGATGATGCTTTAAAACAAGGGGATCTTGAACCGATATACGATATATTTAGAATCTATAGACTACGTGTTCAACAGAGGCTTAGCTTTTGCATAAACTTTCTGCTCACTCANGAACATAAATTTGAATCAGATAACACATACGATTTTAACCATCAGAAAAAAAACTGGCTGGAAGACATTGAAGAACTTGAAAACCTTTGGCAGAAGAAAACTCATAACGATTTACTTACCTTAATTCTTGCTGGTCAATCGAATGAAATTGCAGTTGAGATTTTGGAAAATAGATACAATCGGTTTGTTAAAAAAGTAAATTTATTTAATGAAGAGGATGTAATTAGCATCTTTTTAAATGCTTATGCACATACCTTGGATCCTCACTCCAATTACCTCAACCCAACCCAATCAGAAGAGTATGAAATTCAAATGAGTTTATCCTACCAAGGAATTGGTGCTCGATTGAATCTAGCTGATGAACAGGTTCAGGTTGTCAATATCATTCCTGGTGGCCCAGCAGCTAGAGACGGTAGATTGAAACCAATGGATAAAATTATTGGTATCGTCAATGAAAAGAATAAAAAAATCATCGATTTAATAGGATGGGATTTGGATGAAGTTGTTAAATTAATTAGGGGTCCAAAAGGATCAAAGGTTACTTTGCAAATCCTGCCTGAAGGCTCAAATCCTGATGATGTACCTTATTTATTAACTCTTAAAAGAGACAAAGTTAAATTAGAGGAACAGGCCGCTTCTAGTGTAATTGAGACCCTAGAAATTAAAAGTAAGACATATAATATTGGCCTCATAACTATTCCAAGTTTTTATCAAGATTATCAAGCTAGAAGTAAGGGTGAATCAGAATACAGAAGTACATCTGAGGATGTAAAAAAACTTGTTCAAAATCTTTTAGACATTGGTATTGATGCTTTAGTCATTGATCTTAGGGGTAATGGCGGGGGCTTATTGACTGAAGCTTCTATGCTTACAGGGTTGTTCATTGATGATGGTCCTATTGTTCAACTCAAAGATACTCGTAACAAAATAGAAATTATAGATGATCCAATATCTGGTTCTATATACGAGGGCCCATTAGCTGTTATTGTCGACCGATTCAGCGCCTCAGCGTCAGAAATTTTTGCTGGAGCGATTCAAGATTATTCTCGTGGTATTGTGATCGGCCAACAAACATTTGGCAAAGGAACTGTACAAAGTCTCTATCCCTTGGATCGGTATTCAAGATTTCAATCAAAAAAGGGATTTGGACAGCTAACATTAACTATAGGAAAATTCTACAGAGTCTCGGGCCAAGGTACTCAAAACAAAGGAGTGATGCCTGACATAAATTTACCATCATTCATTGATGAAGAAACGATAGGCGAAGAAACAAAAAAGAATACACTCCCATGGGATCAAATTATGTCATTGGAATATGATTCTAACCTGATATTTCAGCAATCCATTGAGAGCCTGAGAAAGAATTTTACTGAAAAATCTAAAGAGAATTTGCCGCTTTTATTTCTTCAAGAAGATATTGATCAAATTTCTGAACAAAATAAACAAACCAAACTATCCTTAAACTATGAAAAAAGGAAAGTAAAAAGAGATCAATTTAAAAAAGCAATTCAAGATAGGCGAACAAAAAGACTAGAAGAACTGGGGTACAGTGATAAGGATAATTTTGATGAGTTCGCTTCTAAGACCCTAATGAACGAGATCTTAAATACAGTAGTTAATCTTATTGAATCAAAAGAAATTGAATCTGGTTAACAACAATTCCTGATTAACCTTTTGGCCATTGTTGATGGTGTAAATCGATCACAAATTCATGCTTATGTACAGTTTCTTCATGACTATGTTCATGTTTATGAGAATCCAGATCTAGCTTACTATTATGCTGATGTGCATGATGTTGATCATCATGATCATGTGCGTGTGAGTGAATGAGATTTTTGTGTTTGTGGGTTAGACTGGTTTCATTTTCATTGGGCCAAAATAAAATACTAATAATAAAGCAGATCAAAATTATGCAAGCAAGAAATGCTGCACTAAAACCAAATCCAAAGTACAGAACCAACTGCCCAACAAGTGGGTAAGTTATTAACCAACACAGATGCGAGAGAGCAAATTGTGCTGAGAAATAAGATGATCTATCTGACGGGGTTGCAGACACATTAACTATTCTTCCTGATGGCGTTTGAACTAGTGATAAGCCAATCCCAGTTACAAACCAAGTAAAAAGTGCAAAAGAAAATGTTGGCTCTGTTGCCATCAAACACAAGCCGGTAGCTAAAAATATTGCCCCTGATTGCACGATTGATTTATCTTTAAAAATACCTGACAATTTTGGAAAACTGAGAGCAGCTAGCATAGACCCAAAACCGGAAGCTGCAAAAAATATTGCTAATTCACTGTCACTGCCTCCTAAGTATTCTTTAACATATATTATCGTGTTAACAATAACCATTGCACTAGCACTAGCTACTGCAACATAGAGTATTAAAAGCGATCGTAACCGAGGCGTTTTAAAATAAGCTACTATCCCATAACTGACTTCATTCCAGATACTACCAATTCTTTCAACAGGTTTTGGCAAGGGAATGAAAGTAATAACTATAATTGCTGCAGAAATTACAAAAGCTATTGAATTACCAACAAATAGTCCAGTATAAGAAAAATAAAACAACGCTATAGCGGCAAAAGTAGGACTCAATAAATTTTCTAGGTCATAGGCAAGTCTGGAATAAGACAGTGCTTTACCGTACATCACGTCGTCTTCAAGAATATCAGGAATGACGGCTTGGAAAACAGGTTTGAAGCCCGCAGAGAAAAAATTCAATAGAAATATCAGGAGATAGATGTGCCACAGCTCATAAACAAAAGGCATTAACAGTACAAGAAAAGCACGCATTATATCCAAAGAGATTAAGAATGGTTTTCTAGGAAATCGATGTGCCAGCCCTCCAACTATTGGAGCAAAAAAAACATAAGCAGTCATTTTACATGCTAAAGCTATGCCTAAAACAGCGCCTGCATTTTTACCAGCAAGGTTATAAGCCAGCAAAGATAAACCAACTGTTGAGAGTCCTGTTCCAACTAATGCAATAACTTGAGCTGCGAAAAGTTTTCTAAAACTGGGATTACTTATTGGGTTTGAATTCTTCATTCGGTTTCATTTAAAGTATATTTAAGTTTAACCAGTTCATTAAACCATTCGTTAACCAATAAGTTTTTGGTTAATTTATCTTGAATTGATTTAGATTTTTTGTATTTGTTTACCGCTTCTTTTTCTGATTCTTTAATTTTACTGCCACGGGATCTGAGAAAACCTGTTTCCTTGACTTCTAAAATTTTTGCATCTAAAAAAAGTCTAAATTTTACATAGTAAAAATACCTTATATTTTCAAGTTCATTGTCTCTGTAGTGCATCCCTACATCTACTGTAAATGGTGATAGGAAATTTACCTCAACGTGAATATCTGGAACATGATGATCGGAACTCAACACTAAATGCTTTGGTATCTCGTGTGAATATTTGAATCTTATTTGATGCTTCAATGAACCGAAAAGTATTTGATCAATGGTTTTAAAGTTTTGCTCATAAATTGAATATAGATAATCAACTAAACTCTCTGATTTAACTTCATTTCTCTTTTTGACAGCAAACAGCGATTCGTTTAATTTCATTTTATTAATGCTTAAATCACATTGTTAAACAGTCTAGTTCTAATTGAAGCAGCTATTTCTTCTACTGAAATTGAGGTCGTATCAATATACGGAATACTGTATTTATTAAACAACGATTCGCTGTATCTGATTTCTGCTTGAACCTGATGCGGCGTCGCATACTTGCCTGTCGATCGTCTTTTTTCACGAATCTCTTGCAGACGTTTTGGTGCAATAGTTAAACCAAAAAGCTTATCTTTAAAACGTTTAAGGCTATTAGGCAATTGTTGAGATTCAAGTTCTAAATCAACCAATGGGTAATTTGCAACAGCTAGACCATTCATCAGAGCAAGATAAATGGAGACGGGTGTTTTTCCTGTTCTTGAAACACCAACAATAATAATGTCAGCTGTGTTATAACGTTCAACATTATTGCCATCATCAGAGGAAATAGTGAAATCCATTGCGGTAATTCGTTCTTCGTAAGAGTCAACCTCACCAAATCTGTAATCTAGACCCATGGTTGGAACAGCTTTAAATTTCTTAATGTTCTCTATTTGATTAATCGTTTGTTTAAGAAAGTTTATGTGAAAAAAATCACCGGCATCAAAGGGTTCATTGAGTTCATCATAAATGAGAGTTGAAAAAACCATAGCTGATGGTTCTTTATTGATTTTCTTGGCTAGTGCTTGTGCTTTTTTAAGTGTATTAACAAACGGAATTGTTTTATATTCAAAATCAATGTCAGGAAATTGAATTAGAATAGATTTCCCCAATTGTTCTGTTGATAATCCAGTTCCGTCTGAAATAAAGTAGACTATAGTTTTATTCATTTTTGACAATCAATCCTGTTAGAATTTTAACTCATACTCAGAAATTATAATGCAAATATAAGATGCATAGGTACCTTAAAAACTTAAATAAGATCAAGATGTCTGACCTGAAATCAGTTGGCGGCAAAAATGCATCACTTGGTGAGTTGATGAATGGTCTTAATGAACTCAACATTAAATGNCCTCAAGGATATGCTCTCACAACCGAAGCCTATAGTGATTTTATCGAAGAAAATGAAATTGCCCCCTATCTTCAAAGTATGACTAAAGATATAAATCTTACTGATACAAAAGAACTCCATTCCTCTGGTAAATTGATCAGAGAAAAAATATTATCTTCAAAATTATCCAAAGAAATAAAAGAAGCAACTTCAACTGCCTGGAATAGTCTCAACCAAAATAGCAATGAATCCTTCTCTGTCGCCATTAGATCATCTGCAACAGCCGAAGATTTACCTGATGCTTCGTTTGCTGGACAACAAGATAGCTACTTAAATATTTCGAGTCTGGACGAAATAAACAAAGCTGTATTATCGGTTTATGCATCACTATTCACAGATAGAGCCATATCATATCGGCAACACAATAATTTTGATCATAACCAGGTATCAATGGCAGTTTGTATCCAACAAATGATCAGAAGTGATATTTCTTCAAGCGGTGTGATGTTTACTTTGGATACAGAAAGTGCCTGTAAGGAACTGATAATAATCAATTCATCTTTTGGACTCGGAGAATTAATTGTTCAAGGATTGGTTAACCCTGACGAATTTTTTGTATTTAAGCCATCTTTGAGAAATAAGAAATACCCCATAATAAGAAAAAATATGGGCAATAAAACAACTAAAATGGTTTATTCAAAAGACAAGTATTTTGAACATTCTGTGCAGACCGTTGATCTCGACCAAAAAGACAGATCAAATTTCTCTATTAGTGATGATGAAATCATTACTTTAAGTCAGCTTGGATTATCAATTGAGAACCACTATGGAAAGCCAATGGATATTGAGTGGGCAAAAGATGGAATCGATGGACAATTATACATAGTTCAAGCAAGACCCATAACAACTGTTGGTTCACAGGAACATCATCTAGAAGATTATCAAATCAAGTCAAAAGGAAAATTATTGACTACCGGTCGCAGCGTTGGCTACGGTCTTGGAATAGGAACAGCAAAAATTATAAAACGCCTTGACGATATGTATTTAATAGATGANGGAGATATCTTGGTTACTGATCACACTGATCCAAATTGGGAACCTGTGATGCAAAAAACTTCTGCAATCATAACNAATAAAGGCGGTAGGACGTGCCATGCTGCAATTATCGCAAGAGAATTAGGTATTCCTGCTGTNGTAGGTTGTCTTGATGCCACGACAAATATTCAAGATCAAAGCACAATTTCTGTGTCTTGTGCAGAAGGTGATCAAGGATTTGTTTATGAAGGATCCATGGAATATGAGTTAATTGAAACAAATATAAAATCGTTGCCAAAAATTAATACAAAATTAATGATTAATATTGGTAATCCAGATCGTGCTTTTTACTTTGCAAAAACTCCAAATGAAGGAGTTGGATTGGCAAGAATTGAATTCATTATCAATAGAATGATTGGCATTCATCCGAATGCAATAGTTAATCCTCAACTTCTTAATAAAGAACTAAAACTACAAATCGAAGATATTTCTTCGGGTTACGAAAATCCAACTGAATTTTATGTTGCCAAACTAACAGAAGGTATATCCACTATTGCAGCTGCATTTTATCCAAAACCAGTTATCGTTAGACTTTCTGATTTTAAATCTAATGAGTACGCAAGTCTGGTTGGCGGGGATAGATTTGAACCTGATGAAGAAAATCCCATGCTTGGATTTAGAGGAGCATCTAGGTATTTAGATTCTCAGTTTCAACCTTGTTTTAAAATGGAATGTGAAGCAATTTTAAGGACAAGGGAGACAATGGGTTTAAACAATGTTCAAATTATGATTCCCTTTGTTAGAACCATAAAAGAGGCAGCTCAAACAATAAAACTCTTGGAACGCAATGGATTAAAAAAAGGCAAGCAAGGACTGGTAATAATTATGATGTGTGAATTGCCATCAAACGCCTTAATGGCAAATGAATTTTTAGAGTATTTCGATGGAATGTCAATAGGCTCTAATGATCTGACTCAATTAACATTGGGGCTTGATAGAGATTCTGGTTTGGTGGCAGATACCTTTGATGAACGAGACAAAAGTGTCAAAAAACTACTGCAATTAGCCATTCAAGCTTGCATAAAAGAAGATAAGTACATTGGAATATGCGGCCAAGGGCCTTCAGACTATCCAGATTTTGCAAAGTGGTTGGTTGATCAGGGAATTACAAGCATCTCCCTGAATCCAGACGCGGTAATTAAAACTTGGATAGAAATTTCTCAGTAAATCATCCAATGTTATCTTATCTAATTATAATTCTTAATAAATAGGAGAAAGAAAATGACATTCGCTTATATGTGTATAGTAATAGCTTTAATACTGCCAATTATTCTGGCAGGTATTGCAAAAAAAGGATCTGAGGTTCCAATTAATAACAATGACCCAAGAGACCATGTCCGTCATCTAAAGGAGAGAGCAAAATATGCCTACGGTGCTGAACAAAACTGCTATGAATCATTCCCACCCTTTGCAATAGCAGTTATCATCGCGCATATCACGGGCGCAACACAATTGACTATTGATATCTTGGCAGGTCTGTATATTGTCTCTAGATTGATGTATATAGCTTTCTATCTTCAGGGAAGAGGCACACTTAGATCAGTAACTTTCATGGTTGGGCTGATTGCCACAATTTCATTGTTTTTTGTAAACTAAGATTAACTTAATCTACATTTAATAAATGATTCTTATAGTGTTGTAGCTCATAAATAGACTCATAAATATCATCTCGAGCAAGATGTTTAGAAGTTTTGTGATATGACCTTGCAATTTCAGGCGCCCAAAGTTGGGAAGCTATTTTGATTGAGGTGACATCCAAGTTCCTATAATTGAAATGAGCCTCAAGTTTCGGCATGAGTCTTGCAAGAAACCGTCGATCCTGACAAATGCTATTCCCACACATTGGACATTGGCCTTTATCGGAAAGTTTTTGTAAAAATTCCAGCGTCATATCTTCAGCATCTTTTAAACTAATGTTGCTCTTCCTTACCCGTTCCACGAGGCCTGATTTACCGTGTTGAGTTTTATTCCAAGCATCCATTTGATCTAGAATGGAATCACTTTGATGGATTGCTAAATTTGGGCCTTCGGCAACAATTTCGAGATTTGGCTTGGTCACCACAGTTGCGATCTCAATAATAGTATCAGTTTGAGTATCGAGACCCGTCATTTCCAGATCTATCCAAATTAACCTCTTTGATTGTTTACTCATAATTAAATGATTCTAACAAAGTATTGATTGTATAATCACAAAAGTTTAAA
>JGI24816J26688_1000166_pt1 | contig 15639 bp, 23 predicted proteins | sample METZYME_3_250m_FD_26688 | JGI IMG/M metagenome (IMG submission 26688)
AAAGTAAGATTTTTTAAATCAAATAATGAAGTTGTAGATATATAACAATGGCAAGATTAAAAGAACAATATATGCAAGATATAAGACCTGGGTTACAGAAAAAACTTGGTCTTAGTAATCTAATGGAAGTACCTCAGATTAAAAAAATTACTCTCAATATGGGTGTAGGTGAAGTACTCCAAGATAAAAAGGCCATTGAGAAAGCTCAGTCTGACATGGAGAAATTATCTGGACAAAAAGCAATTATTACTAGAGCTCGCAAATCAGTTGCTTCTTTTAAAATCAGAGAAGGTATGCCTATTGGGGTCAAGGTTACACTTAGAAAAGACAGAATGTATGAATTTCTTGATCGACTGATCAATATTGCATTACCTAGAGTAAGAGATTTTAGAGGCTTGAGTAATAAATCATTTGATGGCACTGGTAATTATACTATCGGTGTTAAAGAACAGATTATTTTTCCCAGAAATTGATTATGACAGTATAGATAGGATAAGAGGTCTTGATATTAGCATAACAACTACTGCAAAAAATAATGAGGAAGCGTTTGCTTTGTTAAAAGCCTTTAATTTCCCAATAAAGGAAAAAACCAGAAAGGAAGACATAAAGGAAACAGAAGTTGAAGCTCAACCAGAAGCAACAGAAGTTGAAGCTCAACCAGAAGCAACAGAAGTTGAAGCTCAACCAGAAGCAACAGATCAAAAGGAAGAGAAATAAAATGACAAGAAAAGCAATCGTTCAGAGAGAATTAAAAAGGGTTAAAACGGTCCAACGTTTTGCAGAGAAACGAGCGGCATTGAAGAAAATAATGAATGATCCCAACTCAAGTTATGATGAAAAAAATGATGCAAGAATTAAATTTCAGAAAATGCCAAGAAATGCTAGCCCCTCAAGACTAAGAAATCGTTGTGCAATTACTGGAAGACCAAAAGGTTTTTATAGAAAGTTTGGATTAGGACGAAGTAAATTGAGAGAACAAGCAATGAAGGGAAATATACCAGGATTGCATAAAGCAAGCTGGTAATAGATTAGGAATAAGATTATGACAATGACAGATCCAATAGCAGATATGCTCACTAGAATTAGGAATGCACATAAAATAAATGCAGTGTCTGTGTTGATTCCTAATTCAAAAACTAAACAAAATATTGCCAAAGTTCTCTATGAGGAAGGTTACATCAATGCTTATAGTGTTGAGGAGCTTGATAATAATAAGAGCCATATTGTAATTGAATTAAAATATTTTGAAGGCAAGCCTGTTATAGAAAAAATTGATAGAGTTAGCAGACCAGGTTTGAGGATCTATCGATCACAAAATGATTTACCCAAAGTTATGGGTGGTTTAGGTATAGCAGTGGTATCTACCTCAAAAGGTATTATGAGTGACCGACAAGCTAGGCAAGATGGTTGTGGCGGTGAAGTTTTGTGTGTGGTGGCTTAAATTATGTCAAGAATAGCAAAACAACCTGTTAGTTTTCCCGAGTCTGTTCAGATCTCGATTAAGGATGATGAGATTTTACACATTCAAGGAGAAAAGGGAGAACTAGAATTGAATTTGATTAGCCAGGTCGCAGTCAAGATAGAAAGTGATCAGTTATTAGTTAATTCAACATCAAAATCAAAATTCTCTAGGGCTGCTGCTGGGACATTTAGGAGCTTGATTAACAATATGGTTATAGGCGTTACTGAAGGTTATAAAAAAGAATTAGAATTGGTGGGGGTTGGTTATCGTGCTAAAACTCAAGGAAAGATGCTAAATTTGACATTAGGATTTTCGCATCCCGTTAATTATCAGATACCAGATGGTATAGAGATTTCAACACCTTCTCAAACAGAGGTCCTAATCAATGGAATTGATAAACAAAAGGTAGGTCAGGTTGCAGCTGAGCTAAGAGCAATTAGACCACCAGAGCCATATAAGGGAAAAGGAGTAAGGTATAAAAACGAGCAAATTACCTTAAAGGAAACTAAGAAACAAGTATAGGATTTTATAAATAAAATGATTTCAAAATTAGAAAAAAGACTTCGAAGATCTAGAAAAACTCGATCTAGAATCAAAATGCTGGAAGCCTATAGACTAAGTGTTCATAGGTCATCAAAGCATATCTATGCTCAAATTACATCACCACAAGACAATACTGTTGTTGCATCTGCATCTAGCCTTGATCCAGAAATTAAAAAGCTTATTACTGATAAAACTAAAGGAAAAGTTGATGTCGCTAGAATAGTAGGTGAATCAATTGCTGAAAAGGCTAAAACAGCAAAAATAGATAAAGTTGCGTTTGATCGTTCAGGTTTTTTATATCATGGTCGAGTCAAGGCTTTAGCTGAGGCGGCAAGAGAAAAAGGACTTAATTTTTAACTATAAAAATACTATGAATACAGAAAGACAAAATGATGATTTGATAGAAAAGTTAGTAGCGGTTAATAGAGTTGCTAAAGTTGTAAAAGGAGGAAGGCAATTTGGTTTTGCAGCGATAACTGTTGTTGGTAACGGCAAAGGAAAGATTGGAATGGGCTATGGAAAGGCCAAAGAAGTCCCCTTAGCAATCCAAAAAGCCATGCAGGCTGCAAGAAAAAATCTTCATCAAGTAGCTTTGAATAAAGAGACAATTTATTACGAAGTAAATGGTAGACATGGTGCCTCTAAAGTTTATATGCAACCAGCAGCAGATGGTACAGGTATTATAGCCGGGGGTGCTATGCGTGCTGTTTTTGAATGTGTTGGCATAAGAAATATTTTGGCAAAGAGTTATGGATCAAGGAACCCTATAAATTTAGTAAGAGCAACAATTAATGCACTTGACTCAATGAGATCACCACGAAGAGTAGCAAAACGAAGAGGCATTCCTGTCCAAAAAATATTTACCTAGTTATGAGTAAGAGTTCAAAAAAAATAAAAATTAAATTGGTTAAAAGTCGATTTGGAAGGATTAAGAAGCATAAAGCTTCTCTTTCCGGTCTGGGCTTAAGGAAAATTAATCAGGTTATTGAATTGGATGCTACACCAGAAAATCTGGGCATGGTTAATCAAGTTAGGTACCTTCTAGAAGTTGAGGAAGTGTAAATGAAATTAAATACTTTAAAACCAAATGTAGGCAGCCGATCTAAAAAATTTAGGAAGGGAAAGGGTCATGCATCTGGACTTGGAAAAACTTCAGGAAGAGGGCATAAAGGTCAAAAAGCAAGATCTGGTGGTTTTCATAAGGTTGGTTTTGAGGGTGGACAAATGCCACTCCAAAGACGGCTACCTAAAAGAGGTTTTACGTCCCTAAATAAAAAGGAAACTTCTGAATTAAGATTGGATCAACTTGAAAAAGTAAAAGCAGATATCATCGACCTAGATGCTTTAAAAAATGAGAATCTAGTGCCTAGATATATTCAAAAGATAAAAATTATTGCAACAGGTGAATTGAATAAGGCTGTTACTATTCAAGGATTATCGCTTTCAGAAAATGCAAAAAAAGCAGTGATAAATTCAGGTGGAAAAATTTTAGGTTAATATGGCTAAAACAACAAAAAATACTGCAAGATCAGCCTTAGGTGAAATGACAAGATTTGTTGAATTAAGGCAAAGACTCCTTTTCCTTATGGGCGCCTTAATTATCTATAGAATTGGTACTTATATTCCTGTACCTGGGATAGATCCTAACGCTCTACAAAATTTCTTTGAAGAACAATCAGGAACTATTCTAAGCATGTTTAATATGTTCTCTGGTGGAGCACTAGAAAGACTAAGTATTTTTGCATTAGGTATATTTCCATATATTTCTTGTTCAATTGTTATGCAAATGGCTAGCGTTACTATTCCATCACTAAAAGAGTTAAAAAAGGAAGGTGAGTCAGGCAGAAGAAAAATAACTCAATACACAAGATATGGAACAGTTTTTCTTGCCTCATTCCAATCAATCGGCGCCTCAATTGCATTACAAAATCAAGGGGTTGTTGTCAGCCCAGGATTTAATTTTGTATTTACCTCATGCGTTACATTAGTTACAGGAACAATGTTTCTAATGTGGTTAGGAGAGCAAATTACAGAAAGAGGTTTGGGTAACGGCATTTCAATGATTATTTTAGCCAGTATTATTTCGGGATTACCTTCAGCAATAGGAGGAACTCTTGAGTTGGCAAATACAGGTGAAATATCCCCTGCTTTAGTCTTGATTCTGCTAATGTTGATAATCTCTGTGATTACTTTTGTAGTTTTTGTTGAGAGAGGCCAGAGAAGAATTCCTGTCAACTACGCTAAAAGACAACAAGGCAGGAAATTAATGCAAAGTCAATCAACCCATTTGCCTTTTAAAATAAACATGTCAGGAGTGATACCACCAATCTTTGCATCAAGTATAATTTTATTTCCTGCAACAATTGCTAGTTGGTTTGGAACTTCTGAAGGGTTCGATTGGTTACAAAATATTGCTGCACAATTATCGCCTGGGCAACCAGTCTATATACTTTTGTATGCATCACTTATCATGTTTTTCTGCTTTTTTTACACTGCACTGGTTTTTGATTCTAAAGACACAGCTGAGAATCTCCAAAGGTCAGGAGCTTTTATGCCTGGAATAAGACCTGGGCATCAAACATCACAATATATAGATAAAGTGTTAACAAGGTTAACATTTTGGGGCGGATTGTATATCATGCTCGTCTGTTTACTTCCTGAGTTTATGATTCTCTACTTTAGAGTCCCATTTTACTTTGGTGGAACATCTTTGCTGATTATAGTTGTGGTTACTATGGATTTCATGGCTCAAATGCAGGCATTAATGATGTCAAAACAGTATGAGGGTCTTTTGAAAAAGGCTAACCTCAAAGGATACGGTAAAGGCGGTCAACTAAGATAGGCAATGAAAAGTAGAAATGAAAGTTAGAGCATCAGTTAAAAAAATATGCAGGAATTGCAAGGTGATACGTAGAAATGGCGTAGTACGAGTTGTTTGCAAAGATCCTAGGCACAAGCAAAGGCAGGGCTAACATAATGGCTAGAATAGCAGGAGTTAATATACCCGATAATAAGCATGTTAGAGTTTCACTGACCTATGTTTATGGTGTTGGCAATTCATTATCAAAGAAACTTTGTGAAAAGCTAAGTATTGCTGAGGATAAAAAAGTAATGGACCTCACAGAACAAGAATTAGAGAGCATAAGAACTGAATTAAGCAACCATCTAGTTGAAGGTGATTTGAGAAGAGAAATATCAACTAATATTAAAAGATTAATGGATCTCGGTTGTTACCGAGGTATAAGACATAGAAAAGGGTTACCAGTCAGAGGACAAAAAAGTAAAACTAATGCAAGAACTAGAAAGGGACCTAAAAAACCCATGAGAGCATAATAGCGAGTATAAATAATGGCAGTAACAAAGAAGAAAAAAGCAAAAAAGACTGTAATTGAAGGTATTGCACATATTCATGCAACCTTTAACAATACAATAATTACCATTACTGACCGAGCAGGAAACACTATTGCTTGGGCAACTGCTGGCGGCTCAGGATTTAGAGGATCAAGAAAAAGTACACCGTTTGCAGCACAAGTTGCTGCAGAGAAAGCTGGAACCAAGGCACAAGAATTTGGTTTAAAAGATATATTAGTTAAGGTTAAAGGNCCAGGCCCTGGACGAGATTCTGCATTAAGATCTCTTAATGCAATTGGGCTTCATATTGTTAGCATAGAAGATGTAACACCTTTACCACATAATGGTTGCAGGCCACCAAAACAAAGAAGAGTTTAGAGGTATTTATTATGGCAAGATATTTAGGACCAAAATGTAAGTTATCGCGAAGAGAAGGAACAGACTTGTTTCTTAAAAGCGGTATCAAACCCATAGAAAACAAATGCAAACTTAATACAATACCTGGATCAAGGGTAGGCTCTAGAAGAGAGAGGTTATCTGATTATGGAATCCAATTGAGAGAGAAACAAAAATTAAGAAGAATGTATGGTGTTTTAGAGAAACAATTTAGGAATTATTATAAGAAGGCTTCTAAAATCAAAGGTTCAACAGGAGAAAACCTATTAAAATTGTTGGAGACACGTTTAGATAATATGGTCTATAGAATGGGTTTTGCTGTAACTAGAGCTGAAGCGAGACAATTAGTGAACCATAAAGCTATAAAAGTTAATGGATCCATAATCAATATCCCATCCTTTCAAGTTTCAGCTAGTGATGAGATTTCCATAACCAAAAAAGCACAAGAACAACTAAGAATAAAGAATGCTGTAAATATTGCTTCACAATTAGGTATTAGTGAATGGCTATCGGTAGATTTAAAGCAGTTAAAGGGCATTGTTAACTCAATACCAGAAAGGGAGGATATACTCCCAGATATTAATGAAAACTTAGTAGTGGAATATTATTCTAAGTAATTTAGGAGTCAAGATAAAATGTTAGAAGATGAGAAAAATATTATTGAAGATGTAGTTGAAGAGGAAGAAATAGAAAAAGAAGAAATTGTCATTGATCTTCTTAATCCTCTGGTCATAAAGCTAGAATCACAAGAAGATGAACGTCATTCAAAAGTTTCTATAGAGCCTTTTGAAAGAGGCTTTGGATATACTTTAGGTAATGCATTAAGGCGGGTTTTACTGTCAAGCTTGCCTGGTTATGCAATTACAGAAGTACAGATAGATGGAGTTTTACATGAATACACCACTATTGAGGGTGTGCAGGAAGATGTTGTGGAAATTCTTTTAAACCTTAAGGGTGTGGCAATCAATATACAAGGAAGAGATACAGCAGAATTTGTCTTGAGTAAGAAGGGGCCATGTACTGTTACAGCTGGTGATATTCAATTAGATGCAGATACAGAGGTAGTGAATCCTGATCACCATATAGCCACCATTAGCTCCAAAAAAGAACTTAAAATGCAAATAAAAGTAGAGAAGGGCACTGGTTATAGGCCTGTGGCTACACAGAGCAAAGAGGCTGAAGCAACTATAGGTTTATTAAAACTTGATGCGTCATTTAGCCCTATAATAACTGTAACTTACAGTGTCGAAGCCGCTCGGGTTGAACAGCGAACGGATTTAGACAAGCTCATTGTTGATTTAGAAACTGATGGAACCATTGAACCTGAAAGAGCAATTAAATATGCTGGAGCAATTCTTCAGAATCAGTTAAGTATTTTTACTGATTTGACTAGAGTTCAAGAACAGCAACAAGAAGAGGAAGAAGTCTTAATAGATCCTATTATGTTGAGACCTGTTGATGAGCTGGAATTAACGGTCCGCTCAGCAAATTGTCTTAAAGCTGAAAATGCCAACTATATTGGTGATTTAGTGCAAAAAACAGAGGTCGAGTTATTAAGAACTCCCAATCTTGGAAAGAAATCTTTAAATGAAATCAAAGAAATATTGGCAAGCCATGATTTATCCTTAGGTATGGAGTTAGATAATTGGCCACCAAAAGAAATAGCTGTTGATGAGGTAAGACAATAAGGTTTATATTGTTAATTAAGGATGAATCATGAGACATAGAAAAACAGGTAGACGCTTAGGAAGAACAAGTAGTCATAGAAAGTCTATGTACAAAAACATGGCTTCGTCTCTTATTGAGCATGAATCAATATCAACCACGTTACCAAAGGCAAAGGAGTTGAGAAAGACTTTAGAGCCATTAATTACCCTAGCTAAAGAAGATGGGGTCTCACAGAGAAGAAGGGCGTTTGATCTATTGAGAGATAAGCAAGCAGTTGGGAAGTTATTTAATGAATTAGGCCCAAGGTTTAAGGACAGACCTGGCGGATATCTTAGAATACTTAGAAAAGGTATTAGAAATGGAGATACTGCACCTATGGCAATAGTCCAACTTGTTGATTATCAATTTGATAAAGATCTAGATGAACTTCCTGAATAATTTCTTATATTTTGGATAGAAGAACTATATTAACTGGCATTACCACTACGGGGACACCTCATCTTGGTAATTATGCTGGAGCGATCAATCAAGCAATTCAATCAAGTAAGAATGCAGAACATAATTCCTTTTTTTTCTTAGCTGATTATCATTCCCTTATTAAAAATAAAAATCCTGAAGAAATAAGACAATCCTCTGTAGAGGTAGCTGCAACTTGGATTGCATTAGGCCTTGATACAAAAAAGACAATTTTTTATAGGCAGTCAGATATTCCAGAAATTCTAGAGTTAAATTGGATATTGAATAACTTCACAGCAAAAGGATTGATGAATAGGGCGCATGCTTATAAATCAGCTGTCAATGCGAATCAAAGCAATAATGATTCTGATCCTGATAAAGGAATTAACATGGGCTTATTTTCATACCCTGTGCTTATGGCAGCAGATATTCTAATGTTTAAAGCATCCCATGTGCCTGTAGGACAAGATCAGATACAACATTTAGAAATGACCAGAGATGTAGCTCAGAGATTTAATCATCTTCATGGTGAAATATTTGTCGTTCCTGAAGCGATTCTGAACAAGAAGTCTTCAGTGCTTCCAGGTTTGGATGGAAGAAAAATGAGTAAAAGTTATAACAATTTTATTCCTCTTTTTTGTTCCTCTGATGATCTGCGTAAATTTGTAATGAAGATAAAAACTAATTCATTGGAGCCAGGTGAACCCAAATCAACTGATGATTCTCATTTATATGATATATATAAGGCTTTTGGAACAGATGATCAAACTAATAGTTTTAAGAACAAATTACAGGAAGGAATGAGCTGGGGAGATGCCAAACAAGAATTATTTGAGTTATTAGATAGCATATTATCAGATTCAAGAGATGAGTATTATAGACTCATTAAAGATCCTTCTCATCTCAATGCACTTTTGCTGAATGGCGCCCAAAGAGCTAGAGAATTATCAGTGCCTTTTTTATCAGAAATTAAACAATTGGTAGGTATAGGTTCACTGACTTAGAAGATTCCTAAGATATTGTGCTGTATGTGAAACTTTAGATTCTGCCACCACTTCAGGGGTTCCTTCAGCAACAATTTCACCACCTTTGTCGCCACCTTCAGGTCCAAGATCAATAATCCAGTCAGCAGTTTTAATAACATCTAAATTATGTTCAATAATAACAATCGTATTGCCTTCATCTCTTAGTTTAATGAGTACCTTAAGCAGTTGATTCACGTCATGAAAGTGAAGACCGGTTGTAGGCTCATCTAAAAGATAAAGAGTATTTTGATTGGTTCTTTTAGATAATTCTTTTGATAGCTTTATTCTTTGTGCTTCACCACCAGAAAGAGTAACAGCATTTTGTCCTAATTTAATATATCCCAAGCCTACATCTATGAGTGTTGCGAGTTTATTCTTGATTGAAGGAATATTTTTAAAAAATAAGTAAGCTTCATCCGCTGTCATATCCAGTACCTCATAAATGCTTCTTTCTTTATAGATAATCTCTAATGTTTCTCTATTAAATCGCTTGCCGTCACAGACATCACAGATCACATAAATATCAGAAAGAAAGTTCATTACTACCTTAATTAGACCTCCTCCTTGACATGTTTCACAACGACCACCTTTCACATTAAAACTAAACCTTCCAGGTTTATAGCCCCTCGATCTTGATTCTTGTGTGCCTGCAAATAATTCTCTAACAGCAGTAAATAAACCGGTATAAGTTGCTGGATTGGAACGTGGCGTTCTACCAATAGGGCTTTGACTGATATTAATAATTCTTTTGATATCCTCATACCCACTGATTGATGTTGCTTCAAAATGTTCAGAGATTTTATTTTCTAATTTTGAGCGGAGCAATGGCTTTAAAGTATTATTAATTAGTGTTGATTTGCCAGAACCAGAAACACCAGTTACACAAGTCAATAGATTTAACGGTATTTTTGCGTTTAATGATTTGAGATTATTTTTGCAGGCATTATTGATCTTAATTGCTTTTGATTTATTAGCCACAATTCTTTTCTTTGGTACTTTTATAGTTTTTTTGCCGTTTAGATAGTCTGCTGTTAACGATTTTTTCCCCTTGATAATCGATTCTAGGCCTCCTTGTGACACAATTTCACCGCCATTGTTACCAGCGCCAGGCCCAAGATCCACAATATGATTTGCAGATCTGATTACTTCTTCATCATGCTCTACCACTATAACCGTATTACCCAGATCTCTTAATTTTGTAAGCGTTTTAATTAATCTTTTATTATCGCGTTGATGTAGGCCAATGGTAGGTTCATCTAAGACATACATTACACCTACTAGTCCAGAACCAATTTGGCTTGCTAATCTTATGCGTTGAGATTCTCCACCAGATAACGTTTCTGCACTTCTCTCTAAATTAAGGTAATTCAGACCAACATTTGATAAAAACTCTAAACGGTTAATAATTTCTTTAACAACACTCTTTGCAATTTCGCCCCTGCTACCAGTCAATTTAAGTTGATTAAAAAAACTCAAGATTTCATTAATATTCATTTTCGTTAGATCTGAAATATTTGCTTTACCTATGAAAACATTTCTAGCAGATTCATTTAGTCTGGATCCTTGGCATAAGCTACACGGTTTTGTGCTCATGAATTTAGATAAAGCATCTTTAACAGCTTGCGATTCAGTCTCCTTATATCGTCTTTTAAGATTAGGAATTACCCCTTCAAATGGATGTTTTCTCGATATTCTTTTACCGCCTCTCCCAGGATAGTAGAATTGAATTTTCTCTTTGCCACTTCCATGAAGTAACATGTCTTTTATATCTTCACCATAGGAAGCATAGGGTTCTTCGATATCAAAACAAAAGTGTTTTGAAAGACTCCTAATCAAATGAAAATAATAAAAATTTCTTTTATCCCATCCTCTNATAGCACCTTCNGAAATACTCAATTTATCATTCTTAATAACTAATTCTGGGCTAAAGAAATGTTCTACACCTAGTCCATCACATAGAGAACATGCTCCGGCAGGATTATTAAATGAGAAGGTTCTAGGTTCAAGCTCAGTGATTGAGTAACCGCATTCAGGACAGGCAAATTGATTAGAGAATAAATAAGTGGTGTCATTTTTTTCAGAAGAGATTACCTTTGCTATTCCATTGGATAGACTAAGAGCGGTTTCGAATGATTCTGTCAGTCGTGGAGCAATCTCAGATTTGATGGAAAATCTATCGACAACTACCTCTATAGTATTATTTTTCTTTGCGTCAACAGTGGGAAGATCATCTATATCATATACAACACCATTAATTCGTAAACGGACAAAACCTCTAGATCTAATATTATTAATTCTAAATGTTCTCCTTTCCTGTCAGTCACCAATGGAGAGAGCAGAAGAAATTTATTACCCTGTGTTAATTGCATGACTTGATCTACCATTTCACTGATATTTTGAATACCAAGTGTCCTTTTATGAGTTGGGCATTTGGGCACTCCAGCTCTTGCAAATAGCAATCTTAAATAATCATAAATCTCGGTTACAGTTCCTACAGTCGATCTAGGNTTATGGGAGGTTGTTTTTTGTTCTATAGATATTGCAGGAGATAACCCCTCAATCAGATCCACGTCAGGTTTTTCCATCATAGATAAGAATTGTCTTGCATAAGCAGATAATGATTCCACATAGCGTCTTTGACCTTCTGCATAAATAGTATCGAATGCAAGTGATGATTTTCCTGAGCCTGAAAGACCCGTAAGTACGATTAGTTGATTTCTAGGAAGCTCTAAGTCGAGATTCTTTAAGTTGTGAGTCCTAGCACCTTTTATTTTAATCTGATCCATAATAGAAAAAAATTATCCAAACGTTCTATTGTAAATCTTTTTTAGATTGAGAGCCAAAAGCAAACGTTTTTGATACAATTAGTTTCAAAATTATTTAGAAAAATTAGGGAAAATTATGGCAAGAGGCATTAACAAAGTAATTGTTGTTGGTAATCTAGGAGCTGATCCAGACACTAGGTTTATGCCAAGCGGCAATGCAGTAACTAATATTAGTGTTGCAACTTCAGAATCATGGAATGATAAAGAAACCGGCGAGAGACAGGAGAAAACTGAATGGCATCGCGTTGTTTTTTTTGGTCGCCTTGCAGAAATAGCTAGTGAGTATCTTAAAAAAGGCTCCCAAGTTTATATTGAGGGTAAACTGCAAACTAGAAAATGGGAGGATAAAGAAGGTAACGAACGTTGGACGACTGAAATAGTATCTAATCAGATGCAAATGCTTGGTGAAAAAATGAGTCAGAGCGCATCTAATCAGGGTAATGTGACGAAGCAGAATAATTCTTCTAATGAGTTTGTTGATGAAGAGTTTGATGACGATATCCCGTTTTAGCAATAATCCAATTAACCCATAATATTTCGGTGTCAAAAAAGATCTTTATAAAATCTTTTGGTTGTCAGATGAATGAATATGATTCATCTAAGATGCTTGATCTAATGCGCCTCGAAAGAGGCATGGAATCTACTGATGATCCATCAATAGCTGATCTAATTCTACTTAACACATGCTCCATTAGAGAGAAACCTCAAGAAAAAGTTTTTTCTCAGTTAGGTCGCTGGAAAGAGTATAAAAAAATTAATCCTAATTTAGTCATAGGTGTTGGCGGATGTGTTGCCAGTCAAGAGGGAACAAATATTATTAGCAGAGCACCTTATGTTGATCTAGTTTTTGGTCCGCAAACACTGCATCGTCTTCCGACTATGTATGATCAAGTAATTAAATCAAGAGACCCTGTTGTTGATATTAGTTTTCCTAAAGTTGAGAAGTTTACAGTTTTACCAAAAACGCCAGATATCAAACCATCTGCCTTTGTGTCAATTATGGAGGGTTGTAGCAAGTTTTGTAGTTTTTGTGTAGTTCCTTATACACGAGGTCTTGAAGTCAGTCGGCCACCTGAAGGTATTCTTAATGAAATACAAGATCTTGCAGACCGTGGAGTTAAGGAAGTCAATCTTTTAGGTCAAAATGTTAATGCCTATAGAGCTAAGGACTCAAGCGGCAGAAAGTTAAAATTAGCAGACTTGATTGAACAAGTTGCTGATATAACAGGGGTAGAGAGGATTCGTTTTACCACTTCTCATCCTTTACAATTTACTGATGATTTAATCACTATTTTTGAGAATCCAAAGTTAGCAAACTATTTGCACTTACCGGTACAAAGTGGCTCCAACAGAATCCTTAAATTAATGGAAAGGAAGCATAAAGTTGATCTATATATTGAAAGAATAAATAAGCTAAGAAAACTTAGGCCTGATATCAGTATATCGTCTGATTTTATCGTCGGTTTTCCGGGGGAAACTGATGATGATTTTCAAGAGACTTTAGATTTAATTGATATTATTGGTTTTGATCAATCTTTTAGCTTTATTTTTAGTCCTAGACCCAATACTCCAGCAGCAAATATGGAAGACAATATATCTTATAAAATTAAATTAAATCGATTGGATCAACTGCAGTCTAAAATTAATAATAATGCCAGACACATTAGTCAAAATATGGTGGGGTCTAATCAAATAGTGCTCGTGGAGAAAAAATCAAAAAAAACAAGAAGACAATTAGCTGGTCGCACAGAAAACAATCGTTGGGTCAATTTTGATGGAGATGAAAGCTTAATTGGTCAGTTAATAGAACTAAGGATAACTGAAGCTCTTCCTAATTCTCTTCGCGCAAGATTTATTAACTAAGATATATAGATACATTGAAGACAAAAGAATTCCAAATTGAATCAATAGATAATTCCACACTGGTTAATTTATTGGGTATTTTTGATTCTCATATGAGATCAATAGAAAGTGAATTAGAAATTAAAATTAAGACTAGGGGGAACACATTTGTTCTTTCCGGAGGGGATCAGGGACTTCAGGTAGGAGAGAAAATTATCCATGATCTTTATGTGATGGCAAAAGATGAGAACTTAAATCAAGAAAAGGTTCACCTGGTTATCAATAAACACTTAAACAGTGAACATAATTTGGCCAATGGATCGAAATATTTTGAAACTATCATTAGAACACCAAATAGAGAGATTAAAACGAGAACAAAGAATCAATTGCGCTACATTGAAGCTATAAGGGCTAATGATTTATCCTTTGGAATTGGTCCAGCGGGCACGGGGAAAACTTATTTAGCAGTTGCTGCTGCGATAGAGTCACTTCAGAAGGAAGAGGTTAAAAGAATTATTCTCGTTAGACCTGCTGTTGAAGCTGGAGAGAGTTTAGGTTTTCTTCCTGGAGACTTATCACAAAAAGTTGACCCATATCTTCGTCCAATGTACGACGCCCTATATGAAATGTTGGGTAGGGACCAAGTTAATAACCTAATTGAGAGAAGAGCAATAGAATTAGCTCCACTGGCTTTCATGAGAGGTAGATCTTTGAATGAGAGTTTTATCATATTAGATGAGGCACAGAATACCACTTCAGAACAGATGAAAATGTTCCTAACTAGAATGGGCTTCGGTTCTAAATCTGTCATTAATGGCGATGTTACTCAGATAGATTTACCTCCTGAGAAAATATCTGGGTTGAAACATGCCTTAAAGGTGCTTTCCGACGTTAAAGATATTGCTGTTGTGAATTTTGTTCACACTGATATTGTTCGGCATCGAATAGTCCAAAAAATTGTTGAAGCCTATAATAAATTTAAACAATCAATATGAAAACTGAAGACAGTTCTTTTATTGTCGATTTTCAATCATCAGATAATATGATTTTCCCAGTTGAAACACTGCTGGTAAACAAAGCTATCAAGATAGCCTACTTGAATGCTTCACAAACTTATAATTACCCTCTCGGAGTCACACTGAGACTTGTTGATAGTGAGGAAGGTCAATCCATTAACAAACAATTTAAGAAAATTAATAAACCAACAAATGTTTTAGCTTTTATTGGAGATCTTGAGAAAGAAAGAACATTAGGAGTTAGCCCGCCTTTTCTAGGTGATATTATCGTTTGTTTACCAATTGTTGAGAAAGAAGCTAAAGTATTGAATATAGAGGTGTCTTCACATTTTCTACACATGGTTATACATGGTTTTCTGCATTTACTAGGTTATGATCACAATACTGATAAAGAAGAAATAGAAATGATACAACTTGAGAATTTAGTTTTGACAGAGTTAGGTATAGAGAATAGTGCATAGAATGATGTTATTTGATTCTATAAGGTCATTTTTTAAATCAAAAAAGAATAATCCTGAGAGTTTTTACTCTATGGTTGAATCCACCCAATGGAAAAACTTCATCGGTAATGATGAAATTAAAATGATCAAAGGAGTTATTAAGGTCTCAGAACTAGAAGTGAGCGATATCATGGTCCCTCGGTCAAACATGATCGCTCTAGAAAAATCATATGCAATTGATCGGCTGCTAAAAATAATCAGTGATTCGGGGCATTCAAGGTTTCCAGTGATTGGTGAGAATAAAGATGAAGTTTTAGGTATTTTATTGGCAAAGGATTTATTGAGGTTTTCTAAAGATAGCCAGGAAAATTTTGATATGGAAGATTTTATTAGGCCAGCCACTTTTATCCCAGAGAGTAAACGATTAAAGATACTCCTAAAAGAATTTAGAAAAAGCAGAAATCATTTTGCAATTGTTGTTGATGAGTACGGGAGAACAGCAGGGTTGCTAACCATTGAGGATGTCCTTGAGCAAATTGTAGGTGATATTGAGGATGAATATGATGCTGAAGATATACCTATGATTAAAGAAGTGGGACACAAGCTATACATTGT
>JGI24816J26688_1000172_pt1 | contig 15388 bp, 10 predicted proteins | sample METZYME_3_250m_FD_26688 | JGI IMG/M metagenome (IMG submission 26688)
CAACCACTGACCCCCACATTAGACCTTTCTGCATATGACGACCCCTTATTGATGTTTCGCAACAAATGACTGAACTACAGCTTAAACGCGACCCCTTAGTATATAAGTCACTCAGGTACTCCCGTAAAATCGAAGGTCGAAAACCGTGTTGGCTGGAACAGCTGCTGGCAGGGTATAATCCGTGACAGATGGATCGTGCTGTCTTTCATCCCCTTGGGAGGTCCTTTACACGTCTATATAATAAAGGGCTATTGAGGCAACTGAGCTGCTTGACCCTGACAGAGAGATATAACTAAAGGCGGCAGCTTCGCTGGAGAAACGATGGGCGCTAATGTAACCGAGCCGAAGAACACTCTTTCGATCCGCGATAACCGGACAGGGCGAGACTACGAGGTCGATATCCTGGATGGTGACGTTATTCGGGCCATGGATCTGAGAAAGATCAAGGTTGAGGAAAGCGACTTCGGGATGATGGCCTACGACCCCGCGTTCACTAATACCGCATCAACCTATAGCACGGTGACGTATATCGATGGGGGTGAGGGGATCCTCCGTTACCGTGGGTATCCGATCGAACAGCTTGCGGAGCAGAGTTCCCATTTGGAAGTCTCATACCTGCTACTTAAGGGGGAGTTGCCAACTGAAACTGAGCTCGCAGAGTTCGTGTCTGACGTTACGACTCATACGTACGTGCATGAAAACCTCAAGGATTTGCTAGAGGGCTTCCGTTACGATGCCCACACAATGGGGATGATGGTTAGTGCTGTCAGTGCGCTTTCCACGTTTTATCCGGAAGCAAAAGATGTTAGAGATCCTGCGGTACGCTGGCAGCAGATCGTGCGGCTGGTAGCAAAGATGCCGACGATGGCTGCATATGCTTATCGACGTCTTCGCGGGTTTCCTTACGTGTATCCTGAAAATGAACTCTCGTACACGTCGAACTTCCTGAACATGCTGTTTCGTATTGAAGCTCAAGACTATGAGAAGCCGAATCCCGTACTGGAGCGAGCCCTCGACGTTTTATTCATCCTTCATGCGGATCATGAGCAAAACTGTTCAACCACAACGATGCGGGCCATTGGCTCCTCCGGCACAGACCCATACTCGGCGCTTGCGGGGGCGATGGCGGCCCTCTATGGCCCTCTGCACGGTGGTGCTAACGAAGCCGTACTCAGGATGCTCGAGCGTATAGGTACGGTGGACAATGTCCCTAGGTTCATTGAGGGTGTAAAGACGAAGAAAGAACGGCTTATGGGCTTCGGTCACCGGGTTTATAAGGCGTACGACCCTCGTGCCAGTATCATCAAGCGCACAGCTGATGAGGTTTTTGAGGTGACAGAGCGCAACCCACTGTTAGACATCGCGTTAGAGCTAGAAAGAATCGCGCTAAATGAGGATTATTTCATCAAGCGAAATCTGTATCCAAACGTCGATTTTTACTCTGGTATGATCTACCAAGCAATGGGTTTCCCCGTGGAAATGTTCCCGGTCCTTTTCGCGATCCCAAGGGCTGTTGGATGGCTAGCGCAGTGGGAGGAGCTTATCAGAGACCCGGAACAACGGATTGCTCGACCACGTCAGATCTATGTAGGGTCAGATGTTCGTGACTACATACCGATCGGGGAGCGTGGGTGAGCAAAAGGCAGTGAGTACTCCGGTCTGTATAGACCTCCTCCATTTGGGGCTTGAGGGTGCGATTGCATGCTATCTGATCGATGGAGAAGAGCCTGCCATCGTTGATCCAGGTCCGACGACCACACTTGAAAGGCTCACATCAGAACTCGCCGGTCATGGGATTGGTAGTAAAGATCTTCGGCATGTACTACTGACCCATATTCATCTGGATCACGCTGGGGCTACCGGAGATCTCTGCAAAATCTTTCCGCATGCGACAGTGCATGTCCATGAAGATGGAGCACCGCATTTGGTCGATCCCGAGCGTTTGGTAGCCAGCACTCGGAGAACGTTCGGAGATGCACATGATCGCCTATGGGGGGAGATGAGACCTGTCGCGAGTGAGCGAATAAGAATCTGGTATCCGGGCCAGGATGGCCCCTGGAGGGAACTCCGTCCTTTGCCGACCCCTGGTCACATTGACCACCATGTTGCTTATCTAGATGAGCGGGATGGTACGCTTTTTTCAGGGGACTCGATGGGGATTGTTCTGTCAGGTGGTCCAACTCATCCTCCGACACCACCACCTTCAGTGGATCTGCGCGCCTGGGCTGACACGCTTTCACAAATCCGTCAATTAGGCTCAGAAAGATTTGCGGTGACTCACTTTGGTATTTATGAAGACGTTGATAGACGCTGCACTGAGCTTCAGAATCGCCTTAATGATCTTGAAACCAGAGTGCGAATAGGTCTCGCGAATGGTGACGAGGAAGATGCACAGCGATTTGGAAACGAGGTGCGTGAAGAACTGGAAAAATACATGGGTCCAGAGAGGGCGGTCCGCTACTTCGAAATGTTCTCCGCGTCGATAGATTGGGAAGGTGTAGCCTTCTATTTAAAGCGAAATCCTTAAATGGTGACTGACCTCAACCAGATGGAGGCACGTGATTTGATGAGCCAGGTACTCGCGTTCGGTGCTCGTGTCCTAGGGGTTAGCACGTTGGTGATACTCATCGCGATACCTTCCGCAGCTGCTATGGTAGTACAGCAGGATAATTCTTCATTAAGGCCAATTCCGGCACCAGTAGTTCTTCCGCAATTCTACGAGAGAGCACTCGCTCGGGGTTGGAGAAGCGAGGATGGGAGCCCGGGCCATTCATACTGGAAGCAATCGGCCTCATATGATCTAGATGCGTCGCTAGACCCCGAGACAGGGCATCTAGAGGGTACAGCTCGGATTCTTTATGCAAACAATGCGCCTGCGACGTTGCCCAGCGTTTTCTTGTATCTGCTGCAGAACCTTCATAAGGAGGGTTCACCTCGCTCGAATTCTGAAGAGATCACCGGTGGTGTAACTCTGACCAGCGTATTTGCGGATGGAGAAGAGTTGAATGAGGGGGATTTAGAGGCAGGTCCCAGCTATAGAGTCGACGGGACGCTGCTTGAACTCCGGCCGAGCTTACCAGTTGAGGAAGGAGACACACTCGAACTTGAGATTGGCTGGGAGGTGACCCTTCCTCAGAACGGATCAGGCCGAATGGGTCACTCAGATCATGAGATGTATTTTGTCGCGTACTGGTTCCCGAAGATAGCTGTTTTTGACGATCTCAGACTTTGGGATGCGGAGCCCTATCTCGGGAATGCAGAATTCTATGACGGATTCGCAGATTATACGGTTGCCCTGACGGTACCCGCTGGCTGGACAGTGATGGCTACCGGTTCACTAGAGAACTCTGAAGAAGTCTTCTCGGCTTTGACGCTTGACCGTCTTGAGGAAGCTGCCGTTTCAGATGAACTGGTGATGATTGCGGGACAGGCTGAAAGAGATGCGGAGACGGTCACGGCGTATCCTGAGGATGGAATGCTGACCTACCGGTTTACGGCCGATAGTGTCCGAGATTTCACGTGGACGACATCTAACATACAGCGCTGGGATGCAACTTCAGCACTGGTTCCTGACCGGGATGAGGATGGTGAGGATGACCGTGTGCTAATCCACTCTTTTTGGCGTCCGAACAGGGCCCCGTTGTGGACGCAGCAGTGGCAATACGCAAAACAATCGATTGAGCATCATTCAGCCTACACGGGTTACAGCTATCCTTGGCCACATATGACATCAGTTGAGGGTGCGGACATCATCAGCGGTGGGATGGAATTTCCGATGCTGACGCTTATTGGTCCTTACGAGGGCGGGGGAGCACAAGCTCTGTTCAGCGTCACGTCACATGAGCTCGCTCATATGTGGATTCCGATGGTCGTTGGGTCAAATGAGAAACGACACGCGTGGATGGATGAGGGCACGACCACCTTCCTAGCGAACGAAAGCCTCATAGAATTCTGGCCTGGTGTCGACCACCATCGGGTAGAAGCCAGAGGCTACTTGTATGCAGCTCAAGAGGGACTTGAGCAAAGCATGATGAGACATGGTGACTGGTATGAGCCGGGTCCAGGTTACGGAACTGCTTCATACCCTAAACCAGCTACACTAATGGTGGCATTAAGAGAGTTGATGGGGGAGGATACGTGGGAAGCCGCATACCGAGCGTTTATTTCGGAGTGGGCATTTAAACACCCTACCCCGTGGGACTTTTTTTCCACATTCGAACGCTTTGCAGAACAGGATCTCGATTGGTTCTGGACATCGTTCTACTTCGATACGTGGAAGCTGGATCACGCGGTTGGGTTGGTCCAGCCACGCACAGGAGGAGGGGGGACTGTTGTTATTGAGGACCGAGGGTTTGCTCTATTCCCAGCTTCAGTGCGTATAAGGACATCAGCTGGTGAAGAATTAGAAGAATTTATTCCTGTGGAGCACTGGCTTGCGGGCAATACTCAGTATGAGATTGAAATTCCGCGTGAAGCTGGGTCTGTGGTACGAGTTGAGGTGGACCCTGATGGATACACTCCCGATGTAGACCGCACCAATAATTTTTGGCCGCGGGGCTAGCTTCCCTAGCATCGATTACATGATAGATATGCTGTTTTAAGAGTTGCGGCTTAAGTAAAACTCTTGATGCCCGGAGGGCTCTGCCGTAGGGCTGTCAGATATTGGAAAGGACCCGTGCTAGTTCGCTTCAGTTTAGTTGGGTACTCCATGTTGTCGGGCGAAGAGCTTTTCTGCAGTTCCTGCTGGTGTATAGGTGCGCCGGGGACACGGAGTGCTCGGACATCGTTGGCGATCACATTAATCGTAGTGCCATCTTTTTGTAGTCGGCCATTTACGGCCAGAAACGTTTCCATGCGAACGGCGTTTCGGTCTCGTTTATAGACATCAGGCCTCACGATGACATTGATTGGCCCGTGTTCATCTTCCATCAACACGAAGACATACCCCTTAGCAGTACTCGGTCGTTGACGTGTTGTGACAAGCCCTGCAACACGCACCGTGCTCCCTTGTCTGAGAAGTGGCAGCCGGTCAGAGGTCAGGGTGTCTTTCGGCAGGACATTTTTGAGCAGCGATAGCGGGTGGAGTTCAGTTGAGAAGCGGAGCATTTGGTACTCAGCGATCATCTGTTCAGTTTGTCCAATGTCTGGGAAAGAGAGGTTCTCATACGGATTGCCCAAGGCGAGCTCGGTCTGTGCGTGATTATCACGACTGCGTTTACAGTTGTTGTTTGTGTCAGGTCCGAGCCATAGCCCTGCTTGCCAGAGGAGTTCGCGTCGGGTGAGACCAAACTCGTTAAAGCCACCCACCCATATAAGGTTCTCGATCGCGGGCCGCTGGAGTCCGGACGGTGTTCTGCGCAAGAAATCAGTGAGAGAAATGTAAGGGCCGTTACACCTGCGTTCCTTGACGATATGCTCGGCGATTTCAGCTCCCCAGTTTCGCACAAATCCGAGTCCTATACGCAAGTCAGTTCCCTCGACGGTACACACTACATCGCTTTTGTTTATGTGCGGGGGCAGTGTTTGAATCCCATTGCGGCGTGCATCCCGGCCGAGGGCATCGAGTGAATAGAAGCCCATCGGCTGGTTATTGAAGAGTGCAACATAGAATTCGGTCGGGTAGTGATGGCGTAGCCATGCCGATTGGTACGCTAGCAGGCCGAAGGCAGTAGCATGGGATTTCGGGAATCCGAATTCGGAGAAAGCTGTCACTTGTGCGAATACTTCACGTGCTGTTGCCTCACCGACTCCATTGGTTAATGCGCCTTTCCGGAAGTTTTCCCAGTGGGCCATGAGAGCTTCTTTGGAGCGTTTCCGGCTCATCGCACGTCTCAGTTCCTCTGCTTGACCATCCGAAAAATTTGCAAGTGCCTGACAAATTTTGAGAACCTGGTCTTGGAAGATTACCACACCGAGTGTTTCACTGAGTGCTTCTTCCAAGAGAGGATGGGGGTAGGGGATCTCATAGTTGGGATTTTCCCGAATTATCTCGCGCCTCTTCACATACGGGTTTACCGCACCACCCACGATAGGTCCGGGTCGTACGATTGCTACCTGAATAGCAAGTTCAGCGAGGTTTCTTGGACGAGTACGTCGAAGCATCTGGATTTGGGCACGACTCTCAACCTGGAACAGGCCGACAGTGTCACCTGAGCAGATGCGATCATAGATCGCTTTTTCTTCGAAATCGATACGTGATAGGTCAGGGGCTGTGTCGTGACGTTGAGCGATCAAATTAATGCTGTCCTCAACCAGCGAGAGCATACCGAGCGCGAGGAAGTCGATCTTGATGAAGCCTGCGTCTTCACACGAATCCTTATCCCACTGGCAGAGGACCCGACCTTCCCCGGCAGCGGGCTGAAGAGGGACAATCTCGATGAGCGGACGGCTTGAGATGATCATCCCACCCACGTGCTGAGAAATATGGCGTGGAAGTCCAGAGATGTTTTCAGCGAGTTCACCAAGCAGTCTCCAGAGATGAGCATCTGCGCGTGCTTTAAACTCAGGCAGAGCTCCGATCTCCTCAGCAAGCATGGAGGCTGAGCGGTGCTCAGCAAGCTTGGATAGCTTTTCGAGTTCACCAATAGGGAGATCGAGTGCTTTCCCAATTTCGCGGACTGCCGAACGAAGCCGGTATGTCGGAAAAGTACAAACGAGCCCCGTATGGTTATATCCGTACTTTTCGTAGACACGAAGAATCAGTTTCTCTCGAATGTCTCTTGGAAAATCTAGGTCAATATCAGGGACGTTTCGGAGTGCCTCGTTAAGGAAGCGGCCTAGGAAGAGGTTGTTCTTTACCGGGTCGATGTGAGAGAGTCCGATCAAATAGCAGATAATTGACGACACTGAAGAGCCTCGGCCTCGGCCTGGGGGTAGGCCAGATCGGGCTCGAGGGGTATCTCCACGAACTTCTCGTGCAACCTCATTAGCCAGTAACATGATATCACGGTAGACGAGAAAAAATCCTGCGAGTCCGTGCAGATCTACGAGGGCGAGTTCGGTATGTAGGCGTTCCTCAGCNTCTTTTAGTTCAGTGCNTCCAGGTTTATACAGCGTGGAGATCTTGGACTTACAAATTGCAGCGAGTGTTTTAAGNGCATCGCTCTGATCTGATCCTTCAAAGTTGGGAAACTCGTACCCAAGGTCTTCGGTNAGGTCAAAGGCGGCACAACGTTCGGCGATCAGAAGTGTGTTCGTAAGCGCTTCTGGACGATTTTCAAAACGGTGCTGCATCTCCCAGGGTTCCGGAAGATGGAAGAGACGATTTGCCCGGCGCGCTCTGTGGGCGCCTTCGAGTGTAGTCCTGTTCTTGATCGAGACCAGTATATCTTGGAGTTGATGCCGTTCTGGCCTGTGATAGTGGACGTTTCCTGTGGCGACAACTCCGAGCCCCAGACGGCCCGCGAGGCGGGCAAGTGCTTTGTTACGGGACGCATCTCCCTTGACACAGTTGTCTTGCAATTCAGCAAAGACATTTCCAGGACCAAAGGATTGCACGAATTGCTTTGTCAACGTTTCTGCTTCAGCTACGGAAGATTCGAGTGCTGCTGCGATTGGGCTTTTTCGACATCCAGTGAGTAGGATTAATCCTTCGGAAAGCTCCAGTAGAGAGGATAGTGGAAGTCGAGCGTCACCCCGTTCCGAGCCCATGTGTGCTTCGGTCAGAAGCCGACACAGGTTGGAGTAACCAGAAGGGGATTCGGCTAGGAGAGTGACATGGTGGCCATCTTTGGGCTCCTCCACATTCGGAAAGCACTCACGGAGGGTGACCTCGGCACCAGTAATCGGTTGGAGACCGGATAGGCGCGCTGCCTGCGCAAACTCCATTGAACCATAAAGGCCATTATGGTCAGTCAGAGCCAGTGCTGGGTAGCCAAGCTCAACCGCACGCATGACCAACTCCTCTGGGTGAGATGTGCCATCCAAGAAAGAAAAACCAGAATGACAGTGCAGCTCGATGTAAGGGTTCATCACCGGGTCCTTGATCTCCGCACATACCCACCCGGCACATCACCGAGTGCTTTAAATTACTTTGTCCCCACGTTTGTGGGCTCAGCTCATTTGATTCCGAAGCACAGAAACCGAAGATAAACCGAATATATTGCTCTGCAAATAGGTCCGGGTGATTTGCGAATAAGCCTTAAGCTCTGAAATAGGGTTTTGTGCCTGCTGTTGCCTGGGTACCTGACAGAGCTGTACGATGCGCTCGACCTTAAGGGAGTACNCCCATGTCTGACGTTGTATATACCTCTGCTATTGAGATTGTGCGTATCAAAGGCCCACACCGCCACGCCTGGCTTCCAGCTCATGAAGGGCCAGTCGAGTTTGGTGTTCACGGTGCAATCCAAGAGCACTACGGTGTGGAGCCCGAACGTGAAATCACCACCACGCTGGACTATGTGATTGCCTCAACTGGCGGTTGACTATTAGGAACCTTTGGAGGCGCGCTGGAAGCGCGCGGGATCAAGGCTAGTGACGGCACACTAACCGCTCAGGTTAGAGGAGAAGTTGAGACGGAGGATGGGATACTTGTCATTCGGCGGATTCACGTCACATATCAGCTAGAGGCAGAAGAGGAGCACGGGGATACTGTCCAACGTGTGCATGAGATGCACGCTGATAGATGCCCGGTTTATAAGACGCTGGCACCTGCGATAGATATCACAACGGAATATCGATTGGAGGCGACTATTTCCTGAATAGAGCTAGCTCTTCAGGGGAGGCCATCAGGGTATATTAGAGAGATCTTCATTACACCTGGCCAAAGAGTGTCTTGCCTTCACTGAGAAGGTCGCTACATGCGATCGATACTCTTTCCGACATTCCTTCTTCGGCTTTCTTCAGGTACGATCGTGGATCATAGATCTTCTTGTTACCGATTTCTCCATCTACCTTGAGTACGCCCTCATAGTTTGTCATGACGTGGTCCACAATCGGTCGCGTGAACGCGTATTGGGTGTCGGTATCAACGTTCATTTTGACGACTCCATAAGCCAGTGTTTCACGGATCTCTTCAAGTAAGCTTCCACTGCCTCCATGGAAGACAAGGTCCATCTTTGCTTCCGAGCCGTACTTTTCGGTTACGGCAGCCTGTCCCTGTTTGAGGATCTTTGGACGTAGCTTCACAGCCCCAGGTTTGTAGTGACCGTGCACGTTCCCGAAAGTTGCCGCAAATGTGAAGCGGCCGATTTCGTGCAGTGTTTCATACACAGAGAGCATATCCGCGGACGTAGTATATAGCTTCTCCTCAGGGGTATCTGCAGTTCCATGTGCGCCATCTTCTTCACCTCCGACGACCCCAGCTTCTACCTCAAGAACGATCTCTTGCTCGGCACACATGTGCAGGTACTCTTGGGACAGGGCCATATTGTCATTCAATGATAGGTTTGAGGCGTCGAGCATATGGTTCTGGAACAGGTTTGTCTCACCTCTACCCCGTCGCTCTGCTGTGGCCCGTATCAGCGGTTTAAGGAAGTTTTCTGCCTTATTAGGTGGACAGTGGTCAGTGTTCATAGCGATCAGCACATCATACTGCTGGGCAAGGATGTGAGCGGCTTCTGCGAGCACGATGCATCCATACGCTGCGTCCGTATTGGCAAGCCCGGATGCGAACTGTCCTGCTCCTGTCGAAAACTGGATGATCCCGTCGGATTTTGACTCCGCGAAGCCCTTCATCGCAGCATTTAGTGTCAGGATAGATGTACAATTGATGGCCGGATATGCGTAGTTAGAATTCTGAGCTGAATCGAGCATCTGCTTGAACTGATCAGGTGTGGCAATCGGCATTCTAGATATTGGATTAGGTGATTTATTTCAGGATAGCGCTAGTAATGTAATAGCAAATGAGAGACTTGTGTGCCCACTATTTAGTCAAATACACACCAGCTTAAGTAGAGAAAAACCAGCGATTAAATCGGGTCGCAACTTTGCGAGTAGCGCTAATGATATTGGATTAAATCTACATACCCGGGGGTGTGAAACGTCCATCGATTGCCGTCCATCCGCCATCTGCAAACAGGACCGTTCCAGTTACATAGCTTGCCGCTTCAGACGCTAGAAATACTGTGGGTCCGGCCATCTCTCGTGCTCCCGCCCAGCGCTTGAAGATGTTGCGTTCAGCATAAGCTGAGTACCATGCCGGGTTATCCTTAATCGGTGCTGTGAGCGGTGTATCAATTACACCCGGTGCAATCGCATTAACGCGCACTCCCGAAGGACCTAGTTCCGCAGCTGCAGCCCTAACCATCTGCACAATCCCGGCCTTAGTGGCTGCATACAAGCTTTGGCCAGGCTCGACGACTACTGAACGAATCGAAGAAAAGAGAATGATCGAACCTGATCCTTGGGATGTCATGATCCGTCCAGCAGCCTGGATCACATGCGCGTTCCCTTTGAGGTTCACACCGAGCACCCGATCAATATCCTCATCCGTGTACTCCAGAATAGGTTTGCGGACATTTACACCAGGTGTGCAGACAACGATGTCGAGAGAGCCTTTCTTAACATTGAAGGACTCAAAAGCGGCAGTAACAGCTTNCCCGTCTAAGATATTGAGTTGGCCGGCATCTGCTTCACCACCCATCTCGGTAATTGTCGCGGCTGTGTCTAGCGCTCCTGCGATATCAACATCCAGGCAAAGTACGGACGCACCGTGTTCGGCAAATGCGGTTGCAACTGCCTCGCCAATTCCTGAGGCACCACCCACCACAGCAGCATTCTTCCCTTCAAGACTGAACATCGAAACCATCAATCTGCTCCTTAAGCTTGGAACGTAATCTTTTATTGAATGCGTGTTTGGCGGGCCAAGAANACTAAGAAAAAAGCAACTGCTGATGCTATNATCCCCATCAGTGTGGGGTCGAGTAAAACGGATACTTCACTAAGGTGCGAGAGTCGAACAGTAAAAAGCACAGCGATTCCCACCCCGATTGCCGAGAGAGCTTCCGGTACTCCCGCTTGCCGCGTATGTAGACCGAAGGCGATTGGCACGAACAGACTGACGCTCAGCACCGAGTAGAATACCCTAAGAGAATCGATCACGGTCGGGATTATAATCGCCAATAAGATACCCAGAATACCGCCGGTGATAGCCGCATAGCGGGCAACTCTTAAAACCTGACCGTCCGTCGCTTCGGGAGCTACGTAACGCTTATAGAGGTCTTTTGACAGTGATGTGGAGAGCATAAAGAGGATTGCATCAGCGCTACTGACTTCAGCCGAGAAGACCGCTGCGAGACCCAGTGCACCAAAAACTGTCGGTAAGCCGAGCGTTAGCACTGTGGGTACAGCGAATTCTACCTGCTCCAAATCAGGGATGTACACCCGAGCAATCATCCCTAGAAGTGGTGGCGCCAGTGCGAATACAAGGAGGACGAGTCCCTGGATCCCAATCCCGATTCGGAGTACTCGCTCACTCGAAGCACCATACGCTTTCTGGAGCAGGCCAGGGGAGATGATGAAGGCTGGGACGATCAGAGCGACTAAGATGATACCGGATCCAGATCCTGCCCAAAAATCCAAGTATTCTGGTGTGGGTGCTGCCGCAACGACGGCCTCCCACCCACCTGCAATCGATAAGGCGAGCGGGACACCGATGGCGAAACCGAGCAACAGTACAACGAGTTGAACCANATTCACCCAGGCGGAGGCCAACAGTCCACCAGCGCTGAAGTAGGCGGTCATCACAACGCCACCAATAAGAGCTCCTGCCCATCGAGGTGCTCCGAGCACCCACTCAAGGATTTGCGACATCGCAATGAGCTGTGCAGCTAAGATTACTAGCGTGAGCACCCACAATAGGATTGCGATTGTTGCACGTACCGAGCTGCCATATCGGTACTCTAAATAGTCGCCAGCCGTGTAGAGCCCATGAGCGGAAGCAATCCGCCAAATGCGGGGCCCAAGCCAGATGGCAAGCAATAGTGATCCGATACCAGCTGATCCGACCCACCACCATGCTGAGATGCCGTTTGAATAACCAAGACCCGCCGCTCCAATGATCGACCCTGCTCCAATGTTGGCTGCAAGAAACGTCGAAAAAATGAGCCCGGTCCCAAGGCTTCGATCGGCAACGAAGAAACTCTTACTCCCCCGGACACGCCTCGAGACCCAAAGACCGAAGAAAATGAGAGCGACGGAATAGCCTATAAGGATTCCAAGTTGGAGTGCGACGCTCTGTTCCATGTCCAAGCTCAACTGGATCTGGTTTTTCTGATTTCAGGTCGCATGGGCCAGTGGTCTTCTACTACCTACCCAGATCCGAGACACTCGGAATCCCTGGTAAGCCTTCAGCTAACCTTACTGCTCGAAGAATCGCCTCAGCCATTACATCAGCTGCTAATGCTCCGATCAGGGTCACGTTCTCTTGCCCTTCGAGTGTCCCAGTCGCTAGAGCAAAGACTGTGTCACCATCCCCCATCGTGTGGGCTGGATAGATTGTCCGAGCAAGTCCGTCTTGTGCCATCTGGGCAATTTTCGTCGTCTGAGCTTTGGTGAGTCTTGCGTTCGTCGCCACCAGCCCAATTGTAGTATTTGCACCGCTCTCGATCCCAAACTCAAAGTCTGGGTTACTACTTTCACCTCGGAGCACTTTGCGTGCATCCAGGAATCCCGCACCATCCGGGTTGAGCATTCCAGCCACCACTTCGCCCGTTGCTGGATCGATGATATCACCTACCGCGTTCACCGCGACGCCAGCCGCGACCACGAGGCCATTATCAAGAGTGATCGATGCTGTGCCAAAGCCGCCTTTCATGGGTCTTCCTCCACCCATCTTCCCAACCGTAGCGCCTGCGCCTGCTCCGACCGACCCCTCTTCTGGAGGTCTAATTGACGCCGTTTCAGCAGCGATGTAGCCGCACTCGGGTCCGGGCCGGATCTTTCTGTCTCCCTCCAGTCCCAGGTCGTACAGGATTGCCCCTACAACGATTGGCACAACCTTTTGTCCAACACGGTAACCGATATCCTCCTCGTCTAGATAGCGCATGACACCTGAGCCCACGTCCAGCCCAAATGCACTTCCGCCTGAGAGAACGACCGCGTTTACCTGCTCAATACTGTTAACTGGATCAAGTAGTGCCAACTCCCTGGTCCCCGGGGCACTTCCGCGCACATCAACTCCTCCAGTCGCACCGTCTCTGGCGATAATGACGGTACATCCTGTTGCTCGTTCGCTAAGCGTGTGGTGCCCGAGCTCAAGTCCGCTAACCGCTGTTAGTCCCCAAGGGGCTATTGCCGGATTCTCTTGAGCTATCACCAGCTCATGTGAGATCGGGGCCCCCAAAAGGAGGGCCCCGATCCAAAGCTTTCGCATACTCAGGATTTGCTACTCCCTAGGTAGCTTTGGCTCCAGATCCGATTGTTCATCTGGCGAGCCGAAGCAGTAATAGAATCCATTTCCTCCGGTAGCCTGAAGATTTTCCTGGCTACAGCCTCTGGAGTTGTGGGCAGAGTTCCATGAGTTGGGGTTCTCACCTCCACCTTGACGGTCATGATGACCAACACGTGTGCTGCCTTCGCCGTTGCTGGTCCAGTTATCGCAATTAGTGTAGCCCTCACCACCTCCGTAAGACGTACCATCGAGATTCGATCCGGTGAGGATATCGTGCATGTTCGGGGAATCACCCCGGCCATTTACAATGCTACCCCTCTCGTTCAACTGCGTCTCCTTGGTAAGGTTCACATCTTCGGAGTGAAGATGAGTTGCATCACGCGCGATCATTGCTCCCGCGTAGTTGTACCAAGGCCCGCCACCGATACGATCACGGGCGTTAACGGCAGACATGCCATTGCTCGCGATTGTGCTGAGGTAGGCTCGCCATAATAGGTCATCGCCCAACCCCGCTGTGTAGGCGAGATCTGTACATTGCTGATCTGCGCCCTCTAGACCGCCGAGATTCGCTCCGTCACCAGGCCCGGCACTCGTGATGAAGAAATTCATCCTGCCATCTTGAGCGAATACCGGAATAGTGCTTACGAGAGTCAGCGCCACTAACGCTGCAGTCACCTTTTTCACGTTGTTACTCCTTTTGAGGTCGAACCGGTTCACTGGTATCCTACGGTGTACCGACTCTACATAGACTGGGCAAATGTTCGGTGCTGTAAGTGTGGAGGCAAGGAGTACTAGGCTTTCGCTAAACATCTAGTTCCATAGCTTGCCCAGCTATGACTAATTCCGAGGCTACCGACCGCGTGCTTACCGAGGTCGAAGCTGGCCGTGATGAGCTCCTCGCATTCACCGCCTCTTTGATCCGGATTCCCACCGTCAATCCTCCGGGCGAGTGCTATCGCGATTGTGCTGAACTAATCGGTGAGCGATTGAGTGGATCGGGTATGGATGTGGAATTTTTGGAAGCTCAGAACCGACCTGAGCACACTACGGAACACCCCAGGGTGAATGTGATCGGCCGGCTCGAGGGGATGGCTTCCCGACCGTGTATCCACCTCAACGGTCACTTTGATGTCGTGCCCCCAGGTGACGGATGGAAACTCGACCCTTTCGGAGGAGAAGTTCGGGATGGTCGGATCTACGGAAGAGGAGCTTCCGACATGAAATCAGGTATTGCGGCTGCAGCCTTTGCTGTAGAAGCAATACGGAGATCTGGTGTTTCGCTATCAGGTTCTGTGGAGATCAGTGGCACTGTCGATGAAGAGAGCGGCGGCTACGCAGGGGTCGCACACTTATGTAAGGCGGGTTATCTGGCTGCTGAACGCACCGACTACGTTGTGATACCGGAACCGTTCGGACCAGACCGAATCTGTGTCGGTCATAGGGGTGTCTATTGGTTTGATGTCATCGCTGAAGGTCGGGTAGCACACGGGAGTATGCCGCACTTAGGTCGGAGTGCAATCAGCGATATCGGTGTTCTTCTGCATGAGATTAGGACAAAACTTGAGCCGGAGCTGGCAAGTCGGATTTCAGTGATGCCGGTAGTCCCAGAAGAAGCACGTCATCCCTCGATCAATGTGAATGCAGTCTGGGGTGGCCAGGTATCTGAGGATCAACAATCGCCTTGTGTGGCAGATCGTTGCGTGGTGACTTTCGATCGACGCTTCATCCCAGAGGAATCTCTTGACGAGGTTCGGCGTGAAGTAGCGCAAGTCGTGGCTGCATTGGAGCAAGAGGATGAGGGATGCGCTTTCAGGATCGAAGAACGCATGTCTGTGCTTCCGACTCAGGCTCCCCAAGACTCACCNCTTATCTCAGCACTTTCTNAAGCCATCAGAAAAGTGCNAGGAAGTGAAGCTGAGCTTGTTGCCAGTCCTGGGACGTACGACCAGAAGCATGTGTCTCGCCTTGCTGGTGTAGACCACTGCGTGGCTTATGGACCGGGTCCACTGGAGGAAGCGCATCAACCTGATGAGTCTTGCTCAGTTGATGATATTGTCA